>Ga0233429_1001285_pt1 | contig 31335 bp, 29 predicted proteins | sample SI_118_April2016_3_FD_179879 | JGI IMG/M metagenome (GOLD analysis project Ga0233429, IMG submission 179879) | Seawater microbial communities from Saanich Inlet, British Columbia, Canada - SI_118_April2016_135_MG | ecosystem: Environmental > Aquatic > Marine > Inlet | place: Canada: British...
AAGAACCTGTTGGAACAGGGGAAATTGATCAGTTCCCAAAAAATCAAAGAACTTCTTTGGATGAGTTGCGTGGGGTTGATACTAAAAAAAGGAATGTGCGCACTACAATTCAAGAATACAGGGGGCGTGTGTTTGTAGGAGTCCTTTTCGCTTTGTGGCTTGTTGTAGGGCCTTTTCCTGGATATGAAATGAATAGAGTTAAAACTATGGTTGCGGATTGTGTGCGTTCTGGGGTTGGGACTGCTGTTATTAGCCCGGAGGGGGTAGGGGATTTAAATGAGGAAGAAAAAGGATTTGTTTTCCGGTGCGTGAAAGGTAGTGGTTCAATTTTTCCTTTAACACATAAGGATTCTAGGATCGAAGTGGCGATAGAACTTCTGAGGCGAGAGGAGGAGCGTAGAGTGGCTAGCTTGTTAGACAGGTAGGTTTGCACAATGTATCTTGTGCAAAGTAATGTATGGTGGTGAGAGGGGTTTGGGTGTTTTTGGTGAAGTTTGGTAGGTTTTATGTATTTGGTCCAAAGCATGACTTTGTCCTGTTTGGACTGTTCTATGTTTTTGCTTAGTTTTGTGTTTGGCAAATTGAGTATTTGGCTTGCGCTAGCCCTATTTTTGGAACTCGCGATTTAAGCGTTTTAAATAAAAAAGACGATGTTTGGGTCGTCCGTGGTGCCTGTTTTGGCGGGGATTTTTGTATATTTTGCCTAAAATGTCTTTGACATTTCCGGCTGTTAATCATTTACAAAAACTTCCTGCATATCCTCTATTTTTTGAATTATTTTTTGTGAATTTTCTAATGTGCTATCTTTTTCTAAAACTCGTTCGGCCTGGGCTCGCGCTTTGGCAATAGTTTTAGAGTCTGTCAAACTGGCCATTCTCAAATCGGGGATGCCGCTTTGGCGTATGCCGTAGATTTCGCCGGGTCCTCTCATTTCTAGGTCGATTTCTGCGAGTTTGAATCCGCTCGAATGTTCTTCCATTCCTTTTAGACGTTTTAGGCCCTCTTGCGATAGGTTGTTTGTGAATAGGAAGCAGTAGGATTGGTACTGTCCCCTGCCGACACGTCCTCTGAACTGGTGAAGTTGGGATAATCCGAAGCGTTCTGAGCCTTCTATTATCATAATTGTGGCGTTTGGGACGTCGATTCCGACCTCCACAACAGAAGTGGAAACGAGCACATTGATTTTGTTGTCGTTGAAGTCCCCCATTATTTGGTCTTTTTCTTCTTGTTTGAGGCGGCCGTGCAAAAGTCCGACGTTTAGGTCTTTGAATATGTGTCGTGAGAGGTTGTCGTATTCTTGTGTGACTGATTTGACCTCGAGTACGTCTGATTCGTCGATGAGGGGGCAGATTACGAAGGTTTGACGTCCTTTGAGGACTTGGTCTTCGATCCAACGGTATGCGTCTTGTCTTTTTTCTTCTGGAACTATTTTTGTGATGATTTCTTGGCGGCCTGCCGGCATTTCGTCGATAATTGATAGATCTTGATCTCCGTACACTGTAATTGCGAGAGTTCGTGGGATAGGGGTTGCAGAGAGGCTTAACAGGTGGGGACTGTCCCCTATTTCCTTGAGGGTGGCTCTTTGTTGGACGCCAAATCTGTGTTGTTCGTCGATGATTGCGAGTCCGAGCTTTTTGAATCCGATTTTGGCTTGGATCAGGGCGTGGGTTCCGATGACTATGTCGCAGGTGCCTGTTTTCATTTGTTTAATCACTTCGTCTTTTTGTTTTGCTGTTGTTGAGCCTGCGATGAATTGGATGTTTAGATTGTGGTCTCTTAAGAATGCTGAAAGTGATTGGTAATGTTGTTTGGCGAGGATTTCTGTTGGAGCCATGATCACTACTTGGTGTCCATTTTTGACTACGTTGAGGGCGGCTATTGCCGCTACTATTGTTTTACCTGAGCCTACGTCTCCTTGGAGTAATCTGTGCATTGGGAATGGGCGCTTCAGGTCTTCGAGGATTTCTTGGGTCGCTCTTTCTTGGGCTTTTGTGAGTTTGAATGGTAGGTTGTCGATGAAGTATTTTACTACGTCTTTTTGTATTGTGAGTTGCTTTTGATCTTTGCTTGCGATCTTTTGCCATTTCTTCTTTTTTAGGAGAACTTTTAGTTGAAGTAAGAAAAGTTCGTCGAATGCGAGTCGCTCACGGGCTTGTTTGAGAAGCATGTCTGACTCGGGGAAATGAACGTTTTTTATGGCTTTTTGGATGCTGATTAATCCTTCTTCTCTCAAGATTTCTTCGGGGAGATATTCTTCGTATAGGCGAACCCATTCGTTGATGAGTGGTTTGATTTTTTCTCTGAGCCATTTTGAAGTGATGCCTTCTGTTTCTGGATAGACTGGGACGATGCGGCCGGTGTGGAGTTGTTCTTTGTATTTGTCGAGGATCTCGTATGAAGGGGCTTGGAATGTGAGCTTGCCTGCTGCGAGTTTGAGTTTGCCGCTTAAGACGATTTCTTGGTTTCGTGGGAGCATTCTCAGGAGGTGTGGTTGGTTGAACCATACGACTTCTATGGATCCGGTTTCGTCGTAAAAGACGCCGCGGGTCATTTTGATTCCTGAGCGGGTTTTGATTGTGACGAGACTTTTTACTTTTCCCATTACTGTATTTACTTCATCGATTCTCATGTCGATGATGTTTACGTAATTGGAGTTGTCGGTGTATGCTCGTGGAAAATATTTAAGCAAGTCGTCGACTGTTTGAACGTTGAGAGTGGCAAGTTTATTTAAATGCTGTGTGTTAGTGCGTAGTGCTTGTTTGAGTGGAGTTTGGAGCATGTATTAATGTAGTTTTGAAGTACTCTTGATGTGCAACGTTTTTGTGTTTTCATTGGTTATCACGTTTTTGCCGGTTTGTTTTTCTATTTCGGTCCGAGCTTTTTTTGAGACTGTTCCACCTTCTCTTGCGATTTGTTTATTTTTTTCTAAGCCTTTTGGTTTTTTTGTTTTCGAAATCTCTTTTGTGGACTCTTCGGCTAACATATTCAAAACTAATTCGAGATTTGTCATGTTATCTCTCAAATTTTCTTTTTTTAGATTTTTTAATTTTTTGTAATCTTTTACACTTTGATCTGCCCAGGCTTTTGTAATTTCGTTTGTCAATATTGCAAATTCAAGGCCTTCTTTCATTCCTCTTTCTTGCCATTCGTCAGTTAATTCTTTGCGAATTTCGATGCTCTTTAATCTTAGGCTAATCCACTCTTTGGAATATCCTTTTTTGAGGTAAGTTTTTATGGCTCTCTCGAAGGCTAATTCTGGGTCTTCGGTCTCTTCAATTCGTTCGTAGCCAATTTTTGCTAGCCAAAGTTTGAATGGCTCTGCTTTTGGGGATGGGATGGATTGGATTAGTCGTAGCAATGTTTCTGTATCAGCTACATCAGTGAGGTATTTTTTCCCGTCTCCAGACTTTAATTTCAGTTGTCCGATTTTTTCGGACATCTCGCTACCTTCTTCTCTTAGCTTAATTTTTAGATCATTCCAATACTTTCTTGGTCTACTGCTATCTGTTAGTATGGTCACTACGTCTATTATTGAGAAATACCACGATTCCTTACTAGAATCCCATTTTCTTCTGACCTTTTTCTGGTTAAATAACGCTATTGTTTCTGATTTTTTCATGCCTTAATTGTAGGTGAGGCTTTACTCACCGTCAATGTTTTACTGTGGAAAGTGTGGCTAATGTGTTTTATCGTATATTTCTTATGTACTTACTTTCAGAAATTTTCTTTTTCCGACTTGAAGAAGTTTTTCAGAGGTGAGGTCGATCTTGTCTCCTATGTCAGCGATTTTTTTGCCGTCTACTTTTACTCCTCCTTGTTCGATCATTCGTCTTGCATCGCTTTTTGAACTGGTCATGCCTGTTTCTGCGAGGAGGTCTGTTAGGAGCCAGTTTGATTCTTTTAGTTTTTTGGTTTTGATGTCATTTGGGATTTCTTTTTTCTGGAATTGGTTTACGAAATCTTCTTCGGCTTTTAGCGCGATTTCTTTGCTGTGGTATAGAGTCACGAGTTCTTTTGCGAGTTGTATTTTGAAGTTTCGAGGATTTTCTCCGTTTTCCATGAGTTCTTTGATTGCTTCGATTTCTCCTGTTGGGACGTCTGTTGCGAGTTCAAAATATTTGACGATTAGGTCGTCTGGAACTGACATTGTTTTTCCGAATATTTCTTTTGGAGATTCTGTTAATCCGATGTAGTTGTCTAGTGATTTGCTCATTTTTTCTATGCCGTCTAATCCTTCTAGGATCGGGATTGTTATTACGGCTTGAATTGTTTTTGAGTTGTATGATTTTTGAAGGTCTCTTCCTACTAGCATGTTGAATAATTGGTCTGTTCCTCCTAGTTCAACGTCTGCGTCGAGCATTACTGAATCGTAGCCTTGCATTATTGGGTAGAGAACTTCCACCATTGAGATGTCTTGATCATTTTTGAGTCTGTTTTTGAAATCTTCGCGTTGCATGATTTGGCTGATTGTCTTTTTTGCAACTAGGTTTAAGATTTCTGCCATTGTCATTTTGCTAAACCATTCAGAGTTGTATCTGACTTCAAGTTTCTTTTTATCTAAAATTTTAGAAGCTTGTTTGATGTATTGCTTCATGTTTTCTTTGATCTGGTCTTCTGTCAGCATGACTCGAGTTTCTGATTTTCCAGTCGGGTCTCCGATTCTAGCTGTGTAGTCTCCTATTAGTAGGATTGCTTGGTGTCCTGCGTCTTGGAAATGTCTCATTTTTCGGAGAACTACTCCGTGACCGATGTGTAGGTCTGAGCCTGTTGGGTCTATTCCTAATTTGATTCTGAGTTTCTTGCCGCTCTTCAATTTTGCTTCTAATTCTTTGCGGACTATGACGTCTGAAACTCCCCTTTCGAGCAAAGTTTTGATGTCTGTTTTCATAAAAAAAGAGAGATTAATAGATGGAATAACGGGTTCAATATACGGGAAAACGGCTGTCTTTACAAAATAAAACGTTTAAAAAGTTGACAAACGTTGAAAAATCAGTATATTGTTAGTTTCCATGTTGAAGGAGACGCTTATACAAATAGGCTTCACCAGGAATGAGGCGAAGATTTACATCGCTCTGGTGGAACTGGGACCGCAGCCGGCGAATATTATCGCAAAAAAGGTGGTCCTGAACAGAACGACGATTTATCCGATTCTTAAGAATTTGATCAAGAAGAGCTTAATAAGCTCTTTTATTAAAAATGGTATCCAATTTTTCTCGGTACATGATGTGAATAATTTGTTGGCGTATATTGATAGGAAGAGGCGTTTTGTGGACCATCAGAGGGACTTTGTGATCGATATTATTCCAAAGATGGAGGAACTCCAGAGTTCTCTGAGTTCGCAGCCGAGAGTGCATTATTATGAGGGAGTGCCTGGTGTGGAAGCTGTTATGAATGATTGTTTGAAAGATTCGCGGCTTGCCGATCCGGATCCTGGCGGGGAGAGACCTCTTATTCTCTGCATTACTTCTCCGGAAAAATGGTTGCATTCCGATTTGAACCAATTTATTAAGGATTTTATCAAGGAAAGAGTGATTGAACTGAAAATGCCGATACGAACTCTTTCAAAAGACACCGCGGAAGCTCGGTGTTTTTTTGATGAGTATGCTTGTGATCCGGAAATGACTGAAGTGAGGTATATTCAGGATGATGGAAGTTTGTTTGATAATATTGTTCATGTTTATAATAACAAGGTCGCTATCGTGTCGCCGGAACGTGGATTTGAATTTGGCGTGATGATCGAAAGTGAGGAATTTGCCAGGACTCAGAGGAGCTTATTTGAGCTGGCCTGGAAGGGAGCATTAGTGCATAATGGCGAATATAACAATGATTATGAAGATTAGTATTAAAGGGGGTCAGGAAGGGGCGCGTTTGGACGCTTTTTTAGTTTCTGAGTTTCCGGACAGAACTCGCGCATATTTGCAAAAGTTGATTGTGTCTGGGGATGTTTCGGTTGCTGGAAAAAAGATAAAGGCTGGGTATAAAGTGAAGATTGGAGACGAGCTCTATATTGAGTTTCCTGAGCCAAAAAAGATTGATGTGAAGCCCGAAAAAATGGATCTTTCTATTATTCATGAAGATGAGGATATAATTGTGATCGATAAGCCTGCCGGACTTGTGGTGCATCCTTCTGCTACTGGAGGGCATTCTACGGGTAGTTTGGTGAATGGGCTTTTGTATCATTGTGGTTCGAGTTTGAAGGGAATTTCGGGATCATTGAGGCCTGGTATTGTTCATCGTTTGGACAAGGATACTTCTGGGGTGATGGTTGTGGCCAAGAGTGATGATGCTCAGCAATCTTTGATGAAGCAGTTTTCGGAACGAAAGGTTGAGAAGTCTTATGTGACGCTTGTTTATGGAGAAGTTAAACCTGAGAAAGCGAGAATTGATTCCCCTATTGGCCGGAGTATTCGTGATAGGAAAAAAATGGCAATTACCTCTAGTGGAGATGGGCGAGAAGCTGTGACTGAATACGCTGTTCGTGAGTTTTTGAAAGATTCAAAAGGAGCTTATTCTTTGGTTGACGTTGATTTGAAGACTGGGCGAACTCACCAAATCAGAGTTCACATGAATGCTGTGGGTTATCCTGTTGTAGGTGATATCACTTACGGGAAGTCTGTTGTGAATAAGCGTTTTGCGGAAGAGTATGGGTTGCGTCGTCAATTTCTTCATGCAGCGAAGCTCACTATTACGCATCCAAAGACAAACAAAAAGACCACTTTTGAGAGTGATCTTCCTGATGATTTAAGTGAGGTTCTTGAAGCTCTTCAGCCTGTTTAGGCTTTAACTTCAGTGATTTCTACTACTGTGAGTTGTTGTCTGTGACCTTGAGTTCTTTCGTATCTTTTCTTAGGTTTTTTCTTGAAAACGATGATCTTGTCCGCCTTTGTTTGGTCTAGGACTTTTCCTGTTACTTTTGCTCCAGCTACAAATGGAGTTCCAACTTTGTTGGTTTTTCCGTCTGAAACTAGAAGAACTTGATCAAAAGTTACTGTTTTACCAGCTTCTTCAGGTAGTTTTTCGATTTCGAGAACTGTTCCTTTTTCTACTTTGTATTGTTTTCCTCCTGTTTCGATTACTGCTAACATGGGTATTTGATTAAAATGCGATTAAATGCGGTGATACTTTATGGAAAATATGGTCTTGAGTCAAGGTAAATTAACCGAGAATTCTATTCCAGGATTGATTTCGTGACTTTTTCGATGGCTTGGTCGATTTTTGCGAGCTCTTCTGCGTTAAAATCAGATAGAACATAAGATGAAGTATCTTGTTGTGCTGGGGCGTCTGTACCGCGTGATTCTATTCCGATTCGGATTCGTGAGACTTCTTCTGTGCCTGCGTGTTGCAGGATTGATTTCATGCCGTTGTGAGTGCCTGCAGAGCCTTTGTCTCGCTCTCTGATGTCCCCTGTTGGGAGATCTAGGTCGTCGTATATGATTGTTATGTCTTTTGCTGGTGCTTTGTAAAAATTTGAAAGGGCAGATGCGGCTTCCCCAGAAAGATTCATCATTGTTTGTGGTTTTGCGAGGATTGCTTTTTCTCCTTGGATTGTTACTTCTGCTATCTGGGATTTGAGTTTTGATTTTGTGGTCCATTCTGTCCCTGCGAGTTCGGCGATACGATCAACTACCATGAACCCAACATTGTGGCGATTCTTTGCGTATTTTTCTCCTATATTTCCGAGACCTATGTAGATTTTCATGAGTTGCGATAAGGGATTTGTTTGTCTGCGATTTCGATTATATCACCTTCTTTTGCTTTTTCACGTTTTAGTGCCTTCATGGCTCTCATTTTGGTGAGGAAATGATAGATTCTCTCGAGTCCTTGTAGGTTTTTTGTATCTGTCATTCTGGCTAATTGTTCGATTCTTTCTCCTTTAATTGTAAATACTGTGTGATCTTTTTTCTTTTCTATGTTTGCGATTTCAAATTTCACGAGTTTTTTGTGTGGGCTTAGAACTGGGAGGTCTTCTTTTGTTGTTTCTCTTTTTTTCTCTGCTACTTTTGATGCTTTTTCTCTAGTTTTTTTGAGAACTTTGACTGCTTCGAAGAGAAGTTCTTTGAGTCCCATTCCTGCTACTGCTGAAATTTTGAAGATTTTTGTTGTTTTTTTGATTGTTGGAATTTTTTCTCTTAAGTTCTTTTCGATTTTCTCTATTTCTTTTTCCTGGACGGCGTCTACTTTGTTTATCGCTATGATTAGTGGAGTTTTTGCTAGGGCTTTGTCGAATAGTTCAAGTTCTCTTTGAATTTTTTTGAAATTTTCCACTGCATTTGGTCTGAGTGGGTCTATAATGTGGATTAGGATTTTGGTTCTTGAGACGTGTCTGAGGAATTTGTGACCGAGGCCTTTTCCTTGAGACGCTCCTTCTATTAGACCTGGTATATCTGCTACGACAAAACTGTCATTACCTCCGCCTCCATATGGTTTCATGTCCACGACTCCCAGATTCGGGATTAGTGTTGTGAATTCGTAGGCTGCGATCTTTGGTCTGGCGTTTGAGATGTGTGAGATTAGGGTTGATTTTCCCACTGATGGGAGTCCGAGCAATCCAACATCCGCTACTAGTTTAAGCTCGAGAAGGACTTCTGTTTCTTCGCCTGGTTCTCCGTTTTCGGCGAATTGAGGAGCTTGGTTTACTGAGGTTGCGAAGTGTTGGTTTCCGAGTCCTCCTTTTCCTCCTTTTGCTACTACGAATTCTTGGTCTTTGCGGCTTAGGTCTGCGAGGGCTCGAGTTTTGTCTGGGTTGTAAATGATTGTTCCTAGGGGAACTTTGAGGATTAGATCTTCTCCCATTTTCCCCGACATATTGTTTCTTCGTCCCTGTTCTCCTTGGTCTGCTTTGTAGTGTTTTCGTGAGTTTATGTGAGAGAGGGTGTTGATGTTTTCGTCTGCTTTCAGGATGATTGAGCCTCCTTTTCCTCCGTCTCCTCCATCTGGTCCGCCTCTTGCTATGAATTTTTCACGATGAAACGCGACGCATCCATCGCCGCCTTTTCCAGCTGTAAGTTTGATTGTAGTTTCGTCGCAGAACATGGTTTTATTGTATCATAATATTTGGTGTAGTATCCGTGGCAGAGTACGATATTTTACAGGTTTGGTCAAGGGGCGGTGATGTAATGATCTGTTTTGGCTGTCAATTGACTGTTTAAAGCTTATTTGAGATGATTTTGTTTGAATTTTGCTAATCATGTACTTATGTTTAAGATGGATGAGGATCCTGGTCGTAGAAAGTTTTTGGGACAAGCTGTAGCTGTTGGTGGTTTGTTGGCGGCTGGGTCGTTGGCTTTGGGGTGTTCTGGAGATGAGAATCAGGAAGATGAGAATCGGAAAGATGAGAATGAGTTGGTTTTGAATGATTTTTTGGCGAAAGTTGGAGATGAGGAACAGGTCAGAATTACTGAGGGGCATGTGAGAGTATTGAAAGATGACGTTCGAGCTATGGTGATGAGGGTGTGTGATGATCTTCCTGTTCATGGACGTGGAGATTGGATGAAATTTCTGATGGTGGGAGGTGATCATGGAAATACATTTAAGCTTAGGAATATGCCTGAAAAGGGAGGTGAGTTAAGGTTTGGCACACTTCCTAGTGAGGATAAAATGTATTTCTCTAAGGATTCCGAAAGATCTGGTTATTTTGCTTCTTCTTTTCAAGGGAAGACGGGAAATGTGGATCCATTGACTGTAGCGGTGAGGTTTAATGATGATCCTGAGAAATTGGTTGAATGGGCTTACGTGAGGGTTGGGAAAATTATGAGAATGTGGTCCGATGATTGGGGGCACAATAGTTCTGTAGTTAGGGATGGGTATTTAGATAAAGGAGAGGGTTATGAAATGAGTACAATTTCCAACCAAGATGCTCTTAATCTAACTTATCAACTTCTTCTGGCTCAGAGAGCTCTATTGTTGAACTATATTTCTAAACATGATGTGTCTAAGTAGGAACCTTTTCTTGTATTTTCCAACCTTCTCTATTAAACTCTCCATGTAATTTGCCCAGGTGGCGGAATTGGTAGACGCGCGGGATTCAAAATCCCGTTCTGGCAACGGAGTGAGGGTTCGATTCCCTCCCTGGGCACCATTGATATGACAAGATATTTAATTATTCATTACGGCGAGATCGGACTCAAGAAGGGCAACAAATCCTATTTTGAAGATGCTCTCAAGAACAACATCAATTCTGTACTTGGTGCTATTGGTTTGAAAGGGCGGGTTAGCCTGATGCTGAGTCGACTTATGGTGAAATTGCCTGCGAAGTTCGATGAAGAATTGATCAGAAATACTTTGATGCATGTGCCTGGAATTCAGAATTTTGGGTTTTATTATTGTGTGGATGAGGAGAAGCTTGAGAAGGAAATTGTGGCGCGCTTGCCGCGTGAGGAAATTACTGAGCGAGGAGATGAGAGTTTTTGTGTGCGTGTGAAAAAGGTGCAGGGCGAATTCAAGAAAAACACTCCTGTAATGGAGCGGGATCTTGGGGCTGAGCTTTTGAGGAATGATATTAATCTCAAGGTAAAGATGAAGAATGCGGATCGGCAGGTTTTTGTTGAGCTGATTCAAGGGAAGGCTTATTTTTGTTATGACAGAATTACTGGAATTGGTGGATTGCCGAGTGGGACTGGTGGACGGCTTCTCTCGCTGATTTCGAGTGGGTTTGACTCCCCTGTTGCGTCTTATATGATGATGCGACGTGGGGCGAGGGTTCACTTTGTTCATTTTTCTGGGCAGCCTTATAGTGATCGGGACGAGCTTGAGCATGTGAAGGAAATTGTTGAGATTTTGGCGAAGTATCAGGGTGGAGCGAAGCTTATTGTGATTCCTTTTGGCGAGATTCAAAAAAAGCTTTCTACGAATCTCAAGGTTCCTGCGAAGGATCGTGTGATTTTGTATCGTCGGTTGATGCTTCGGATTGCTCAAAAAGTTGCTGTGAATGTAAAGGCTCGAGGGCTTGTGACTGGTGAAAGTTTTGGACAAGTTGCGTCACAGACACTTCCGAATATGGCTGTGATTGATGAGTCGACTTCTTTACCTATATTCAGACCTGTTATTGGTTTGGACAAGGAGCAGATTGTGGATTTTTCGCGTCGGATTGGGACTCATGATATTTCGAAGCAGCCTTGTAGCGATACGTGCGGATTGTTTATGCCAAAATCCCCTGCTCTTGCTGCGAAATTGCCTGACATCAAGGAGATTGAGGAGTCTATTGATATTAAGGGGCTCGTCAAAGAAGCTTTGGATGAAAAGGATGTTTTGAAGATTGGATCTTAGGCTTCGTTTGGTTTTTGGACACGCACTTCTCCTTCGTATGCCCATTCTTCGTCAAATCTTGCTTCGTAAAATCCGTCTTCTGATTGTTCTAAGAATTCTATAAATCTACGTTTGAGGTAGAGTAAGATTTTTCCGTATCTTTCGAATGGAGCGTAGTTTCTGATGTTTGTGAATTGTGAGATTACTCTTTTTCGGACTTCCATCATTCCTAGGAGAACTTGGAGTTGTCTTTCTTTTGGCATTTCTCCGTGGTTGAGCCAGGTTTGGAAAATTTGAGAGATGTGGTAGGTGTTGTGGAGTGCGTATGCTGTATCGAGGCAGTCTGTGTTTTCTTCGAGCAGTCTCATTATTTTTGTGAAGTTTGCTTGTGTGGCTTCTTTTGACGGAAGGATTGGGGAGATTGTGTGGTTTACGTGCCAATCTTTGCGGGTTTTTCCGTCGAACCATCTCTCATTTAGGTTTTTGTGGAGTCCTCTTTTTGCGTATTTGGCTTCTTTGTTAACGTATGCTCCTTTTACCGGTCTTATGTTTAGTTTTACTTTGAAGTGTTCTTTGATGTGTTTTGCGAGTTCTATTAGTTTTTCTGCGTCTTCTCGGCTTTCTTCTTGATAGGTTTGAAGAACTACTCCCATGTGCTTTGCACGTACTGCTGTTTTTGCAGGGTCTTCTGTTAGAAGCTCTGTGAAAATTTGAAAGAACAAGTCTTTGTAGAAGAAGTTTTCTTGGTCGAGTCTTATAAATACGTTGTTTTGGATGGCCAGGTCTAGAAGTTCTCTGAGCATGCTTTTGATTGTTTCTTTTCTTTCTGGGGTGATTTCTGGTGGTTCTGTTAGGTCGTCGAATTCACCTTCAAATTTTACTGGAGCTAGGCAAGAGAGCTTTATAGACATTGGGACTGTATGCGAATATGCGTCGCTTCGGATTCTTGCTGGGTCTTTTATTCTTTCATTTTTCATATCTAGAGCTCTTTGTAATTCTGCAATTTTGACCATATGTTCTTTGATTTTTTCAAAATTCACTTCTCCTACTTTTCTATCCCCTGTTCCTTCAAATTCGGGTGCAAAACTAAAATCGTAATGTTCAATGTCGTCAAAATTATCTCTAATTGCTGGGTTTTCGAAGACTTCCTCTGGGGTTTCTCCTGCTATAAAGTCTGTGGCCATTCCTTCGACGATCCATTTGATTAGGAGGTTGTCTAGGGTTTCTTTTTTTATTTCTCCTATGTCTTTGAGGTCTGCTTCTCTTCTCATTTGTTCGAGAACTGCGTCAAAATCGTATCTGATTAACCTCAATAATGTTCTAAATGGGCCTTTCATGACTTTTGGATTTTCTGGCCTTTTGTCTGTTTCTCTTTTTGAAAGGAGTTTGATGCGTCTCATGTTTCTTGCTTTTTTTCTTTCTAATTTTCTTAAGTCTCTATCTGAGTCGAGGAGGGATCCCTCTTGTTCTGCGAAGAATCTTTCGATTTCGTCTGTCATGTCGTTTGCTGCTGCCGCTTCTTCTACTGACTTCGGCATTCCTGGAGAGATCTCTCGTTCAAGGGTTTGTTTTAATGCTCCTAGTGAATGGTTCTCGTATCTGAGGAGGAGTCTTTGCAGGTTTTGGATCATCTTTGATTGGAACAGGCGCCCTTTTCGGCTTCCGTCATTGGCTTTTCTTACTGAAGAGTTCTTATCTAATTCAAAATTTTGCCAATTGTTATCTTTAAAATTTATAGCTTCTCTCGCTGCAATCATTGAGTGATTTGTTGATTCATTTTTGATTTTTGCTAGAGCTATCCCTATAGATTCTGGGTTTTTGGCGTACAGGTATATTAAAAATTCATGAGCAACTTGGGCAGCTCTTAGCTCCATTCCTTTTTCTTTTATTACGTGGGGAAATCCTTGATATGGATTGACGTTGTTGTCGCCGTCTTCGCCTCTTCTTGTTGATCCTAATGGGTGCATAACAAATAACTATTAAGGAGGTGGAGTGTAGTAGAAAACCCGTATCGCTGCAAGTTTTTAGGAGAGGTTTTTGCTGCGGAGTTGGCGATTGTATGTGATTGCGAATCTGTGTGCTTCGTCTCGGGCACGTTGGATGAGTTTTAGGACTGGATTGCTTCGGTCGAGTTTGATTGATTTTGCCTGGCCTGGGACGAATAATTCTTCTTCTTGTTTTGCGATTGAGATTACTGGGATGTGAGATGTGAGGTTGAGTTTTTTGAGGACTTTTAAGGCTGATGAGAGTTGGCCTTTGCCTCCGTCTATTACGAGAAGTTCTGGGATGCGTGAGAATGAATCGTCTTTTTTGAGTTTGTGGCGATCGATTGCGTACCAGGTTAGGGTTTTGGCAATTTTGTTTGTGCCGAGCTCTTTTGGAATGGTTTTGATTTCTTCGAATCCGAGGCGGGCATAGTATTCTTTGAGGTCTTTTTTGCAGGCGACGTAGATTCGTTTGGATTTTGATTTGAGGACTGTTTCTTGGACGAGTTTGTGTCCGAGTTTTTTGCCTCTCTGTTTTGGTGAAACGTATAGGCCGCTGATTTCTGCTATGTTTTCGTTGATGTCGTTTAGGGCGAGTGATCCGACTCCTTTTTTGTCTTCTGCTTGGAGTACGTAGAGGGTTCCTGTCTTTAGTGTTTGGTCTTTTTTTTGTGCTTTTTTGAATTTAAAATCTTTAGCTGCGACTTCGATGCTGAGTTTGCTAAGCCTACGGGTGAGAACTTCCTCCAGGGATTTGTAGTCGTCTGGTTTGTCTACGACTGTACGGATTTTGAATTTTCTGTACATTTTTTTGGATGGAGCTCCTTTTTCAAATACTACCATCGAGCCTACGGTTTCTGTTCCATTCAGATGAGAGATATCGTAGCATTCTATTCTGTTTGGGGTGGCAGGGAGTTTTAGGAGCTTCTTGAGTTCTTTTGTGGCGTCTTCGTTGTCTTGGTTTTGCTCCTGCCATTTTGCACGATTGCGATCGGCGTAGATTTTTGCGTTTTTGAGTGAGAGTTCTAGGAGTTTGTTTTTTGTGCCTTTTTGAGGTGTTAGAAGGGTCGCTTTTGAGCCTTTTTCTTCTTTGAGGAATTGTTCGATTGCTTTTTTGTCTAAGGGTTCGTGAGGGATTAGGACTTCTTTTGGGATGTCTTTTGTTTTTTCGTAGTACTGGGTGAGGAATGATTCGATGATTTCTGCTGGGTCTTCTGTTTCGCCTTGGAGGATGAAGTTTTCTTGGTTGATGAGTTTTCCGTCTCTTACCTGGAAAAGGTTGAAGAATGCTCGATTTGCGTCGGTTGTGTAGTTGATGATGTCTTTGTCTTCTTGGTTTGGATCTGACATTTTTTGCTTTTCTGAGATTTCTTCGATGTTTTGGATTCGGTCTCGGACTTTGGCTGCTTTTTCAAAATCTTTTTTGGCTACGAACGAGGCCATCTGGGATTTGAGGTCTTTAATTAGGCCTTCGTGGTTGCCACGGAAGAATTTTTTGATTTGTTCGATTGTTTTGGCGTAGTTCTCAGCTGTGATCTCCCCTATGCATGGGCCTGGGCAACGTTTGATGTAGTAGTCGAGGCATGGGTATTTGATTGTTTTTTTTGTAACTTTGATTAAGCCGTCTTTTTGGGTTTGCATTTCGAGTCCGCAGTGGCGGAATGGTGAAACTTTCTTCAAGACTTTGAATGTTTTGTCGACTTTGTGTTTTGCTGTTTTTGGGCCGAAGTATGTGGCTTTTTTGTCTGTGATCTTTCTTACTATTTGGATTCGTGGAAATTCTTCGTTGGTGATCATGATGTAGACGAAGTTTTTGTCGTCTTTCATGAGGATGTTGTATTTTGGTCGGAGCTCTTTTATTAGGTTGAGTTCGAGCATTAGGGCTTCGAGTTCTGAGTCTGTGATTATGTAGTCGAGGTTTTCTGTGTTCTCGATCATTTTTCTGTTTTTTGGTCCGAGTTCTTTGCTTTGGAAATACTGACTGACTCGTTTTTTCAGGTCTTTTGCTTTTCCGACGTATAGAACTTTGCCTTCTTTATCTATAAATTTATAAATACCCGGCTTGTGCGGGATGGCTTTTAGGGTCTTTTCAAATTGTTTTTTCTTGTTGGTCACGCGTATAGTATATTTAATTTATGGACAAAATAGAACTCAAATTGTGGAACAAGGTTAATAGGTGGTTGTTTTTGATTCGGATGGTGCCTTTTTTGAAGCTGGTTTGTGTTTCGAATAATATGTCTTTTGGGGTTGTTGATGGGCAGAGCGACATCGATCTTTTTGTTGTTGCAAAGAAGGGACGGCTCTATACGGCGCGATTTTTTCTTAATTTGTTTTTGAAGATTTTTGGGTTGAGGGTTAGTCGGGGGAAGACTTTTGGGCGTTTTTGTTTGAGTTTTATGGTTGATGAGGACAATGTGGATCTTGCTGATTTTCGGATTGACGATGATGTTTATTTGTATTTTTGGGCCAAGAGATTGTTGCCGATTTTGGACCGTGGTGGTTTGAGAAAAGTTGAGGAAGTGAATGGTGTTGAGTTGGATCTTGGGCGACTTAAGGGGCGGGGTGGTTTGAGTAGAGGTTTTGCCGGATTATTGGAGGGAGTTTTTGGCGGTTTGGAAGATTTCTTGAGAAAAAGACAGATCAGTCATGTGATTAACAAACTGAAAATCGATAATGACAAAACTAGAATTGTTTTTGATGACGGGGTTTTCAAGGTTCATCTGAACGATATGCGTGAGAATATCAGAGATGCATATCGAAAGATCGATCATGATGGTTTGAGCGAGGAAAAGTTTATTGCTCTTTTGCGGTCGTTGAAGTCTCTCGGAAAGTGATTGAGATTGGGGTGCCGTTGAATCCGAATTCTTTTCGGAGTTCGTTTTCGACATATCTTCTGTATGAGAAGTGGAGGGCTTTTGCATTTTTGAAGAAGAATATGAATCTTGGAGGGTTTGTGCCTGCTTGGTTACCGTAGAAGTATTTTGAGACTCTTTTGGCTGATGATGGCAGGTGTTTTAGGGTTGTTTTCTTGAGGAAGTTGTTGAGTTTTGGGGTTGAGATCTGTACGTGTCTTGCTTTTTGGATCTCTAGGGCTAGGTCTAGGATTTTGTGGGTGTTTTTGTTGTTTTTTGCTGAAATGAAAACTACTGGTGCCCATGGCACGAACGAGCATTTGTATCTGAGTTTGTTTTCGATTTGTTTTCTCTTTGTGTCGTCGATGAGGTCTGATTTGTTGACGGCTATTATGATGCCGTTCTTTTCGTTTAGGGCGATTTCTAATACATGAAGGTCCTGAGAGGTCACTGGCTCATTTGCGTCTATTAGAATGACGGAAACGTCTGATCGGTCGACTGAGTCTCTGCTTCTTATTGTTGAGAATTTTTCTATACCTCCTTGGATCTTTCCCTTTCTTCTTAGTCCGGCTGTGTCTGTCAGGATTATTTCTTGGTCTTGGTATTCTATTTGGATGTCGGTTGCGTCTCTAGTTGTGCCTGGAATGTCTGACACTATGACTCTCTCCTCCCCTAGTAGTCCGTTTAGGAGTGAGGATTTTCCTGCGTTTGGTCTTCCTAAGAAAGAAATTTTTAGTGGGGTTTTCTCTTCTGCGGTTTTTTTCGTGGGTTTCTTTGATTTTTTGATTTTAAGTTTTTTGAGTTCGGCTAGGATTTCTGATTGAAGGACGTCTATGCCAATTTTGTGAATTGCTGATACGAGGATTGGTTCTCCGAATCCTAGTTCGTAGATGTTGTATACGTTTTCTTCTATTGATTGGTTGTCGCATTTGTTTCCGACAAGGATGATTGGTTTGCTAGATTTCCTCAAGATGCTTGCGACTTCGAAGTCTTCTGCGGAAAGGTTTTGTACTGTGTCGAGTACGAATAATACGACATCGGCTTTTTCGATACCTATCTGGGCTTGTTTTTGGAGTTCGTGTTCTAGTTCGTCTTTTTTTCCACTGGCAAGTCCTCCTGTATCTATGAGTTCCAGGTTATATCCCTCTAGGTCGAAGGTTTGCTGAACTCTGTCTCGTGTTGTTCCAGCTTCTTCTGCTGTTACGGCGAGTCTTTTGCCTATTAACCTGTTGAAAAGGGTTGATTTACCGACGTTTGGTCTGCCTACTATTGCGATAGTGGCCGAGGAGGGGTTCATTTATTAGTTTTTAAGTCATTCTATGCTTTTGCAAGGTTTATTAATAATGCAAAAAGTGTTTTTTTGCAAGTTTATGTGTGGTAAGATTTTTTTGATCTAACCTCAATTTTTATGAAAAAGTTAATTATAAGTTTGTTGGCCGTAGTTCTTGGTGTTGGGCTTTTTGGTGGAGTGGCGATGGCGGCGGGTGATCCCGAGGATAATGCTGAGTTTGTTTGCGGGAATACTGGTGGAGTTTGGTATAATGGAACTTGTATGGAGAGACAGCCTTATTGCGAAAATGTTCTCGGATTGAAGTGGGATTCCGGGGCTGAGTTGTGTGTTAATCCAGACATCCAGGCTGGGACTTTGTTGCCGGTGAATCAGAGTGGTGTTGGTTTTGATGATTGTAAGGATATGTTTAATTTTATGTCAAAAAACCCTGGAGTGCTTAGGTATTTCTTCTCGCTTGGAGAGGGGACGTTTGATTTTGCTGGGGAAAAAATGAGTCAAAATGACGTCCTAGCCTGCGGTATCCGAACTGGAAATATTAGCCTGTGGATGATTCCGTATTATATCAAATATATTATTCAGTTCGCTTTGACGATTGCGGGGTTGATTGCGGTTTTCTCGCTGGTTGTTGGAGGGTATTTCTACTTGTTTGGTGGAATGTCTAGCGACAAAGACAAAGGCAAGAACGCTATCATTTATGGCCTACTTGGATTCGTAGTTGCGATGCTGGCGTGGGCGCTTGTGAATGTGGTGATCTCGGCTCTTACGAGGTAATGCCTTTAAATAGCTATGATATTGTCGTTGTCGTCCGGGAGATGTCTAGGGATGTCTGTCGCTATTTCCATATTCCATATTGGGATTTCGAACTCTCCTGTTTGTGGAACGTAAGCTTTTACCCCCTCTGAGAAAGTTAGGCCATTTTTTGTTCGTCTTCTTCTGTCGATGTTTTTCCCGTATTTTCTTCTTTTAGTGATTAGGTCTTCTTGATCTTCATCATCGATAACTGCGGAAATCTTGGTGTAAAAATTCTCCATCATAGCTTTTAGTAGTTTTGATAGCTTTGCTCTGAAGGCTTTGATTTCTTTTGAGCTTCTGACCGGCTTTTTAGGAGTATTTATCCATGCTTCTGTAGATGTTCCTTGTGTGCACATGTTTACGTAATCTAGAATGTCTAAGATCGCTGTGTTATTCCAAAATTCGTCTAGCTCTTCTTTGCCAAGAATTCTCTCGCATTCTGCGTGAGCTTCTTCCAGAGCTTGGCTAACAGCCTCGCTATTGATTTCCGTTGGATTTGGTCCAGCTACTTGGAAAATTTTTCCATGACAAAGTGCGATAACTCTGAGGATAGGCCTTCTTGTTTTGTAAAAAGCTTCCATCCTGAACTTATCTTCGTCTAGTTCTTGAAAGCATGTTGTTTCCGGTTGACCACTTGTGTTCATTTTTCTTTGGGTTAGGAGAAGTATCTTCTCCTATTGGAGGTTTGTTGTCAACAGCTGAGGCTTGTCATTATCCTCGGTTCCAGATCTCCCACTTTCCTTGGAGGTATTTTGAGAGTTTTCTTTCGAATTCTTCTTCGTCGAATTGTTCTGTGTGTTCACGGATTTTTTCTGGGGTGAAGGACTTTTTGTTTTCGATGTATGTTTCTACGGCTGATTTTAGGTGTATTGAGTCTTGTTTCTTGAAGAAGATGCCTGTTTCTTTGTCTACGACTGTTTCGGTTGCGCCTCCCCTATTGTATGCAATTACAGGACGGCCTGAGGCCATTGCCTCTAGAGGAATGATCCCAAAATCTTCTAATTGTGGGAATATCAAGGCTTCGCATTCGCTGTATAGTTTTTTGAGTTCGTCGTCTGAAACGAATCCCAGGAATTCGATGTTGGCTTTGGCCATTTTCTGAAGCTTTTGTTCCATCACTCCGGTTCCTACGATTTTGAGTGGGAGGCCTAGTTCGTTGAATGTTTCTACGATGAGGTCGAATTTTTTGTATGGGATGAGTCGGCCGACGGCTAGGAAATAGCCTTTTGTGTTGTTTGAGATTGAATATTTGTTGATGTCGATCATTGGTGGGATTACTGTCGATGGGCGTCTGTAGTATTTTTCTACGCGTCTTTGGGTTGTTTTTGAATTGGCTACAAAGTAATCGACTCGGTCTGCTGAAAGTTTGTCCCAGATTCGGAGTTTGTGAAGTTTCTTTTTTGCTAAGGACTTAATTATTGGGTTTACGTTGTATTCTCTGACGTACTCTTGCCAGTTGTCCCAGGCATATCTCATGGGAGAATGGCAGTATGTGACGTGCATTGTCTCGGGTTTTGTGATGATTCCTTTTGAACATGCGTGTGAACTTGAGATGACGATGTCGAATTGGCTCAAATCAAACAATTCATAAGCATATGGCATCATGTTTAGGTAAAACTGGTGCTTTGTTTTTGCGAAAGGAAGTTTCTGGATAAAAGACGTTCGTATGTCAGCTCTTCTGAATGCTGGCATTTTTTCAGCATTAAAAACTGAGGTGAAGATTGGCGCTTTTGGAAACATTTGATGAAGCTTGAGGTTAACCTTCTCGGCTCCTCCCATGTTTGTCATCCAGTCAAAAACGAGGGCAATTTTTGCATCTTGAAATCGCATACCCCCAATATATAAGGCTTACGATTTTTGTTCAAGGTGTTTACTGATGATGTTTCTGTCATCGATGGTCATTTCTTTCTTTGACTTGAAGAGGTTTCCGAGGATTTTTTTGTAAATACTGCCTCCTTCCATCTTGTCCATGGCCTTTGCTTTGAATAATTTCACGACGTTGTTGTCCGGATCTCTTTCGAGAAGTCTTTCACATACGTGCATTACGTCTACGTATCTTTTTTCGTTGAACCACATTCCTAGTAGTTCGATTACGACGGCTTCGTCTTTTTTGCCGATCATTGGTTTTCTTTTTTCTGAAATGTCTGTGAATAGGACGAGATGTCCGACTTTTCGTCTAAGTAGATGCATCATGAATAGGAATCCAAATACTACAAATATCAGTACTGGGATTACGATGTTGAGTTGGAGTAAGTAGTTAAATATTGCGTGGGCTCCCATTGCGATGAATAGTCCTTTTAGGATTGTTTTTTCTTTGAAGGCTTCTGCTTTTGGTACTCTGAAGATGTTCGCGATTGCTTTTGTAGACCAGCTTTGTTTTCCGACTACTTCTTTTTGTTTTGTTATATCGATTGCGAATTTTGAAATTCCGAAATAATAACCAAATATTCCTGAGAAGAGCATATGTCCGACCATTGTGATTCCTGATCTTGCGATATATACGCCTACTAGTTCCCCTATTCCGAGCTGTGGCCAGAGCATGTATAGGTAGTAGATGTTTTCTGCGAATGAGAACCCTAATGCGGCTAGAACACTGAATTTGACTGCTTGGTTTACTGTTTTGATTGCGACTGTTCTCTTGTCTATCGATCTAACTGCGAAGTGTTTGAAAATTTCCTCCATTGCTCCGAAAAGGATGAATATGAGGATATACATTATGCTTTGGTTTTGGACTCCTGTTTCTATTAGGAGCTCTAGGTCTAATTGCGGGTATATTTCCCAGATATACTGAACTCCTAGCATTGCTGGTGCGACAAGAATTCCAAAGAAGAATATTAGGGCCAATAGTTTCTTTGACGCTTTAGATTCTTTGAAAAAGAGGATAAACCAGACTACTACGGGAATTGCCGAGAAGATGGAAATTAACAGTAAAAGTAGTATTTTGTTATCAAACATGTTTTAGGCAGCATGATTATTGCTTTAGTGTGAATGTTTCGTCTCCGCCTTCTGCTCCGCCTTCTGCTGGTGCTTCTGGAGCTGGGGCAGGAGTTTCGGCAGGCGCTGGAGTCTCAGCTGGTGCTTCTGGAGCAGGTGTAGGTTCTGCTACTGCTTCTTCTACGACTGGGGCAGCTTCAGGTTTTGGAGCCTCTACCTCTGCAACTGGTGTAGCAGGAACTTCAGGAGCTGCTTCTGGTTGAGGAGCAGGTTCTGCTGTTGCTTCTTCTACAGCTGGAGCTTCAGGAACTGGCGCAGGAGTTTCAACAGGAGCCTCAGGCTTTGGGGCCTCCTCTACTGCTGGAGCTGGAGTCTCAGCTGGTGCTTCAGGAGCTGGAGCCTCTGCTTCAGGTGCGGCAGGTGTTTCTGCAGCGCCTTCGCCTCCTTCTGAGTCAGTTAATGCAGCTTGTTTTGCTTCATCAAGAGAATCGTAGTTTTGGATCAATTGAGTTAGTCCAACTACTTGAAGAATGTCTTTGATATTGTCTTTTGCTCTTGCGATGTAGGCTTTTCCTCCTTTTTCGGTAATTTTGCCGTACCAATCGGTTAGATATCCGATAGATTTGCTGTTCATGTATTCAAGACCAGCAAGGTCGAAGATCATGTAAGTTTTTCCGACGCTTGATTCTAGAAGTTTGTAGACTTCTTTTGATTTTTCGTCGATGTTATTTTCGTCAAGTTCTCCTGAGATAGTAACTAGAAAACCTTTTGCACCTGACTTAACAGGTAGGTCCTCTGTAATGATTGTAGCTTCTGACATAATTATATTTGGTTATTTATTTATACTTTTAGAACCATGTGAGTGGCTGTAGATTCTGGAAGTCCAGATTTGAATCTTGGGTCTTTTAGGTACTTTCTTACTCTTACTTGGAGTCCGCCGCCTTCTCTGTCGATGAATTCCAATTCGTCTGTCCATTCAGATACGATTTTTGCGAGACCACGGCCTCTAATTCCATCGAATTTGTAGTCTTTTGATTGTCTTTTCTTGAGCAATTCGGTCATTTCTGCTGCTGTTGTTTTCTTGCTTCCTGTACCTGTATCTTCGACTAGTACTTCTAGGTATCCGTCTTTTGTGTAAATAAATGACACTCTGATTTCTGCGTCTTTTGAAGAACCGAACTCGATTGCGTTGTTGCAGAGTTCGTCTACTACTGATTGAAAACGGAAAGCCCACTTTTCAGCGAAGCTTGTACTTGTTTTGATCAGGTTTAATGTGAAGTCTCTAACTCCAGAAATGAAATATGCATCACCGGGTAGAGTAATTGTAATTTTTGTTGGTTTCACTTTTGTTTTTGTGTTTTTTATATTTACCATTGTTATATTATATCAGAAATGGGTGTTTGAGTCAAAGCGTTGGGACTGCAAAATGCGTTAAAACACTTTGTGTCGTTGACAAATGCGGTGTGTTTAGTATGATTAGCTCCATTTATGTATTTTTTAAATTTTATTATTATGAATATAGGTTTTATAGGAGAAGGAGATAGAGAAATTCATTATACAGGGATAACAACGGGCCATGTGGGTACGTCAACTGAGGGTTCTTCGTCTGATTGCACTTGGATTGCGCAAGTAGCAAGGCAGGAGACTGAAGCTTATGTTATGGATAATAATTTACCAGGATTTCTAGAAGTAGAGCATGAGTCAATGAGTACTTGTCGTACTCCAGAAGCTGTTCTTGCGATTATTAAAAGCTATTTTGCTAGAGAATTCCCTTTACACCCTTACCGTGCTAAATCTATTTGTGTTGAATTAGGATTAGATCCAGCATCTGAGGATGCTTCTGGGGTTATTGTTGCTCATTTTAGACAAATAGTTTGGGATAAAATGGGAGAAAAGGTCGGGTTGCCGGCTGGTACGTCCTCTGGGCAGATAATTAAAGCGATAGATGATGGTGACAAGGGTCTGACCTGGGAAGGTATTGCTTCTGCACTTGGAATTCAGCCTACTGAACCTGAACATGTTGATATAGGAGAGGTTGCAGGAGGAAATGATAGTGTAGGAGTTACTTCAGTTCGGACTATTTCTTCTAGAATTATTAAAACTTTCAACTTGTTAGGAGCTGAATTATTGGCAAAAAGACTTGAGCTACCTACTCCTGATGTTTATGGTTTGAATGGGGTTCATAAAGTATTGGATCTTGTTTTGGGAAAGAACTTTGAAGGAGGAGCAGAGTAGATTTCTAAAAAATCAAAAAGTTTCTGCTTGTGAGAAGCAGGGCTTTTTGTTTTAAGGGGGCGAGTCAAAGTCTTAGAGTCGTTTTTGGATGTTTTTTGACTCTTCGATTATCTTTTTGTAGATCTTTCCGATGTACTCTTCTCCCAAACCTGTTAGGACGTCGGCTTCGCGCTCCAAATCTTCGATGTTTATCCCTAGTTTTTTCTTCATTTTGCCTACTTTTTTGACGAGATCTTCGCGTTTTGAAAGTTGGCTTTTTATTTTGTTGTCGATCTTGGTTATTTTGTTTCTGAGTTTTTGGAGTTCTTTTGTCATTTTTCCTTGATATTTAGTGGCTTTTCTATTAGATTACTCCAGCAGTCAAATAAATATCAAGTTTGTTTTCAAGCTTGCTCTAATCCTCCCCTAGTGGGCAACGGAGCGAATGAATTGAAACCAAACGTTTAACCCCAAGGATTATGGCTCAAAAACTTTTAGATGAAATGCTCGAGAACGCTGTGCATTTCGGTCACAGAACTCAAAAATGGGACCCACGTATGCGAAAATTTCTCTACGGAGAGAAGGATGGTGTCCACCTTTTTAACCTCGAAGAAACTGCTAAGAAGCTTGATGAAGCTTTGGCTTTTGTTTCGAAACTTGTTGGTGAGGGACGAACTATTATGTTCGTTAGTACAAAACCACAAGCGCTTGGAATCGTAGAGGAAACTGCTAAGGAATGTAATATGCCTTTCGTTGTTTCTAGATGGATTCCAGGATTTCTTACAAACTTCTCTACAATCTCAAAGAGAATCAAGTATCTATTGGATCTTGAGTCTCAAGAGGCATCTGGAGAATTTGAAAAATACACCAAGAAGGAGGGTGTTAAATTGAAAAAAACAATTGCAAAATTGGAATTGTCGCTAGGAGGTGTGAAGAATGTTTCAAAAATTCCTGATGCGATTTTTGTTTTGGATGCTGTTCGTGACAACATTGTGATCAAAGAGGCTAACCGAAGAGGTGTGCCTGTGGTTGCGATTGTTGATTCAAATGCAAATCCAGAAGAAGTCACTTACCCTATTCCGGGTAATGATGATGCTATCAAATCAATTAAATTTTTCTTGGCACAATTATCCGCTGCGATAAAGGGTGCTAAGAGTGCTAAAAAATAATTTCTAACACTTATTCTTATGGCTGTTACATTGGACCAAATTAAGGAGCTTCGTGAGCTTACTGGAATTTCTATGATGGCTTGCAAAAAAGCTCTTGAAGAAAATGATGGTGATATGGACAAATCAATTGATGAACTTCGAAAAAAAGGTGAAGCAAAGGCTGTGGATAGAGCTGCTCGAGAAACTAATCAAGGTGTTGTTGCTTACAAGAACGAAGGCAACAAGGCTGCAGTAGTAAAATTGTTGAGTGAGACAGATTTCGTTTCACGTTCTGATGATTTTGTTGCTCTTGCTAATGCATTGGCTGAAAAGGCTTTTGCAGGTGAGATCAAAGCTGGTGATGAGGTTGCTGAAATAAAAGATGCGGTCCTTAAAATGGGTGAAAATATTTCACTTGGAGGATTGGAAGTTGTAGAAGGAGATACTTTGGGAGTTTATGTTCATTCAAATCAAAAGATTGGAGTGATTGTTTCTCTAAAGGGTGGTAGCGAAGAATTGGCGAAAGATATCGCAATGCATGCTGCTGCTACAAATCCACAATGTCTTTCTCCGGATGATGTTGATCAAGTTTTAGTTGATAAAGAAAAAGAAATTTGGACAGATCAATTGAAGCAAGAAGGGAAACCTGAGGAAATTCTTGAGAAAATCATGATGGGTAAAGAAAAGAAATTCCGTGAAGAGAATGCTCTTCTTAAACAACAATTCGTAAAGGATCCAGAGAAAACAATCGAACAATTACTCGAAGAAGCAGGAGCTACAGTCGAGAAATTCGTTCGTCTTGCAATCTAAACTCATGCATAAGTTTGATACTATTAAGACGGCCATAAAGGACCTCAAGGAGGGTAAAATGGTTGTAGTAGTTGATGATGAAGACAGAGAGAACGAGGGCGATTTGGTGATGTTGGCGGAAAAAGTCACTCCGCAGGCTGTGAATTTCATGGCAACTCAAGGACGTGGTTTGATTTGTGCGCCTATCACTCAGGAACGTGCGGATCAATTGGATTTTTGTCCGATGGTTCGGGAGAACAAGGAGAGTCATCAGTGTAACTTCACGGTGTCGGTTGATTATCGTGTGGGGACGACGACTGGGATCTCGGCTTCTGATCGTGCGAAGACTATCATGGCTATGACTCAGGAGGCTGCTGTCGGACTTGATTTTGCAAAGCCTGGGCATGTATTCCCCCTTGTGGCTCGTGATGGTGGTGTGCTTGTGCGTGCTGGCCATACCGAGGCTTCTGTTGATTTTGCGCGGCTTTGTGGAGCTTATCCGGCTGCTGTGATTTGTGAGGTGTCTCGTGAGGATGGAGAGATGGCAAAGGGGCAGGATCTTTTTGATTTTGCTGAAAAGCATGAATTGGCTATCGTGACTATCAAGGATCTGATCGAATATCGATGTCAAAATGAAACTTTGGTAAAACAGGTTGAAAAAGCGAAATTGCCGACTGAGTTTGGTGATTTTGATATTTATGTTTATAAGACTGATATTGATGACAAGGAGCATGTTGCTTTGGTTCGAGGGAATGTTTCTGGGATTGAGGATGTTTTGGTCCGAGTTCATAGTGAATGTTTGACTGGCGATATTTTTGCGTCTTTGAGATGTGATTGTGGAAATCAGTTGAAGCAAGGTTTGAAACGGATTTCTGAGGAAGGAGCTGGGGTTTTGTTGTACATGAGACAAGAAGGACGTGGGATTGGATTGGTTAATAAATTAAAGGCTTATAATTTGCAGGATCAGGGTTATGACACTGCTGCTGCGAATGAGAAACTTGGATTCAAGGCTGATTTGAGAGAGTACGGACTTGGGGCTCAGATGTTGGCTGATTTGGGATTGTCTTCGATTCGTTTGCTCACAAACAACCCAACAAAAGTGATTGGGTTGGAGGGACATGGATTGAAAATCTCTGAGAGGGTTTCTTTGGAAATTTCTCCAAATAGTAGCAACCGATCTTATTTGAAAGCAAAAAAAGATAAGATGGGCCACATTCTTAAAAATGTTTAAATATGGATGATGGTGGTTTTATGAAACAGGCAGTTCATTTGGCTTTGAAGGCTAAAGGAATGACGTCTCCGAATCCTTTGGTGGGAGCTGTGATTGTTCGTGGTGGTAAAGTGATTGGGCGTGGGTATCATGCTCGTGCTGGAGATGATCATGCGGAGATTGTTGCTATCAAAGATGCTTTGGCGAAAAAGAATAGTCTGCGTGGCGCTGTGATGTATGTGAATCTGGAGCCGTGCAGTCATCATGGAAGGACTCCGCCTTGTTGCGAGGAGTTGGTTCGTGTTGGGATTGGACGGGTTGTTATTGGTCATCGTGATCCTTTTGAGAAGGTTAATGGGCGTGGAGTGAAATATCTGCGGCGTCATGGTGTTGAAGTCGTAGAGAGCGTTCTTGCGGACGAGGCTCGTGCTATCAATCAGGCTTTTTCGAAGAGTGCTCGGACTGGGCTGCCTTATGTGACTGTAAAGGCTGGAATGAGCTTGGATGGAAAGATTGCGACTCGTAGTGGAAAGTCTGAATGGATTACCGGGGAAATGTCACGGAAGCATGGTCATGAGTTGCGTCGTGGGTATGATGCGATTGTGGTTGGAGCGAATACTGTGAAGATCGACAATCCACGGCTAAAAGGGCTGTTGCGTGTTGTCATCGATGGAAAGTTGTCCTCTCCCCTATCTTCTAGGGTTTTTCGTGATGAGAATGTGGTGGTGGCTTATTCTGGATTGGCGTCTGCTCGCAATGTTAAACGATTTCTTGCGAAAGGTGTACGGATTGAAAAATTTGGAGCGAAGGTTGTCAGTATTCCACGATTGATGAAGTTTTTGGGGACTAAGATGGGAGTGCAGTCTATGTTTGTTGAAGGAGGTGGAACTGTGAATGGATCGTTTTTTGATGCGGGAATGGTGGATGATGTTTATTTTTATATTTCTCCTGAAGTGATTGGTGGAATTGGGGCTGTGAGTGTTGTTGGTGGAAAAGGTGTTGGGAGTTTGAAGGAAACTGCGAAAATGAAAAAAATTAATGTTTCTAGATTGAAAGATGATATACTCGTTCATGGTATAGTCCATGAATATTGATTCCTATGAGTTTCTGGCAATGGTTTAAATACATTTCACTAGTCGTCTTCCGGCCTGGATCTATTGTGCGGAAGGAGTGGCAGATGCTGATTTACCTGAATAGAGATCGGAAAGATTTTGCTCTACCGCCGCTTGTGATGCAGGAGGATTTGCGTTATGTGGCCAAGAAGCATAGTAGAGATATGGCCAAGAAAGATTATTTTGCTCATGAGAATTTCCGAGGACAGTCCCCTGCTGATCGTCTCAAAGTTAGTCGTGTGACTGATTCTGTTTCTGGAGAAAATTTGGCGAAAATTGGTGGTTATCCTCAAGTCGTACAGGAAGCTGAGGAGGGGTTGATGAGAAGTCCTGGGCATCGAGCGAATATCCTGAACAAGATGTACAACTGTGTTGGGATTGGGATAATTAAATCGAAGGACGGAGTTTTTTATTTCACCCAGAATTTTGCTAAAAGGGTTTTGAAATTTTTCTCAAAAATTCGAAAAGTTATAAGTATTGAGCATGGACTTAGGCTTAAGGGAGTTGCTATCGAAGATGTTTCGCAAATTTATTATCAGGTGAAGGAACACGGAGGAACTAGAATGATTGGAAAAGGTGTGATTGATCTAGATGAGAGTGGTGAGTTTGATGCGCGAGTGAAAATTTCTGAGACTGGGCGATACGAGGTTTCTTTGTTTGTTCCAACTAGAGGTAAAAAAATGGCACGAGTAAATCACTTCGATGTGAGAGTTCGAAAGTGGTGGTTTTGGCGGTAGGTTCTTAGAACGGTTCGATGATTAAAGGGTCGCCTCCTGCGTCCTGCATGGCTTCCATGAATCGGTCGATTTGGTATTCGTAGTCTTCGCCGTGTCTTGTGCCGTTATCGTTGGTTATGAAGGTTGTTGGGGTATAGCCTTTGATTATGAGCATGTGGTAGCCGGGATGTGGGTAGTGTGGATTCTCTAGGTATTTTGCTGTGGTTGGGGCTATTACGGGGATGCCTTTGTCTATTTGTTCTTTTATTTGTTCTGGAGTTGCGTCGTACATTATTGCGACTTTGTCTTCTGGGATTTGGAAAAATTCTACGATTAATTCTTTTACTTCTATGTCGTAAATGTTTCTGTGAACTTCAAAATTGTCCATTTGCCAGTCGATCATGTCGAGGAGAGTTTCGTGGGCTTCTTGGGGTGTCATTGTTTGGTTTGTGGTGTAGAGGTATGCCATGAGAGATGCTACTTCTTCGCAGCTTTCTTCGTGGTATTCCCAATTCGCCTCTGTTTTGAGTGGGGCTTGGCAGATGTATTGGACGTCTAGATATGAATGGGTTTGAGGAAGTGTTTGGGTGAGGAGTTCGATGTTTTTCTTTGGTCGAGGTTGTTGTTTGATGAATTGTGGGTAGACAGTCATTCTTGCTGTGAGCAATACCAAGACGGCTATGACTGATGCGATTGTTTTTTTATTCATATTTTTTAAATATTCTTTTGAATAAGATATCGACGCTTTTGAGCTCCTCGATCTTGAGAATGTATGCTGTGAGGATGTAGATCACGGCTCCTATTATTACTCCTGAAAGTGCCGTGTGGATGCCGAGGTTGATGTCGAGGGTATAGTAGATTGAGACTCCCATGAGTCCGCTCGCTATTAGGATTTTTACGAAAGTTACTAGGAATCTTTTTAGTTTGAAGCCTGTGAGGCTTTTTCTCAAAAGTGCTACGAAAAGAATGTTGTAGATGACGAATCCAGTTGTGAAACCTATTGAGAACCATTCAATGCCATATTTTGGTGCGACGAATATTGTAATCATCGCTACGAATGTGAGTGATATCACGTTTATTATCATTGGGGTGATCGTGTTTTTCATTGCGTAGAATGCTTTTGCAAAGATTGGGATTAATCCTTCAAAAGGAATGGAAAGTGCAAAGAATGTGAGGATTATTGAGGTGAGGCGTTTCGACTCTTCTCCGAATTCTCCGCCGCTTAAGATCAGGTCCGTGACTGGTTCTGAGAGTAGGAGAAGGCCTACTGCGGCTGGGACTGTAAAGAAGAGGACTCTTTCGATTGTTGTTTGGATGTTTTTTGTAAAATCTGCCTTGTCTCCTCGGTTTATTGCTGCGTTCAAAGCTGGGAAGACAGCTGTTGCAAAAGATATTCCAAAAAGGCTGACTGCGAAGCTTTGGATGTTTCGCGCGAAATTAAAGGCTGCGAATCCACCGACTGCCATTCTCATTCCTACTATAGAAAATATATAGAGATTTGCTTGCCATGCTATGAGGCTGATTGATTTTGGGATCATTAGTTTTACTATCTTTTTTATTCCTGGGTGTCTGAATTGGAGCTCTGGTTTGAATTTGTATGAGGTGCGTGTGATTTCTAGAATTCTGATTAGGAGGTGAAGTATTGATCCAATCAAGACTCCGATTGAGGCGCTGTAGATTCCGAATTCTTCATTGAGGAATACGACTCCTAGGATGATTCCGAGGTTGTAGAGTACTGGTGAGATTGCGAATGCTAGGAAGTGACGATAAGTCATCAAGATGTTTCCGAGTGTGTTGCTGATTGCAAATATCAGGGCGGCTGGTAGTAGTACTCTGGTCATTCCTATGATGTTCGCTTGGCCTTCTGGGGTGATGCTTGGGAAAAGGGTTGGAACGATGTCCCCCATGAATATAAAGGCTATGACGGCAAGTATGCTGATTAGGATGCTTGCTCCTGTCAGGACGGTGTTCCCTACTTTGTATGCTTCTTCTTTGTTCTTGATTAAATAGTCTGAAAAAACTGGCATAAACGCCGCTACTAATGCTCCAGCTATGAACAAATTGAAGAGCATGTCTGGAATCAGAAAAGAGGCGTTGTAGGTGTCGGTGGCTGTAGAAGTCCCAAAGTGGACTGCTATAGTCCGGTCTCGGAGGAGTCCGACGACATAGCTCAACATCGAGGCAAATGCTATGAGGGCACTTGCGTTTCCTGTACTAATAGGGCGAAATAACTTTTTAATCATCGCGAGACATTTTAGGAGATTTCTTCTGAAAAACCTCTTAGAAGGTATTGAATAATTGGACGTTTTCTTGTATAATATAATATTAAAACAAACATCAACATATGGTTAGAGTAGCAAATTTTGTAGGAAGGTTGCTGAATGTGAATAAGACCGAATGGTCGAGGATTTCCCTGTCTTGGTTTATCAATTTTTTCTACCGAGCGGGATTTGTAATTGGATGGACTATTATAGTGGGTATGTTTGTTGGAAGATTTGGGATTCAGTGGTTGCCGATTTTGTTTGTGGTTAATGGAGTCTTCACGATGTTGGGTAGTCTGTTTTATTCTACTTTCTTGGATAAGGTTCCGAAGGAGCGGATTATCCTGATGAGTGTGTTGCTTGCGGTGTTGTTTTTGGCTGCTGCGGCTTTTGTGGGGCATGCGAATGAGATATTGTTCTTTTCTCTGTTGCTTGCTGCTGAGGCTGTGTTCTTAGTTCAATTAAAGATTAATACGAATGGATTTGTGGAGACGCTTTTCACTCCTCTTGAGAGTGAGCGTACCTTTCCTATCATCGAATCGGCTGAGACTATTGGTGGTATCACTGCTGGTCTGCTGGTTGTTTCTTTTTCTACTATTATTGAACCGACTCAATTTGTGTTTATGTGGATGGCGATGCTTGTGATGATTGCGCCGTGTTTCCTTTATTATAGGAAGTTTATAAAGAGGGTGAATGTGTTGAGTTTGGACGATGAGTCTGAGGCGAAGCATCATCATGTTGGTTTGATCGATAGGGCAAAGGAAGTGTTTGGTCAGGCGAAACATGT
>Ga0233429_1001297_pt1 | contig 31179 bp, 23 predicted proteins | sample SI_118_April2016_3_FD_179879 | JGI IMG/M metagenome (GOLD analysis project Ga0233429, IMG submission 179879) | Seawater microbial communities from Saanich Inlet, British Columbia, Canada - SI_118_April2016_135_MG | ecosystem: Environmental > Aquatic > Marine > Inlet | place: Canada: British...
TCTTTTGCAAATTATGTCTCAGACTTACAAATTTGTGGAACAGGGCGAGCGACTGATGACTGTTGACCGTGAAGTGACTATTCTTTTTAATCAAATGGAAAAAGATTTTTCTTCTGCGTTTATTCCTACTCTAAAAAAAGAAATTAAAATTGCAAAAAAACCCAAGCAAGACCCAGCAAAACAAGGTGCTAATAAAAAACAACAACCGCAAGTAGATGAAGAAGTTGAAGACACAAAGGAAACCCCAACAGATTTTTTTGTGGCTAGCTCAAAAGATGAAGAGTTTACAGGTTTTAGGGTTGGTTTTAAAAAGGGACAAAAACTTTTAGATAAGGTTAGTTTTATTTGTACAAATCCTCTGAGAGTTTTTGGTCAGGATAAAATGCGTTTAGTGCGAGTTGGGTATCAACTTGTTTTAAATAAAGAAAATAGCGAAGAAGAAAAACCATCATATGATCTTTGGAGGCTGGAGTGTGGAAATTTAGAAAATAAAAATTTAAAACCAGACGAGTCTCTTCTAAAAAAAGATAGCAAAAACGTTGTTTATAACTACCTTGTTGTTAAAAATATAAAAGGTATTTATTTGGAATATGTAAAAATTTTGAGCGTAGAAAAAAAGGATGGTCAAACAAGTGAAGATGTACAAATAGATCGTTTTGAGTGGGGAGATGATGATAAAACAAAAGATATTTTGCCAACTATGGTTAGAATCAATTTAGTTATTTGGAATAAGAAAAAAACTAGAGAATATGTTTTTGAAAATTTAATACCTGTTTTTTCTTGCCAAGACAGTCTTGAAGAAAAAACGCAAAAATCAACTGTTGACGATGATAAGAAAAAACAAGGTGATGATAAAAATAAGAAAAAACCCTCACCAAAAACTCCGTCCAAACAAGCTTCAAAGAAAACAAACCTTTCGTCTAAGAATGAAGAAATAGATAAAAATTTAAAAGAATTATTGGGGAAAGGTGTTGATGATAAAAAACTATTGGTGGCTAAGAAGTTGTTGAAAATAGAAAAACATAAAATATGAATGTAAAAAAAAGCAAATCTTCAATTTTAATTTATACCTTATTGTTTATTTCTATACTTTTAGTTTTGTTAGAACAATTTGTTCTTAATACAAATCTTTATTCTTATTTTAGTGTTAATGCAATCGATACTCAAAAAGCTAGAGTTCTTGCTATTGGTGGCATAAATTTAGCACGTGTTCAGCTGAGCATTAACGAGTATGAAAAAAAAGATGAAGACAAATCTACACAAAAAAATGCAAAACCAGATCCTAATAAAAAAGGAAAAGAGTTTTTAAAAAATATTTTGCCAAATTTGAATAGGTGGCAAGAATTTAAATTAGATGAAAAAATTGATGGCTTCGATGGAAAAGTTAAGTTTTGTATTTCTTGTGAAAATGGAAAAATAAATATAAACGAAGTTTTTGATTTTAAAAAACAAAGTTTTAAACCAGAGATGAAGCCTTTTTTTGACGGTCTTTCTTTTGGAGAAAAAGAAGCAAAAGGGAGTGCGTTTGCAAGGAACTTAGAAAAATTTTTTAAGGAAAGAAAAAAGAAATTAGACGACCTTTCTCAATTGCTTGATATTGAGGGTATTAGTAGTCTTCAATTTCTTTACAATCCACCAATGTATGATCCCCCAAAAGGTGCTGAAGAGGCAAAAAGAAAAAATGCACTGATGGATATTTTTACTATTTATACAAAAGAAAATAAGATAGAACCGTGGCTTTTTTCAGACTCTTTGTGTGGACTTTTAGGTTTTCGGCGTCCGCAATGGAATGATTCTGTAAAAATGAAGGATATTTTTGAGAAATCTATAGAAAAATTTAAATTAGATTTAGGAAAAAATTGGAAAGATAATTGGGATGTTTTAAGGCCTATTTACGAAAAAAGGTTTGATAGTTTGAGAGTTATTGAAAAGATATTATCTCCACAATTTGCACCCTCTGTGTATACTGTGATATCATGTGGAATTGTTGGCAGAGTAGAGCAAAAAATTTTGGCCATTTTAAGTGTTGAAAAAAATGCTACAAATAAGGTTAAAGCTAAAAGTAATGATAAAAAAAAGAAGAGTGATTCAGAAAAGGAAATCCAACCTGTTCCCGCAGAATCTGTTAAAATTTTAAAAATTTATTGGTTGTAGAAATTTTATTAAGTGGGGTAGACCGTGAAGACAGAGACAATAGTCGGTTTATTTGTTTTGAGTGCCATAGGCATTTTCTTTTATTTAAGTTTTTCCATAGGTTCTTTGCGCGTTGATCGCGATGATTTTAATTCTTTCAAGGCATATTTTGAAGATACTGGGGGAATAGAATTAAAAAATCCTGTAAAAATTGCTGGTGTTGATGTTGGTAGAGTTGCAGATATCAAGCTAGACAAAGAAGGCAAGGCTATGGTGATTTTTCTTGTTAATAAAAGAAATAAACTTGCAAAAAATGCTTCGGCAGCTGTTCGTCAAGAGGGATTGATTGGAAATAGATATTTAGAAATTGAACCTGGAGATTCTTCAACAGGCTTGCTTTTACCAGGTAGCGCACTGAACTTACCTTCACATGCTCCTGCTACTATCGGTGAAGTTTTAAGCAAGTTTAGCGATGTTGCATCTAGTATTCGTGATGTAGCAAATTCACTAAAATCAGTTTTTTCTACTCGCGAAGGCGAAGACAATATGCGAGATGCTCTTAAGGGTTTTGCAAAAGCATCAAACCGGATGTCAGAATTTTCTGGCGTTTTAGAGCGAACGCTTCAAAAAAATGAAGAAAATATAAATTCAACTCTTTCAGATATGAAAAATGTTTTTGGAACTCTTAGAAAAGATACCCCACAGATTACAAGAGATATCCGTGGTGTTGCAGTCAGGTTAAAAGGACAAGTTTTACCTTCTGTAAAATCTGGTATGGATGAGATGGGTAGTGCATTTAAGAATGTTTCAAAAAAAGCAGGTGGTGCTTTTGAAAGTTTAGAAGATACTGCGGTTCAAGCCCGTGAATCATTTAAAGAGTTTGAGCAAGTTGCAGACAAAATTAATACAGGAAAAGGGCTTGTTGGTAAAATTATAAATGAAGACGAAACATATAATGATTTCAAAAAAACAATGCGTGGGCTAAAAGATTATACTTCCAAAATGCACTCTTTAGGAATTTTAGTTGATATGCATGAAGAATTAGGTATTCGTAATTGGCAAGGGAAAGGCTATTTTGACTTAAAATTAAGGCCTGCTCAAGATTATTTCTATAACATTCAATTGTGTATTTCTGAAGACGGAAGCTATGTACGTAGAAATATTTTTGACACTCGTTATGATGACAATGGTAATAAATTAACTGCACCAACACGAACAGATCTTTATAGATATCCAAACAAAACTGAAGAAGTTACTCAAAGGCGTTTTGCAACTATGTTTGGTTTTCAGTTTGGTAAACGTTTTGATCGCATGGTTTTCCGCGTAGGTTTGTTTGAAAATACTTTTGGCGCTGCTTTGGATTATTATGTTCCTCTAAATTCTAAAAAATTACATTGGGTTACTACTTTTGAAGCATATGATCTTAAAGGAACAAATAGAAGAAATGATACCCGTCCACATCTAAAATGGCTCAATAAGTTGTATTTCATGAAACATATTTACACAACATTTGGAATTGATGATGTTGTAAGTAAAAAAGAAGCGTCTCCATTCTTTGGTGGAGGTATAAGATTTGGTGATAAAGATTTGAAATATGTTCTGCCAAGTGTCCCAGTGAGTTCGCTAAGAAATTAATTTCTTAGGATTCTGCAATATCATCAAGGCCTGGAAACCAAGCAAGATCTTCGTTAGAATAAATTATTTCTTCGTTTTCTTCTTCTTCGTCTAGTGAAGAATCTTCTTCAAATGTATCATTTTCTTCAAAGATCCAGCCATAGTCATAAATATCGCCGTAAATTTGCTCGTAACCACTCTCCATTACATTTGCATAATAGTGTGTGAATTGGTACATGTTTTTGCCTGGGGTTTATTATTAAAGTTAAAGATATAATGGGTGATATAACAATACTCTATTTTTTAGCTTTTACAATTGTTTTTTTAGGTTATTTTATAGGTAAAATAAAAGAAATTGTTGCAGTTTTAAGATTTTAATTTTTTTCATTTTTCAAAAAAGTTAACAAAAGTTTGTTTTTTGCTAAAAAAGAGACTTTTTGTTATTGTTACCCTTTTGACAATCTCTTTATTTTTAGCAAGTATTAATATACAAATCGTAAATTTTCTCAAGATTATGTATTTTGATTAGGTAAAAAATTAAGTGAGAATTGTATTCTATTTTGATTTAGGAGTATTTATGTTTAAAAAATTATTTTTTCTAAAATTGGCTTTTCTAAGTTTGTTTATTTTTTCTAGTTTGAGTGCCATAAAATTTGATCAATTTACTATATTGAACCAAAATTCAAAATATTGTAGTCATATGGAAGATGTTTTTGTTTATCAGCAGCGAGATGGGATATCATATTTTGGTGTTTATGATGACCATGGAGGAAAGGATGTTGCTGATTATTTAACTGTTCATTTACATAGAAACATTTTTGAAAAAATAAAAGAAAATACTATTTCCACAGGTCGATTGTTACCTGATAGATTTCCTATAAGAACTGCAATCTATAAAGATATTCGTGAAGCATTTTTAAAAACAGATGAAGATTTAAGGGGGATGCGCTTTTATGGCGGGGCATGCGCAATAACAGCATTAATTAAAGACAGCAATCTTTACGTAGCAAATCTTGGCGATTGTAGAGCTGTTTTGTGTAGAAAGGGAGAAGCTGTTGAATTATCATCTGATCATACACCTGGCAGACCAGATGAAAAAGCAAGGATAGAATCTTTAGGTAAAAAGGTTTCTAAGCGCCAACCTGAAAGACCTAAATCAAAATATCGAATTAGAGGTAATTGGCTTAATCCATCCTTTTCTAGGGCTTTTGGTGATTTTAGTTTGAAGAGTAGAGGGGAAATCCCTATTATTTTATCTGAGCCAGAAATTAAACAACACACTTTAAGTGCAGATGATGAATTTTTAATTTTAGCATCAGATGGTCTTTGGGATAGAGTTAGTAGTGAAGATGCAGTTAGGATGGTAAAATCTTGTTTTGGTCTTGGATGTAATTGTAGAAAAGCAGCAGAACATTTGGTAAAAATGGCTCTTAGATCAAGAGATAATATTACAGTTACAATAATTAAATTTGATCACTAATTTTAGGAGGTATTATGTTTAAGAAATTATTTTTGTTTGGAATATTTTTTTCTGCAGGATTGAAGGCCATAAAACTTGAATATGGTTTTGCGGAAGATGCAAATCCTATGTGGCGGCCAACTATGGAAGATGCACATGTTGCTCATCAACAAAGAAAAGATTGGTTTTTTGGGGTTTATGATGGTCATAGTGGAAGAGGTGTTTCTGATTTTCTAAGAGATAAATTGCATACGAATATTTTTAAACAAATTAAAATTCAGCAAAAACTAGGGAAAACTGTTTTGGGCGAAAATTATCTTATTTTGGAAGCAATTAGAAAAGGGTTTTTGTTTATAGATGATAAACTACGAGAAGAAGAAAAAGGGCTCGATTGTGGTTCTTGTGCCATAACTGCATTTATAAAAAAAGATACCCTTTATGTCGCAAATCTTGGTGATTCAAGGGCTGTTTTGTGTAGAAATGGAAAAGTGATTGAATTATCTAAGGACCATAAACCAGACAGGCCAGATGAGGTGCAAAGAATAAACGCTGCCGGTGGGGCGGTCTATCAGGGTAGGCTTGATGGAGACGGGAACCCTATTGGGCCTTATAGAGTAAATGGTCAATTGGCAGTTTCTAGAGCTTTTGGTGATTTTTATTTAAAACCCTTACACAAACTTCCTTTTGTTTCTCTTGATCCTGAAATTAAAATATATGATTTAGATGAACATGATAAATTTTTGATTTTAGCATGCGATGGTGTTTGGGATGTTATCAACAGTCAAGAATCTGTTGATTGTGTGTTAGGCTGTTTTGAGCAGGGATTGTCGTGTGATGCAGCTGCAGGTATTTTAGTTGAAAAAGCATTAGAAGAAGGCTCAACAGATAACATTTCTGTTATGGTAATTAAATTTGACCATTCTTCCTAATAATTTTTCTAATTTTTATCAATTATTTTCAAAAGTTTTTTTTCAAATTTTTGCATTTCAACATAAGATTTTTGTGTTTTGTGATTATAGCCCAAAAGATGTGCAATTCCGTGTGCCAAAAGAATGTTAAGTTTTTTTTCTAAACTTTGTTTTTGATTTTCTTTTAAAATAAATTCTGGGGAAATTATAATATCCCCTAGATTTCTGTCATCTTCTTTGTTTGGGGTAATTTTTTTGCCAGGCTTTAACTTTGTGTGATATGGAAAAGAAAGGATGTCAGTAGGTTTATTTTTGCTTCTAAATTTTTGATTGAATTTTTGAATTGTTTTATTTGTAGTAATCAAAATTCCAATGTCAAAATCGTCATATTTTAGAGCTTTTAAGATTTTTTCAGCATGTTTTTGTAGCTTTTTGGTATTTAATTTGATTTTTTGAAGTTTATTTTTTATTAAAACCATTTTTTCTTTCTTTCGGTAGCAAATTATTAATTTTTTTAATTTTATTGAAAAAATGTATTTATTTCAATAAAAAAGCAGTTTTAGGGTTGGGGGCTTTTGACTAAGAAATAAATACATTTTAAAGTTATAAAGTACTTAGAATTATAGTACTTGAATTTAAAATGGTGGTTATAATTTATAATGTGAGGTTATGAATATGAATATTATTTCTTTAAGAAATAAGAAAATCAAAGCAGTTGTTGCTGCGGGTCTATTTTCAATTTCAATAGCGAGTACAGTTTCATGTGCTTCAGGTCAATCTACAAGATTTTCAAGATTAGCAACAAATATACAACGATTCGGTAGTACTTCTCAACAATTTCTTAACGCTCATGTTTTAACAAATGCAAACAAGAATAAAGCAGGCGATTTTTTGAAAAAACATAAGAAAGCATTAATTGGGTCATCTTGTTTATTTCTAACTGCACGAGTAGCAGTAAAGCGGGATTTTTTTGCTTTGGTTGCTTTGTATTCAATTTTCGCTGCAATCTGCTATAAAAAACGACTTCTTGGAATTCAAGGGCTTGAGGAAGCCGCTAGGTTTTATGGTACTTCAGGGTATAGATTAGGGCAAATAGTTGTATAAAAAATAAATTTTAATGGTGGTTTAATTTTAAAATAGAGGTTATGAATTATGAATATTATTTCTTTAAAAAATAAAAAGGGCAAAATATTAATTGCGTCGTTTTTATTATCAATTTTTGTAGTTGAAACATCTTTTGGTGCAAATGCATTTACTAATAAATTTAGTAAAGAAAATTTGCTAAAAATAAAAGATTCTTTTTGTAGTAATCCTAAAAGGGCTGCAGCTGCTACTGCTGCAGTAACTACTTTGGCAATGGCTTACCCAGCATTTAAGTTGGCTAAGAAAATTAAAAATCGGTTTTTAGGTTTGTCTACTGTTGAGACTTCTCTTGATGATGTTGTTGAAGTAGAAAGTGTTTCTGAAGGGCTGGAAGAAAGTGTTGAGCAAGCAGATAGTGGTGCAGAGGAATCAGAGATTTCTTCTGATGAGAGTTTAGATGATCAAAGTGACAGAAGAAGAGCAACTGTAGAACAAATAACTGCTTCTGTTGGTAGAGTAGCGGTAAGATTGAAAGAAAAGTTAACTAGTTCAATAAGCGATTTTAAGGCACTATCTAAACAACAAAAAATAAAAAAAGTTACTGAATTTACAGCGAGCGTGGCTACAGTTATGAGCTTTTATGCTCTTCTTACTCAAAATTATCCATTATTGACAATTTCAAAGTCTGCTTTGTTGTCTAGTTACCCTATTTTGATTGCTGATGCATTTTATTCAGGTGTTAAAAAGCATACAGAAAGATGGGATACCTTGGCAGGCCAAATAGAAGAACAAAATTATGCACAACAGGTAACGCGTGCTTCTGCAGACTGGACTGCTATGTTTAGAGGATTTAGAAGAGATGGTCCACTTAGGTGTCTATTGCGCGGTAATCCATTTGGTAAAAAAGGCATTGTTAGATTTCTATTGGGCAGCAATCCATTGGATCCTGGTTTATATGATGAAGGGCCTGCTCGTGATGGTGCCGTAGATAGAGCAAATGCTGCGCGTGAGGCAATAGGAGCAGAGCGAGCCGCTGCGGCAGAAAGCAGAGAGATAGAGAGAAGGCAGTCTGTTGTAAGATCTATTCCTGGATTAAGGGCTAAATTAAGAAGATGTTCTGAGGCTTTTGAAAATATTTCTGAGAGTAAGCGAAGAAGAGACTCTGAGCTTGAAGCTTTTGGTATTCCTGTTAGACCGGATGAAGAACCTGTTGATGTGTCAATTGAGGACGGAGCTGAAGAAGATTATGATTTAGCAGTAAGACTTTCTAGAAAAGAAAGGGATGCAAGAACTCAGCTTAGAAGGATCAGTGCTGCAGAAAAATTAGACATTAGAAAGATAGAGCAAGCACGATCTAAAGCTGAAGCTGAAGATGAGAAAAAAGAAATACAACGAAGAGATGAGTTTTTTATAAGAAGAGATTTGCAAGAAGAAATAAGTAAACAAAGAATAAAATTACGTGAAGATATTGATAAATTAAGTACTTTGGTAGCACCAGATAAAGAACCAGAATGCCTAACTTTAGATGTAGATCAAGTTGGTTCAATTGATGAATTATCAAGAATTAGTTTTGTATTGAATCGTGAGACTCGTAGAGTAAAAACGTCTTTAAAAACAGAAAGAAAAAAAGAAAAAGACACGAGAAAAATAGATCGCTATAAAACAAATATAGGTCTATTGAAAACAAGGTTATCTGATCAACTAAGTGAGTTGAACCGCTATGCAAGGTTTAATCATCGCGTGGAGGTTGATATTGTTACTTTAGAAAGAAAAGGAACAGTTAAAGCATTAACAAGAATCCAAGATCCTGGCTGTTTATTAATTGATGAAGAAGTTTTAGAGCTCCAAGATTTATTAACGCTTAATAATGATTTAGAACGCGAAATACGAGAGTTAACAAAATCTTTAAAGATGGCTAAAAAGGAATACAAAAATCTTGTAGATCGTTTGGCAAAAATAAGGCTTGATATTGGAGAAGCTAAATATGGACAAAAAACTGAAGATAGAACTTCAAGGTTTGGGCTACTTGGAAGAACTTGTGCAAATGTTACCAAGGGCCTTCGTCAGCGTTCAAGAAAAGAAGATTAAATTTTTTGATTTTGTTGAGAAAACTTCTTTTTTACAACAAAAAGGCAGTTTTTGGGTTGGGGGCTTTTGACTAATAAATAAATAGGTTTTAAGGTTTTAGAGTACTTATAGTTGTAGTACTTGAATTTAAAATGGCGGTTGTAATTTATAATGTGAGGTTATGAATATGAATATTATTTCTTTAAAAAATAAAAAGGGCAAAATATTAATTGCGTCGTTTTTATTATCAATTTTTGTAGTTGAAACATCTTTTGGTGTAAATGCATTTACTAATAAATTTAGTAGAGAAAATTTGTTAAAACTTAAGGGTGCGTTTCAACGTAATCCTAAAAGAACAGTTTCTGCAGTTTCTGCTTTGGCGTTAACTTATCCAGCATTTACGTTGGTAAAGAAGTTGCAAAATACAGAATCTAGAAATGTAATAAAAACAAGGTTGCAAGGATATCGTCAAAGAGCAAGCGTTGGATTAAATGGTTTGCGAGATCATTTGCGAGATAATCTAACTCAAGAAAATGTAAAAAAAGTTATTGCGCCAACTATGGCCGTATCTAGTGTTATGGGTGTTGTTGGTATGGTTAGTCAAAATTATCCATTAATGGCATTGTCAAAAGTTTTAAGTTCGGCTTGTTTTGCAGGTAAAGCTTACTTGATGTTGGACTCATTGCATTCAACTGTTGATAATGCAAATGCTGTATTAACTCAAGTAGAGGATGCCGCAATTCCAGGACAAGTAAGTGAAACTATACCTCATCTCAGAGAAGTATTTGCTAGAGGAAATACTATATTAACACGTATGGATGAAGTTGGTGATCGGACAAAACTAAGATTAGATCAACTATCTGAAACAGTTGCGCAAGCTAATAGATTTTTAAGTCAATTGGAAGGTGCAAATCTTCCAGAACAAATGACACAAACTTTAGGACAATTTAGATCCGATATTGAAAGAATTACGCCAGAAGTTCAAGCTGTAGCTAGAAGATGGCAACAAGGTTTAAGAGGTGATTCTGATGCTCGTGTATTGTATGATCAAGGCCCAGGGCGTGATGCTGCTTTGCTAAGACAAACTCAGGTTGCTGAGGCAGCTGAGGCCGCAAGAGTTGCTGAAGCTGCAAGTCAAGAACGCGTGCAGAGAGAAGCCGAACGGGAACAGCAAATACGTTATATATCAACTTCAAGAAATATATTAAGTAGTTGTAGAAAAGAAATAGACGAGTTACATCAACGCAAACAAGGTAGAGATAGTAAGTTTGAAATGTTAGAAATGCCTACTTCTCCAGATGATCAAACGTCTTTGGATCTATCTACGGAGGATGAAGATGCTGGTGATGATGATGAAAGCTTGTCTATAAGGTTGTGTACAAAAGCGAGAAGTGCAAGTGAATTAGTAAACAAACTAACAACAGAAGAAAATAGTGAAGTTGCTAGATTAGAAAAAGCAACAAGGGAAAGAGATTTTTATAAGAGTGAAATTCCAGTATTAAGAACAGAATTACAAAATTTATCAATCACATTATTGACTAATTCAAGAAGCCTGGTTGAAATTAATAAAGAAATTGCTCGTTTAGAAGGTCGTTCTGAAGAATCAGTAATAGAAGAAGCTGCTCAAGTTCCAGAACCTGAATGTATAGCTCGAGATATAACAGAAATTGTTAGCCATCAAGAATTGTTAAACATTCATAGCGCATTGAGTGCAAGGATATTTAGAGCGAAAGCCGGCTTAAAAACAGCTGGAAAGCAAAGCAGGAAAGCTAATGAAAGATTGTCTAAAGCACGAGCTGCTGATATAAAAAAACGAGATAAAATAGCTAGGGATGCTGAAAAAGAGGCTAAACGACAAAGCAGACAACAAGCAAAAAAAGACAAATAATTAACATTAAAAATCAAGTAACAAACGGCGGGTTGTTTTAACCTCCATTTTCCCAACCCGTTGTTTATTATAGGCTAGCTGTAAAAGGCTAGCCTATTTTTTTCTCCGTCGCCAGAATCCCCCGAGGCTTTTTAAGCCGTGGATGAATGGCAGGAGAACCCTTCGAAGCCTTGGCGAAGTAGGGTTTTAGGCTATGAAGGATTTTGCTTGATACCACGCAGTTTACTGCGTTTCGTGCTTTATTATGAGTTTAAGTTTTGGCCTAGGTTTATTTGTGCAGTCCAAATATCATTTTCTGCGAGCATAGAATTTGCATCTAATTTATCATTGATAAAAGTAATTGATTTTGCTTTTGTAACACCAGTAATTATTTTTTCTTGGGTTTTTAACATTTCTAAAATTGCTTCATCTGGACCAAAGATTTTTAATTCTTTGATTTCTGTTTTTAGAGAGATAGCATTTTCGCTTTTTAGTTTTCTAACAGATGAAATGATTTCAATTACAAGATCAATTAATTTTGAAGTTTCCACAAATTTGTAGTTGTAACGTTCTTGTTCAAATATGGTTTTATGAATTGATGTTTCGCCTTCACTTTCTTTAAATAATTGTTGATAAAGTGTTTCTGTTATGTGTGGCAAAAACGGTGCAAAAAGTTGAAGTATTCCAAAACCAATTTCATAAAGTGTAAATTTTGTCCCTTCAATAGTTTGTTCATCATAATCTTGTGGATTAAAGAATTGGTCTTTTACAATTTCCAAATAATTATCACAAAAATCTTTCCAGAAAAATTTTTCTACATCAGCAAGTGCATATGTATATTCATATTCATCAAAGTGTTTTGTAAAGCTTTGTAGTGTTTGTGCATATTTGTGCAAAAGCCATTTATTTAATTCATTTAATTTGGGGGGGGGTGTTTTTTTGTATGAGCTTATGTGTTCAGAGCAAAATCTAAATGCGTTCCAAAGTTTTGTAATAAGCCTGTTTCCAATTTTAAATTGGTTTTCGCTAAGAGCGCTATCTGTCCCTAGTCTTCCATTTGCAGCCCAATAGCGAACTGAATCTGCTGAGTGTTGTGTTAGTAATGATTCAGGTGTCAATTTAGCATTACCTTTTGATTTAGATATTTTTTCTTTTCCGTCAGCAGTTACATATCCAGAAATTGCAATATTTTTCCAAGGAATGTCTTTGTTGTGATAGTGAGCTTTTACAATTGTGTAAAACGCCCAGGTACGAATAATGTCATGTGCTTGTGGGCGTAGGTCCATTGGAAGATTTAAATCTTTATTTTCTTCTGGCCAGTTTAAATTTATTTGTGGAGTTAGAGATGAAGTGGCCCAAGTATCCATGATGTCTGTTTCTGCTTTTAAGTTTTCGCTTTTACATTTTGGACAACATTTACCAGGATATGGTTTTTCTTGTGGATCGATGGGTAAATCTTTTTCTTCTGCTAAAATTACCTGTCCACAATCTTGGCAATGCCAAACCGGAAATGGAACGCCATAAAATCTTTGGCGGGAAATACACCAATCCCAAGCCAAATTTTCTACCCAGTTTTTGTAGCGAGATTTCATGTATTCAGGTTTCCAGTTAATTTTTTCTGCGGCATCTAGAAAATCTTTTTTATGTTCTAAAATTTTTATAAACCATTGTGGCAAAATAAGATATTCAATGTCTTGCTGGCAGCGTTCGTGAACATTAACGGCATGAGTTATTTTTTTTTGGTTTTTTAATTTGCCTGCTTTTTCTAGTAGCTCTAGGGTTTTTTTACGTGCTTCGTGTGCTCTTAGTCCTTCTAGTTCACCTGCGTCTTTGGTCCATTTTCCGTCAAACCCTACAATATGCACAAAAGGAAGACTGTGTTTTTTTTGCCATTCGATATCCATTTGGTCACCAAACGTGCAACACATAACAAGCCCGCTTCCTTTTTGTATGTCAACTTTTTCATCTGGAATGATTTTTACTTCTCGCTCAAAAATTGGAGTTATAGCAACCTTATCTTTTAGGTGAGAATATCGCGTATCTTTTGGATTGTAGAAAACAGCAACACATGCGGGCAAAAGTTCTGGACGAGTTGTGGAAATTATAAGTTTTTCCCCGTCTTGCGTTAGGAATTCTATATCGTTAAATGTTGTACTTTTTTCAATATCTTCCAGTTCTGCCTGGGCAACTGATGTTCGGCATGTGGTGCAATAAAGAGAAGGTTCTTCTTTGCGATAAATTAAGTTTTTTTTATAAAGATCTAAGAAGGAGTATTGTGAAATTTTGCGAACTTGTCCGGAGATGGTGAAATAGGCTTGCTCCCAGTCAACAGAAAGGCCAATGCTTTTCCAAAGTTCTTCAAAAGATTTTTCTGCTAGTAAAGATTCTTTTAGGCATAAATCTATAAATTCAGAGCGTTTTAGAAGATGTGCTTTTGTCTTGTTCTTTTTTTCAACAAATCGTTCTGTGGGTAAGCCGTTGTCATCAAACCCCATTGGATAAAAAACATTATAATTTTGCATGCGTTTATAGCGAGCAATCAAGTCTGTTTGGGTGTAAGAAAATATATGGCCTATGTGAAGACGGCCAGAAACCGTTGGAGGTGGAGTATCTATGCTAAAAACTTTTTTTGCAGAATCTTTTTCAAACTTATATGTTTGGTTTTTGTTCCACAATCTTTGTGATTCTTTTTCAAATTTTGAAAAATTATATTTTTTATCCATTTATTTACCTTGATTTTTTTGTTTTGACTTGCTTTAAATCATACTATATTTGTGATGTGATATTAAATTTTTGTATCAAATTAATCTTTTTTGCTTAATAAAAAGTGTAAACGGTCAAAACAAGCAGAACGCTAAGCAAAATTGGCCAATAAAATAGTTTAGCAAGCAAGTTATCTTTTTCTTGTCTTAATTCTTTTTTGACTCTTAGATGAAAAGTCAAATTAATTATTATTCCAGTCATCATTAAATAAGCCACATAGTAAAAATATTCAAGGTAAAAAAACTCTTGTGTTGGTAAAAATGTTCTAAGGGATATTTGTGCAAGTACCAAAGAAAAGAATATTCCAGCAATGATACTAAGAATAACAAAAAAAGATTTTTTACGTATAATCATGAGCGTGATGAACAGTAAAACTAAAGCAACAATTAAAGGTAACATCCTAGAAACAAATGGCTGCAAGAATTTCCTTTTTATAACGGTGTTAAATTCAAGTTGTGGTAATGCCGTAGGAGTTATTTTTTTAAGTCCCAAACTTGTTTCAAATTCTGGTTTTTTATAACTAAAAAAACTTTGTTCTAAATTCCAACCTTTAAGTATGGTATGTGGTTGAATTCCTGGAAGTGATTGTGGGGTAATTAGCGTGTAAGAGTCAAAGTCAGGAATTAAGATTATATTGTGTTCATGGTCACTTGGTGAGATTTTTACTATAAGATTTTTATAATCCAATGGGTAACTGCTGTATTGTAGACTTTGAGAGATAATGCATTTAAAATTCCAACCAATAATTATGGTTCCGTTTTTGTCATGTTGGTAAGCTTCATCTTTTACTGTTTGTGTGCTTTGTGGAAAGAAAAAGCCCTTTTTTAAATCTTTAGGTAAATCGTTATCATATTTTTGCCATACATATCCTACTAAAGATATATGATTAATATCGCTAAAAGTTATATTTCTTACCAGTAACCCGGTAGGGATAAAATATGTTTTGGGTAATTTGCGGAATATAGATGATTGTCCTTTATATTGTTTTATAAAATTATTTAAATCTGAATTTCCAACAATAATTTCACTTTCAACTATTTCGCGTACGTTTTTAGTAAATGCTAAATTCCAAATATGAAAAATCTCTGCTGATAAAAAGAGTGTGATAACAATTGAACAACCCCATACTATGTTTAAGTTTTTCCTTAAACAACAAGCAATAAAAATAAATAAAATAATTAAGAATATAAGTAGACTTAATGAGATAATGATTTCGTTTTGCCTGAATTGTTTGGCATAAATTCCAAACATTTCATCTTTAAAATCAACCGAAACTAAAAGCCATTTAGTTGCCGGAATAAGCTGAAATGTTATAAGGCAGTTTCTTTTTGAAAATTCATCATATTTATCTATGGTGTAACTTTTTTCTTTTATTAATTTTTCAGTAATTTCACTGAGTTTTTTTTCATCAAATTCTTTTTCAATGTTTGATATGTTGTTTTGTTCTAGATAAAATTTTTCTATTGGATGATTTATGAAAATACCTTTAGGTGAGATAATAAATCCATAACCTGCTTGCTTTAAATTTAATGATGTTACTATTCTTTTTATTTGGTTCAAATTGTAGTTTAAAAAAATAATCCCGATAGGTTGTTTTTTTTCTTTATCTTTTGGTGCATAAAAAGGAACTTCATATTCAACTATGATTGTATTGCTTGTTGTCGCAAAATACGGCTCTGACCACATGGCACCACTTTTGATGGGTTTTAAATACCAGTCAGTTTCAGGGAACCCAGCGGATTTTTTGGGAATTGTATAATCATAAGTTTTTTCTATTTGCTCAATTTTAATTTCCCAATTTTGTTTTCTTATTGCATAAGGAGCATAAAGTTTTGTGTTTTCTTTAAACGCAAATGGTTCAAATGCTATACCTGCTCCATACAGACCAGGGTTTTTTTGCAAGATGTTTTGAAGATCTTTTTCTATTTTTGTTTTATCTGTTGCGCCTGTTTTGCTTAGCACATCAGCAAACTTGTTGGCTATTTGAGTGATTTCTTCAAATTCTTTATTTATTTTAACTACTGCATTTGTTGCTTTTTTTTCAACAATATTTTTTAGACTAGATGTAATTTTGTTTTTAAATGAAAAATAACGATGAGAAACAATGGCTGTTGCCACCAAGCTGACCAACAGTAATGGTGCAAAAATGGAAATTGCCATGCTATGTTTTTCAAAAAAAGATTTTTTAATTTCTTTCATTTTAATTTCCGTCTTTTTTTAAATTAATAAAATGTGATAGCTGTGATTATCATAAATGCGAAAAGGATTGTTGGCCAGTACAATAGTTTTGGAATGAGGTTGTCTTGATATTGTATAAATTTATATTTTTTTCTTGTCTTAAATCTAAATACCAAATTAAGTATCACAGTTATTATTAGTAGATAAGTCAAAATGTAAAAAGATTCTAAATAAAAGAACTCATGTGTTGGTACAGCATTTCTTAGTGAAACATGTGCTAGCACTATTGTAAAAAACAAGGCAGTTGTTGCATTTAATACATAGAAAAAAAACTTTTCTACAGCAAAAGCAAGCCCTATAAACAAGAGGAATAATGCAACAATGAGTGGAAGGATATGAGAAAGGAAAGGCTGTAAGAATTTTCTTTTTGCAATGATATTGAAAGAAAGAACAGGGGTATCTTTTTCTTTTTCTTCTATACCGAATGATGTTTTATAGCTTGGGATTTTATAACTGAAAAAGCTTTGTTCTAAGTCCCATCCTTTAACGCCAAGATATTCTTCTATTCCGGGAAGTGATTTTGGGTTGATTAGTGTGTAAGAATCAAAATCAGGGGTTAAAATTAAATTGTTTGTATATTCTTTAGGCCTCATTCGAAGTTTTAAGTTTTTGTAATCAAAAGGATATTGTTTATATTTTACTTGTTGTGGAATATGAATTTTAAATTCATAACCTAATATTTGTTCATTATCTTTTGTTTTTTCATAAGCTTTAAATATTTTGGTTTTTACGCTTTTTAAAAAGCTAATTTCTTTTGAAATGCTTTTTTCTAAGATAGCAGGATATTTTTGCCAAAGATTACCTACTAAAATTGCAGTTCCGGCATCTTTGCTTGTTATGTGTCTTATAAATAATCCAGTTGGGACTAATATGGACTGTTTTGATAGATAGTCATTTGTCTTTAAAAAGTTTTTAACGTCTTTATTCCCAATAACAATAGTGCTTTTTATATCTTCTCTAATATTTGTTTTAAAAGTTAATTTCCAAATTATTCCTATGCTAATAGTTAAAATTAAAGATAGTAAAACAGTTAAAATATATAAAATTTTTTTACGGTTTATGCCTCTTAAGGCAATGAAAGCAAAAATAAATATTAAGAAGAAAATAATAGATAAAAGAATGGTGATTTCCTTTTGTCTAAATGGTTTTAAGTATTTACCTATTATTTCATCTTTAAAATAAACAGATGTTAGTACCCACTTGGTTGTTGTTAGTGGTCTGCAAGCGGCCCAACTTTCTTTCCCTGTTATATCTCCGTTGAACTCTATTAGCGAACTTTTAGATGAAAGAATTTTTTTTGATAATTTTTTTAGTCCTTCATTCTTTTTTACTTTTGCTAAATCAAGAATATTTATTTGTTTAAATGCATAATCTTCAATTGGGTAACTAATTAGTATGCCGTTTTTGGTTGTTAAAAATCCATAACCTGATTTACTAAAAGGGAACTGATCAACGAAACGTTTTATGTCTTCTAGGTCGTAATTTATAAAAACAATTCCAATAGGTTGTTTTTTTTCTTTATCGCCAGGTTTATAAAAAGGAACAGAGTATTCTGCTAAAATGGCTTGGCTTGCTATTCCAAAGTACGGTTCAAGCCATATTGGGCCTTCTTTAAGAGGCTTTGCAAACCAATTAGAAGAGCCCTTGTAGTTGGTTTTTGTTGGTTGTGTATAGTCATACACTTTGTCGATAGGTTTAAATTCAATTTTTTTATTTGTATTACGGACGAAGTAAGGAGCGTAAAGTTTTGTTTTTTTATCATATTCAAACGGCTTGTAAGCTATTCCTATACCATGAAAATATGGGTGTTCTTCCATGATTTTTTTAAATTTGGTTTCTAAATTGCCAGGATTTAATTTTTTTGTATTTAAATTTTCAGCTATTTTTTTTACTATTTCTGTGGTTTCTAATAGTTTGAGGTCAATTATTTTAGCCGCCTTGTCTGTTTCAATATTTATTTGATTTTTGATTTCTGTATTTATTTTATTTTTTAGAGATAAGTAGTTATATATAAGAATTCCTGCAAGCAAGAAACTTATGGCGGATAAACCTAGAAGTACTTTTGAAAAAATATTTGTTTTTAAGGTTATTTTTTTTGTTGTTGGCATATTTCTCTCCTTTTAAATTAGACAACAAATTATCTAGTTTTAATATCTAACATAATTTGTCCTTATCTTTGAAGAAAAATAAAAAAATAGTTTTTTTATGCTTAGAAAGAGGTTCTAATTGAGATATTTATAATTTATACATTGAAGCGGATAAGAATTACATCTCCATCTTTTACTATATAATCTCTTCCCTCTGTTCGAAATTTACCAGCATTTTTTAGTGCCGCTTCGCTTCCAAGTTCAAAAATGTCTATGCAGTTGTAAACTTCTGCGCAAATAAATCCACGTTGCATGTCGCTGTGAATTGTGCCCGCAGCTTCAGGTATTTTTGTATTTTTTGGGATACTCCAAGCGTGAGCTTCTTTAGGTCCGCAAGTGAAAAAAGTTATAAAGCCAAGTTCTTCATAGCTTTTTTTTATAATATTATCTAACCCTTTTTCTTTAATGCCTAGAGACTCCATCATTTCGTGTAACTCTTCTTTGTGTAACTGAGAAAGCTCGGATTCTATTTGAGCAGAAACAGCAATAACTTTTTGTTGGCCAAATTTTTCAACTAATTGTTTATAAAAAGGATTATTTACATATTTATTTTCAGCAAAATCATTTTCACAAAGATTTGCAATAATAAGAAATTTTTTAGTAGAAAGAAGCGGGATGGTTTTGACACCTTCTTTTGTAGATTCTAAAAAAAGGTTCCTGATTTTTTCTATGTCGCCTTTATTTATTTCATTTTTGATATTGCTTAAAAGCTCTTTTTCATTTTCCCATTCTTTTATTTGGTTGACGCTTGCAAGTTTAGTTTTTGCAGATTTAAGAAATGATTCGAGTTTTTCTTCGCGTTTTTCAATAGATTCTAAGTCTTTTAACATTAGTTCAGCATTTACAATTTCAAGATCTGCAAGAGGGTTAATTTCATCATGAACATGAGTAATGTCTGGGTCTTCAAAGCAACGTAAAACGTGTAGAATTAGATCAACTTCTTGGATATGGCTTAAAAATTGATTTCCCAAGCCTTCACCCTTAGAGGCTCCTTTTACAAGTCCTGCAATATCTACAAAACGAACAACAGCGGGTATTTTTTTTTCTGAATTGAAGGTTTTTTTGAGTTTTTCAAGTTGGATATCTGGAACTTCTGTGATTGCAACATGTGGATCAATTGTGCAAAAAGGGTAATTTTCTGCCGGTATAGAAGATTTGGTGATAGCATTAAAAAGAGTAGATTTTCCAACATTTGGAAGTCCAACAAGTCCAGCTTGTATAGCCATATGAATTAAGACCTTTCGGTGTAGGTTTAAAATAATTTTTTCTTTTTTAAAGAGTAACATTTTTGGAGATTTTTAAAAATGGGTATAATGTTTGAAATTAAGGCAAGTTTGGTTCAAATTTGCAAAAAACAGGCAAATTTGTAGGCTTTGTTTTTAATGTAAATATTCAAAACTCTGGGAAAACAGATTTCATGATTAAAGTTTTCGTGCGAACTTATGGTTGTCTTGCAAATGTTGCCGACTCTAAAAATTTAATAACTTATTTGCGGAGTTTTGGTTGTGAGGAAGTTTTATGCGAACAAGATGCAGATTTGATTTTGATTAATACTTGTTCAATCCGCGAAAAGGCAGAAAAAAAAGTATTTTCTTATTTGGGGAATTTGATTCATCTAAAAAAAGAAAAACCTTATTTGTGTATAGGAGTTGTTGGTTGTATGGCAAGTTACAAAAAGAAAGATATTTTTGAATGCTTTGACCATGTTAATTTTGTTTATGGGGCCAAAGACGATTTGAAAATTTTGAAAAATTATCTTGCCGATATTGTTGAAAAACTATTTTCTTCTAAACAACGTTATTTATCCAGTCCTAGTGATTTTGTAAATACTATCAAGCGCAACAAAGATTTAAAAAAAGTTTCTACTTTGTCAAAAGTTTTTCCACGAGGGATTCGTGTAGGGTTAATAAAATCTATAAAACCTAAAGAATTTGGCGTAAAACGTTCGTTTATTAATATTATGAGTGGTTGCAATAATTTTTGTTCGTATTGTATTGTGCCATTTGTTAGGGGTCCAGAAAAGAGTTATGACATACAGCAAGTTTTACAACAGGTAAAACATGATGTTGATTCAGGATATAAAGAAATAAATTTCATTGGTCAAAATGTTAATTCTTATCAAGACCCAAAGACAGGTTTGAAATTTGCAGATTTATTGCGCGAGGCAGCACAAATTAAAGGTGAGTTTTGGGTGCGTTTTATAAGTTCTCATCCAAAAGATACATCTTTAGAATTAATCAAAGTTATGGCCGAATTTAAAGATAAAATCTGTTCACATGTCCACCTTCCTTTGCAATCAGGATCAAATAATATTTTAAAAGCTATGAATAGAGTTTATTCTAGAGAGCATTTTTTAGATATTGTTGAAATGATTAGAAAATATTTACCACAATCAACGATTTCAACAGATATTATTGTTGGGTTTCCTGGTGAGCAAGAACAAGATTATTTAGATACTAGAGATATGATGGAAAAAGTTGGTTTTGATTTGATTTATTCTTTTGTTTATTCGCCTAGAAAATATACTAAAGCCTATTCTTTGACGGATGATTGTCCGCATAAAATTAAATTAAAAAGATTGATGGATTTACACAAAAGGGGCGTAGATATTGCACAAAAAAACAACTTAAGGTTGGTTGGAAAAGTTGTAAAGTGTCTTGTTGAAGAACGTCAAAAAAATGGGAAATTGATTGCAAGAGAGAGTGGCAACGTTCGTGTTGAAGTTGAAGGAGGAGATGAATTTATTGGAAAATTTGTGGATGTTAAAATAGAAAGTGCTGGCGCAACAAAGGTTATGGGCAGAATTGTGTAAAAATTAGTTGTATTTGTGAATATAAAAAGTTAAAATTAAAATCTACCATAAAATTAAACGGATTTTTCTGTGAAATATTTTTAGTAATTAACTAAGAATTTAATATTGATATAGTCTTTATATCATGTTAATATGGCGGCATAGCCAAGTGGTAAGGCAAGGGTCTGCAAAACCCTCATTCCCCGGTTCGAATCCGGGTGCCGCCTCCAAAGTTTACGTTATCCTTTTTGCCGGGGTGGCGGAATTGGTAGACGCAAGGGACTTAAAATCCCTCGGGCTGAGAGGCCCGTGCCGGTTCGAGTCCGGCCCTCGGCACCATTTTTAAGTAATTTTTCATTTTTTAAAAAAGAATTAACAACAAAAAACCTTTATTCTATTTGGTTTTTTTCAATTGAGCTATTCAGTGGAATTATTGAAATTGTATAAAGCTTGACAAATATAGTTGAATGCACGATTCTTTGTATGCTACTTACTGTATTTTATGTGTTAGTTCCCTTCTAATGGTGTGTTGAATGTTTATTTCATATCATTTTTTAAGGGTGTTGTATGAATAAAGCTATGCTCATTGAGCAAATCTCCAATGATACTAAGCTACCTAAGACGGTATGCAAAAGTGTCCTTGAAGCCGTAATTAAATCTGTAGGCAAAACCTTAAAGAAAAACAAAACAGTTGTTTTAACAGGTTTTGGAACTTTCTGTGTAATGAAAAGAAAAGCAAGAACAGGAATTAATCCATCAACAGGTAAAAAAATGCAAATTCCTGCAAAGAAAGTGCCTAAATTTAAAGCTGGTAAAAAATTGAAGGATCTTGTTAAATAATAAGAACTTTAAAGATTTACAATATAAAAAAGGAAGGAAGTATTTCATACTTCCTTCCTTTTTTATATATAAATTATTTTTTTTTATAAAAATATAGATAAAATTTTGTTAAATATGTTATGACTTATTTTATAAATAATAATTTTTTTATTTTTTAACCAAGAAGGGGAGTTTTCATGGTTGATGTTGGTGTTGTCGATGATGTTTTAAATTGGATCAAGGCTGTGTGGGATAATATTAATGTTACTAATTGGTTTAACAAAATTGGAATAACATCACCAGAAGCAATACGAGTTATCACTTTTTTTATTGTTGCATTTGTTATTGGTTTCTTATTCAAAAAATATTTCAAGTTTGCCTTAGGTTGTGTTGTTGTGATTTCTGTTCTTTTCTTTGTTCTTCAATCAAAAAATATTTTAACTGTTGATTGGGTAGCCTTTAAAGAATTTTTTGGTGTTGATCCAACACAAGCAGAAGTTGGTAATTTTTATAACATGTCTTACTTATGGATTAAAACCAATCTTGTAGCCTTTGTTTCTGCTTGTATTGGCTTTTTGCTTGGTTACAAGCTTGGTTAGTTTAATATGTCAAAAGTTAGTGAAACTAGTTTTTTCTATACGCTAAAAAATAAGCAAGATAAAATTTTGGAGGGGATTGAAGAAGATCCCCTCATTTCTTTGGTTGATGATGTTCTTTATAATGCCATTGAAAGCAGGGCGTCTGATATCCATTTTGAACCAACAGATGAATGCATGCGGGTTAGATATAGGATTGATGGAATTTTATATGAACAAGATAGTATAAGTTTTTCGCAGCGTTTTTTAGTTATATCACGTTTAAAGATTTTATCTTCGCTTGATATTTCACAAAATCGTTTGCCGCAAGATGGCAAACTTTCACTTTGTTTACCGTTAAATGATAAAGAAATAGAATCAGATGAGTTTATTGATTTGCGTGTTGCCACATTTCCTTCAATTTATGGCGAAAAAATGGTTATTCGCATTCTAAATCGTTCAGAAAATTTTATAGAATTAAATAATTTGGGTTTTAATAATTATGTTTTAGAGGGAGTTGCTAATCTTATTCAAAGACCACATGGATTTTTTTTAGTTTGTGGTCCAACTGGTTCAGGTAAAACCACCACTCTTTATGCAATTCTTTCAAAACTAAATATTAGGCACAGAAATATTGTAACTATGGAAGATCCAGTTGAGTATAACATTGAAGGAATTACTCAAAGTCAGGTAAACAAAAAGGCGGGTTTTTCTTTTGAAAATGGTATGCGGGCAATTTTGCGACAAGATCCAGATGTTGTAATGATAGGAGAGGTTAGGGACAAACCAACGGCTCAAATTTCAATAGAGGCAGCGCTTACGGGGCATTTGGTTTTGAGTACACTTCATACCAACAGTGCGTCTGGCGCCATTACGCGTTTGGTAGACATGGGTGTTGAGAGATTCTTAATCAATGCTGCACTTAGTGTTGTTTTGGCCCAGCGACTTGTGCGTAAACTTTGTGATAAATGTAAATATGAAATTTTATTAAGCGAAGATGAAAAAAAACAGGCTGCAAAATATGGCCTAAATTTAGAGAAAACATTCAAAGCAAAAGGGTGCCAAGATTGTTTAAGTCTTGGTTACAAAGGACGAGTTGCGGTTGGTGAATTACTTTTAATTGATGATGAAATTAGAAAACTTTTAATGTCTGGTGCTTCATGTGAAGAAATAGAAAGTATCGCAATTAAGAATGGAATGATAACTCTTCAGAAAGATTTAATTTCAAAATTAAAAAAAGGTATTATTTCGCTTGAAGAAATTATGTCTATTTTAGCCTAAAAACTTTTTGAAAAATCCAGATATCCCGCCATCTTCTTTGGTTTTGTCGCCTAAATTTTCTGCATATTTCATTAAAGCATCTTTAGTTTCTTTATCTAATTTTTTTGGAATATCGCATTGTGTAATTACAACTAAATTCCCTTTGCCGTGACCGCGGATTTTGCTAAAACCTTTTCCTGGAATTATTATTTCTTTTCCGACGCTACAACCTTTAGGGATTTTGATAGTTTCTTTTATGTTGTCAATATTTTCAATTTCTACCTGACAACCTAAAACAAGTTGTGGATATGTAAGAGTTAGATTTGTAGTTAAATCATCTTCTCTTCTGTAAAAATGTTTATCTGGTTGAATATAAATTTTTAAATAAAAATCGCCGCTAGGACCACCATAAACTCCAGCGTCACCTTTTCCTTTTACTCTAAGTTCTGCCCCGTCATAGATCCCTGCGGGAATATTTACTGTGAATTTGTCATATTTTTGAATTCTAGACTGTCCTTTACATGTTTGGCAAGGATTTTTAATTGTGTATCCTTCGCCTCCACATTCTCTGCAAGGTTGTGCAAATGAAAAGAATCCTTGTTGATAATTTACTTGGCCACTGCCATGGCATTTTTGACATTGAGTAGGGTTTGAATCTGTTTTGCAACCGGTACCAGAGCAAGAAGAACAGTTTGTGTAGTGATAGTTATTAACTTCTTCTTTGCAGCCAGTGTAAGAATCTTTGAGTGTAATTTCTATGGTTTTAGATAAATCGTGTCCGCGCTTTGGAGTAAGGCCGGCTTTGCTTCTTCCTCGGGAGGATCTGCTTCCGCCGCCAAAAAGATCACCAAATATATCGCCAAAACTTTCAAAAATATCATTAATATTTGTGAAATGTGAAGAATCGCCGCCGTGCATTCCTGCGTGTCCAAACTGATTGTATTTTTGTTTTTTTTGTGGATCAGAAAGTATTTCGTATGCTTCTGCAGCTTCTTTGAATTTTTCTTCAGCTTCTTTATTGTCAGGATTTCTGTCTGGGTGATATTTAAGTGCAAGTTTTCGGTAAGCTTTTTTTATTTCATCATTTGTTGCATCTTTTGAAACACCGAGAACTTCGTAATAATCTTTTTTGGCCATATTTTTTAATATTTCTTAATAATTTTAAATTTTAACTTAAATTCTAGTCAGTTTGACTTAGATTGTATTAAATTATACTTATTTAATAAGCATAAAACAAGAATTTGGTTGGATTATGAGTTTATTTTGTTTTTTTTAGTTTTGGTGCCGAAGAGGGGACTTGAACCCCTACCCCCGTTAAGGGACTAGACTCTGAATCTAGCGCGTCTACCAATTTCACCACTTCGGCGTATTTTTGAATATTAGCTTTAGGTCAAAAAGTGTCAATTTTAGATAAAAAGTTTAAATATTTCTTAGCATTTGCTTTGGAATTTAAGATATCGCCTGTTCTGTCTTTTTTAAATAAGATTTCTACGGTTTCTATTTTCAGGTCTTGTTTTAGTTGTTCAATTAATTCAAAAAGGTTAATGCTTTTTCCATTTGCTAAGTTAAAAATCTCACCTTTTAGATTTGGTTGACTTGCAAAAAATAAATTTGCTTTAGCAACGTTTGATACATTAATAAAATCTCTTGTTTGTTTGCCGGATCCATAAATTATTATAGGCCTATTATTTTTTATTTGTTGAGTGAATTTTGCAACAACAGCGGCATAGTCTCCATCTGGATTTTGTCGTTCACCAAAAACATTAAAATATCTTAAAACAGCTGTGCTAATTTTGCATTTGGTTGAACATTCTTTACAAAGTTGTTCACCAATTAGTTTTGTTTCTGCATATGGAGATTGTGGGTTAGGTTTATCTTTTTCAACACAAAGATCATTTCTGTTTCCGTAAATGGCAGCAGAAGAAGAAAAAACAAGATTTTGAACGTTGTTTTTTGTGCATGCTTCTAATAAGTTTTTAGTCCCTAGTGCATTTATTTCATAACAAAGTTTTGGATTTTCAACAGAATCTGGAACAGAAATTAAAGCTGCTAGATGAAAAACTACATCAATGTTTTTGGTGGCTTGTTTGCATGCATTTGTAGAGCGAATGTCATCGTTTATGAAATTTATATTAGGCAAAAAGCCTTTTATGTTTTGTAGATATCCGCTAGAAAGATTATCTAAAACACTAATTTTTGCATTATGTTTTAAAAGGTGTTCAACAATGTGTGAACCAATAAATCCAGCGCCGCCTGTTACTAAAACATTTTTATTTTTATAGAAATTTTTCATTATATTTGTTCTAAAATTTTAAAAGCCGTTTTTTGTCCATCTAAAATTGCGTCTTCCATGCTAGAATATTTCCATTCACCGTATCTTCCTATTGAAAAAATAGATTCACTTTGAAGTGTAGTGTGTAATTTTTTTAAATTTTTTTCACGCCATGAATCATATATAGCGTATGCGTGGTGAATGTCTAATGTTTTTTCATTTACAATATTATTTTTATTTAAGCCAAAATGGTCTAAAAATTGTTTTTTTGCTTTTTGTACTAGGTTGTTAACTTGCTTGGTGGTTGTTTGATTTTTGTGGTAAGAAAATTCTCCATAAATTGCGCTACAATTTTTAGCTACTAGAGATTTAGAAAAGTTGTTCCAAAAACCAATTCTATAAAAAGTATATTTTTTTTCTGGAAAATACATCCAATGTTTCTGTGACACATTTTCAACATTTACACCGATATTAAAATTAAGGACAGAACTACAAATTAGTTTATTTTTGGCTTGCGAAAAGCTTGTGTTTGATTTTGTTTTTGTTATTGATAGAAGTTTATTTAGAGGGATTGTGTTTATTAAGATTTCAAATTTTTCTTCATGCCCATTTTCAAATAATATTGTTTTATTTTTTAGGTCGATTTTTTCTGCTACATATTTTGTGTGAATTGTATTTTTTATTTTTTTACTCATTTGATTTGGTAGATAGTTTATTCCACCAGTTTTTGGATAGTAAAACATACTATTGTAGCCAATTTTTTGACTAGATTCTTTTAGCGCTCCATCTAACATGCTTTTTAAATTTGTTTGAGGAACAAACCTGCCGGTCCAAGAATGGAGTAGCTTTTTAGGGTTAAATGAATAAAGTTTTGTGTTGTAAGGAAATAAGAAATGCTTTCCTATTCCACTACCAAAATATTTTAAAACCCATTCGTAAAAGTTTTTTGGTTTTTTTATATATGTTTTTCTTTTTAGATATCCTTCTATGCACTGGGAAATTGTAGAAGTTGGTAGTCCAAATAAATTAGTTTGAAAAGGGTAGTTTGTGTACGTGTTGTTAGAATAAATGAAAGATCTTCTTGGAATTAAATTAAATTTTTCATCTAATGAAGAATTTTTTGTGAGGGTTTCTACAAAGTTTTTACCATAATCTGTTTTTAGATGAAGAAGATGTCCTGTGAAATCATATGTAAAACCGTTGTCTGAAATTGAACGACAAAGGCCACCCGGAATATCTTCTTTTTCAAAAACTTTATAATCATAAAAGTTTTTTTCTTCTAAATGAATAGCACTTGAAAGTCCTGTTAACCCGGCTCCTAAGATAACAACTTTTGTCATCTACTTTTTCCTTTTTTGTTGTTAGTAATAAATGTATAAAAGTTTATATAGAAAAAAGTAAAAAAAGTCTATCGGAATGAATAAACGCGAAGTGGTTTTTTAGGCGAAAGAATAAATTTTCCGCTTTTTAATTTTTTTTCAATTTCGGGCGAAAAATTTAAAATTAAATAGTATTTATTAATAGCAACCAATTTTTCATCTATATCAAAAGTTAATTGTTGGTCTGTTGGGTTCCATTCTCCATCACTTACTAAGTTTTTTTGGATGGGGCGCAAAGGAGAAAATTCTCTTTTTTTGTACAAGGAAGCCGAAAGGTCATCCCTTAGTTGGTCGCCGGTCCACTTGAGCGTAACTTCCTTTAATTTTAGTGCTTTTTTAGAACGAAATGTTATTTGTACTATCATGGCGCGTTTTTCTTCTTGTTGATTTATTGGTTCTAAATAACTACCTAGGTCTTTCCATGTTGAGGTGGTTTTTAGCGATAATTTTTCTAGATTTATTTGGTTGTTTGAACGTTCCGCTATAAGATTTTGTTTGAATTGTAACGATGTTATGGCTATACACACTGATGTCATTAAAAATGCTTTTATATTTAATTTTATGACACACATAAATTTTCCTTGCTCAAATATGCAGAGGTTTACTTTGGTTAGTGTATCAAATACTTGTTTTCCTTATAAAGAAAAAATAAAAAAAAATAAAAAAGCCTTTATTTTCTGGGGTAGTTTGCTAATTGTTTAGTCGACTTCCAAATCGGGCTTCTTTTTTTATGAAATCAATTTCTATATAATTTTCACAATATTGAGATTCCAAATGGTCTGGAATTGGAGGAAAGTAGGTTACGTTTTTAATACATTTTATTATTTCATTATCTATTGTGTGACTACCAGAAGATTTCACCAGTGCTTTTTCAATTAATTTACCTTGTTTATCAATTGTGAAAAGTATTGATAGCGTAGATGCTCTGTTTGGAGTGAAAACAAAAATTTCTTTATAATTTTTCATCATATAGAAGTTTTTCATGAGTTCTTTAAATAATTTATTTATAAAGCACATCATTTTTGTTTGTTGTTTTATTTGTTCAATTGATGCATTGCCTTGATTGATGCCCATAGATTCACCAATACCTATAAAGTCTTTCATTTTTACAACAACGCTATCATTTTCTTTTGGTAAAAGCAGCGAGGTATATTCTTTATTTCGTGTGTTAGGGAAATCGTCTACATTTTCATCTTGTGGGGTTTGTGCTTTTGGTTTTAGAAGGCTTTCCATTGCTAATTTTCTTAATGTTTCTTTGTCTATAGTTTTTTCGTCTTTTTTTGTAACAGGTTTTTTGGGAGCTTCTTTTTTTGCTTCAGTGATATCTGGTATAATATATTCTTTTTCAATTTCTTTTTCTTGCAATTGTTCTTGTATTTGCTTTTCTGCTTCCTTTGGTTGTTCAACAATTTCTTCTTGTGTTTGTGGAATTTCTTCAATTGGGGTGATTGCTTCTTGTGGTTTGGATACAAATTTTATTTTTTCAGCGGCAAATTCTTCTTCTTGGTCTGTTTTTACTGGTGCATCAGGGACAAAGATAACTTTTGTGTCTTGAGGAGTTATTTTAAGAGGTTTTTCATCTTCCTCTCTTAGAGATTTGATAATTGGAAATTTTATTTTTGTTATGAATGCAAATTTTTCAAAATAGAACAGAACAAGTATGTGAAATAAAAGCGAAAGAATAAGGATAATTAAGAATATTATTTTCTTTTTTTCTTTTTTTTCTAGTTGTTGAAAATAACGTTTATATTTATTGAAATTCATAAAATTATTCACTTAACTCCCCCCGAGAATTTTTTTTATAATTTAATACTACATTTTTAGTAAAAAAAAAGGAATAGATTGATGATTTTGGGCTAAAAATGTTTTTTAAAGGGGATTAAATGGTTTAATCTTTTTAAGTTGTTAAATTTTTTCTAACCAAAATTTTTTTTCTTTTTTTCTAATTATTAAGTGAGGATAAATTTTATGTGCACCACCTCTTGGTGAATCCAAAAACCTAATAATTTCTTTGATTAAACTAGAGCTATTTTCAAATTTTACTTTTTCATTACATAACCATTGAATTATTAGTCTTTTTTGAATCACTAAATCATTGTCTAAAAAGGTTTTTAAATTACCGGATAAACAATCTTTTTGCTGTGTGAAAGTCTCTTGAAAATTCTTTTGTGTAAGTTTTGTTAAAAACTTTTCTTCTTCTTGAAGATTGGAAAGAGTGTCTTGAAATTTTTTATTAAAACGTGGATCGCTTTTTTCTAGTGCCGTCAAAACATATTTGCGGATTTTATTTCTAAGAAAATTATCTGATAAGTTACTTTTATCTTCTTTATATTTAAATTCATTTTTTGTTAGATATTCTAAAATATCTTTTTTGTTAATTTTTAAAAGTGGGCGAATATAGAATCCGTTTTTTTCTTTCATGCAACCAAGTCCGCTAAGAGATGTTCCACGAATGATTCGCCAAAAAAAAGTTTCTTGTTGGTCTTGAAGGTGGTGTGCTAGAGCAATAAAATTGGCATTTTCTTTTTTTAGCGTTTGAGCAAAAAAATGTTGACGTAGTTTTCGGCCAAATTCTTCTTGTGATCCATTTGGTTTGAAATTGATTTTTAATTTATTTGCGTGTGAGAACAAGAATTTAATGTTATTTTCTGTGCATAGTTTTTGACAAAACTTTTCATCTTTATCTGATTCGTCGCGCCAGCCGTGGTTTAGATGTGCAGCTATTAAGTCTATTTTATTTTCTTTTTTTAATGCATTTAATATATGAAAAAGAAAAACAGAGTCAGGTCCGCCAGAAAGACCCAATATGATTTTAGGTTTTTTTGTTGGCGAAGTTAGTTCTTTAATGGTTGTGTTGATTTTTTGAATGTGCATTGTTGTGTTATGATTTTACTAGGTTTTTTTCAATAAATTGCATAATATCACCATCCAAAACTAAATCAGGCTGTGGGGATTCAAGATTTGTTCTGTGATCTTTTACCATTTTATATGGATGCAGAACATAAGATCTTATTTGTGAACCCCATTCTATTTTCTTTTTTTCTTTTGACGATTCTTTTTCCTTTTTTTCAGCTAGTTGTTTTTGAACTAATTTGGCCATAAGCATTTTCATTGTTGTTTGTTTGTTTTGAAGTTGTGAGCGTTCGTTTTGGCACTGAACAACTATTCCGCTTGGAATGTGTGTTATTCTAACGGCAGAATCTGTTTTGTTAACATGTTGCCCCCCTTTGCCGCTAGCACGATATGTGTCTATGCGAAGGTCTTTCTCATCTATTTCAATTTTGGTGTCAGGAACATCTGGTGCGGCAGAAACTGCAGCAAAAGATGTATGTCTTCTTTTGTTTGAATCAAAAGGAGAAATTCTTACAAGCCTGTGTATTCCTGCTTCGTTTTTTAAAAAACCGTAAGCATTTTTTCCTTTTATATATATTGTTGCAGATTTTATTCCTGCTTCTTCACCATCTTGATAATCTAAAATATCTACTTTGAAATTTTCACGCTCGCAAAAACGAACATACATTCTAAGTAGCATGTTAGCCCAATCTTGAGATTCTGTTCCGCCAGCTCCAGCATTAATAATTAAAAAACAATTTGTTTTATCTTCTTTACTATTAAGAAGGAGTTCAATTTTAAATTTGCTTACTTTTTTACAAAGTTGATTTATATCATTTTGAATTTTTTTAAGTTCGGATTCGTCATTACTGAAAAGTTCTAAGAATTCTATGCACTCTTGATAAGATTTCTTAATTGTTAAATATTCATCTCTTCTGTTTTTGAGATTTTGAAATTCTTTTGAAATGTCAA
>Ga0233429_1001300_pt1 | contig 31135 bp, 29 predicted proteins | sample SI_118_April2016_3_FD_179879 | JGI IMG/M metagenome (GOLD analysis project Ga0233429, IMG submission 179879) | Seawater microbial communities from Saanich Inlet, British Columbia, Canada - SI_118_April2016_135_MG | ecosystem: Environmental > Aquatic > Marine > Inlet | place: Canada: British...
TTGCCGCACAAGCTTCGAAAAACTGCATTGCCACTTCAACGGATTTCGCCAGATCAGGCGATGGCGCGGTTGGCTTTTCTTCAGCCAAAATAGCCACAATGATCGCCTCAATCGACTGATCGATGGTCGCGACTAATGTCTCACGATCTGCATCTGCCCCGATCGACGCAATGCTCAACAGAATATTCTGGAGACTGGCCTGAACATCCGCATCGGCCTCGCCTTCCGCACCTGGTTCTGTATCTGTTTGTGGATCCACCCTGAGACCGCCTTAATTTAAGTTACTACAATTTTAAATATTAGATAAAACAGTGCAAACATACCAACATTTAGAACAAAAAGCGCTTAATTCATAACAGTTGGTAACCACAATACGACGATGGGGAAAAAGACAACAATGGCCAATCGAATAAGATCAGCGACAAAGAAGGGTCCTATTCCTTTAAATATCGAGGTCAGGGGCACATCCGGCAGCATGGTCTTGAGGACAAAAACATTGAGGCCAACCGGCGGTGTGATCAGGCTGATCTCAACCGCCATAACGGTGACAATGCCCCACCAGATCAAATCAAATCCCAGCGCCTGAACTATCGGCACAAAAATCGGCACTGAAATAAAGATCATCGAAAACCCGTCGGTGAACATCCCCAAAATAACGTAAATCCCAAGAATGATGAAAATAACGGCAATCGGCGCAACCTCGAGAGCCTGGAGATAGTTGATAATCGTTTCCGGCATACCCGACAGATTAATAAACTGATTAAGGATAAGCGCGCCAAAAGCGACGGTAAAAATCTGCGTCGTTATGAACCCCGCTTCGATAAGTGACTGATAAAAAGCCCCAAACCTCATTTTCCGTCGTCCGATGGCGAAGGCGAGTGCGCCAACGGCACCGATCGCACCTGCCTCAGATGGCGTATAGGCACCGATAAAAATGCCGCCTAAAACAAGAATGAACAGCACCAGCACGCCCCAGACTTTATAAAGTGATTTAAAGCGTGCCGCCCAGTCTGACCGTTTGCCGGGCGGGCCACTCTCTGGCCAGATCCTAACAACGATCATGATTACCAGACAATAAAGCACGACAGTAATGACACCGGGAATAATGCCACCAACAAACAAGGCGCCAATATCGCTCTCAGTCAAAATGCCGTAAATAATCATCGCCGCACTGGGCGGAATTAAAATACCGATGGTGCCACCGGCGGCGACCGTACCGGCAGCCAGCGAGTCTGCATAGCCGTAGCGCCGCATCGACGGGATGGCGACTTTGGCCATGGTCGCTGCGGTTGCAGCAGAACTTCCAGAAACTGCCGCAAAGCCACCACAGGCCGCAACTGTTGCCATCGCCAAGCCACCTTTAAAATGCCCGAGCCAGGCGTTGGACGTCTCGTAAAGATCATCAGAAAGTTTAGCGCGGGCGACAAAAACACCCATCAGGACAAAGAGCGGCAAGACAACAAAGCCGAAATTTGTGCCAATATCGATGATTTCGAAGCCCACTACGTGAAGCGCTGGCTCAAACCCATTGAGGAAAACCAGCCCGGCGAAACCGACGGCCATCATCGAAAAGCCGAGGGGAAATTTGAATAGAAGAATGAGGATGAGGGCGGCAAAGCCGGAAATGGCAATTAGCATAATTTTATACTTTATACATCCAGGGAGACACTGGTCGTTGTCGATGCGGCAGTGGCACTCGGACCGGCTTTTACCACATTCCAAATAACGATAAGCATGAGAAGGGCAGCCAAATAACTCAGGCACGCCATCCCATAGACATAGGGCGCAATTTGAATATCCAGCACCTGTCCCACCTGATCATCTTTATCCAAGATCATCGCAACGCCCCAAACCCGCTGACTGATGAAAGCCAGAGCGACGGCGCTGGCAATTAAAATAATCAGATTGCGATACCAATCGAACTTGCCTTTGAAGACGCTATCCAAAAGTCCGACAACAATATGTTCCTGGCGATAAGAGACGATGGGAAAGCCCGAAAAGATCAACAGACCGAGCAAATACGCGATCATCTCAAACCCGCCATAGAGCGATTCATTGAAGACGTAGCGCCCAATAACATCGACGGTCATGACGCTTAAAATGGCAAACATGAAAAATGCCACCAATGCTGACAGGGCGTGGATGTACCATGGTGATGAATTTTCATCTGTCATGGCAGGTTTTTTCTGGTGAGATCACTTGTAGTTGAATGGATGGACTTAACCCACCCTCCCCGATTGAATTTTGTTATTCTTTATCTTATCATACTTTGAAAATAATTCCGATATCAAACAAAACTCGGATGATAAAAAGAAGTTGATCCATTCACACAGGTAAAGGGGGGCGCAGAAATGCATCTCAAAAATATTTTAGTTAAAACCAGTCTTACATCCGTGGCTGCACTCGCATTCAGTGCCGTGCCAGTCACCCAGTCAAACGCCGAAGTCACGTTGAAGCTCAACAGCTATATTTTCCCAAAGCACTTCTTTGTTAGCAAGGTTGCTAAGGGCTGGGGTGACCGGGCGACCAAGGCGACAAATGGCCGGGTTAAAATGATGATCCCAGTGAAATCTTTGACACCTGGAAACCGCGCTTGGTCTTCGGTTGAAACCGGTATCGCCGGCGTCGCAATCTCGCATGATGGTTTTCAGCGCAAGCGTCTGCAGCTTATGCAGGTCGGCTTTCTTCCTTTGACGACAGTGTCGGCCGAAAAAAGTGGCGTCGCCTTAATCCGTACCTATAACAAGTTCTTCAAACCGGCGAATGAATATAAGGGCGTTAAGTTTTTAGGCCTGTGGCAACATAGCGGCAGCTTCGTGTTTAACTCAAAGCACCCGATCACCAAAGTCTCCGACTTCAAAGGCTTGAAGTTACGGGCCACCGCCGGTGTTGGTGTTGAAGCGATGAAATTACTCGGCGTAAAGCCTGTCGCCACAACCGGCGCAGAGATTTTTGAGAAAGTCTCCAAACGGATCGTCGATGGCCTTTTGTTCCCAGTTGATGGTATCCCGCGTTTTAAAGTCGCCAAGTATGTGAAATATGCGACCTTTGTTCCAGGCAGCTTTTATAACCAAAGCTGGTCACTGATCATGAGCAAGAAAGTTTGGGATGGCCTTTCCAAAGCCGACCAAAATGCTATTGATGCAATTTCCGGCGAACAAGTTGCGGTCGATGGTGGCCGGACGTTCGATACTAAAGCCAAAGCAGCCAAAGCCAAATTGAAAAAAGGCGGCATGCAAATGGTTGAAGCCAGCCCGGCTTTTATCGCCAGTCTTAAAAAGACGTTTGCGCCGCTCGAAGCGAATTTCTTGAAAATAGCCAAGAAAAAAGGCGTCGATGGTAAAGCGGCCTTGGCCTATTACCACAGCCAATTGAAATAACAAAAATCCCGCACAAAAAAAGGCCTCTCAAATCTGAGAGGCCTTTTTAATGTCTTAATATAAAAACCGCTTAACCGAGCGCTTTTACATCATCAATTGTCTTTTGCGGCTCTGGTCGAGCCGTATGGTTTGGATCGGTATCCGCTGCCCGAACGATACCGTCTTGTGAAACCACAAGACGCGTTGGCATTGGCAGTGACCAGCTATCTTCACCGTTGGAATCAGGCAAACTAATGCCGAAACCGTTATAGATATCGATGATTTCATCGGCAACTTTGAAGACAATACCCATTTCTTTGCAATAGGCATTTCCTTCGTCGCGCACCAAATCAAAATTGAGTTTGTGCTTTTCGACCAATTCATCATTTTTAGCCTGATTTTGCGGCGAGATTGCCACCATAGTCGTATTCAAGCCGTTTAAATCTTCAACAATGTCACGCAAAGCATACAGCTCTGCATTACAGTAAGGTCACCAATGGCCACGATAAATGGTGACAACCAGATTTCCTTTTGCGAGCAGCTCGTCTGAGCTGACCATTTCACCCTTTGAATTTGGCAAGTTAAAAGAAGGTAGCTTGTCACCCACTTTAATAATGCCATCCATAATGCCGGACTCTCGTAGATCCTGCGTGGCTTTTCCCATTTTCATGCGAATTTCTTCGGGGATTTTACCAGCACTGGCTTCACGGAGCTTGGCGAGACTTTCTTCCAAACTCATATTACTCTCCTTATTAAAAAATTTGATCACTTGTCATACAGGATGGGAATGAGGGGTACAATCAGGCACTTATCGGTAACGCATATTTGATGCAGGTTTCGGCCCTTTAAAATCCCACTAATTTCGTGACAAAGCCGATTTGATGATTTAGGCCTAAGGCAAATAAATCAAAGAATTTAACGAGAGGAACAGAGAACCGTGCCAACAGATATAGATCTTAAAAACGAGCCCCCTTTAGTCGACGCTTTTCAGTCGCCTGATCGCTTATTGATGGGTGCGGGACCGTCGCGCGTTCATGAAGATGTCTTAAAAGCGATGTCACAGACAACCATCGGTCACTTGGACCCCGCCATGGTTGCCATGATGGATGAGCTTAAAGACATGCTGCGTTATGTCTTTCAAACCAAGAACGCGATGACCTTTCCGGTCTCAGGTCCAGGCTCGCTCGGCATGGAAGCTTGCGTCAACAATGTTGTTGAGCGAGGCGATAAAGTTATTGTCGCGATCAATGGCGTGTTTGGCACGCGGATGGCCGAAGTTACCCGCCGCGCGGGTGCTGAAGTCATTGTCACCGAAGATGAATGGGGCACAGCCGTCGATCCGAACAAAGTCGAAGAGGCGCTCAAAGCCAATCCGGGCGTCAAAGCTGTCGGCTTCGTCCACGCCGAAACCTCAACCGGTGCGATGTCTGATGCGGCGGCGCTTTGCCGTTTGGCCACCGATCATGACGCGTTGAGCATTGTTGATACCGTGACCTCACTCGGTGGTGTTCCGGTCAATATTGATGTCTGGGGCGCGGATGCGGTTTATTCTGGCACGCAGAAATGCCTCTCCTGCCCGCCCGGTCTCTCACCCGTCACCTTCAGCGACAAAGCCGTTCAAGTAACACTTGATCGCGAAACGCCGGTGCAAAGCTGGTTGCTCGATCTGTCTTTGGTGGCAAGCTATTGGCAAGGCGATGCCAAAAGTGGTGCGCGGACTTATCATCATACAGCGCCGGTTAATGCCCTGATGGGACTCCACGAAGCGCTGCGCCGCATCGTTGCGGAAGGCCTCGAAAGCGTCTGGGCACGCCACAAAGCAGCGTCTCAAATCATTGTCGATGGCCTGGAAGAAATGGGCTTTTCAATACTGGTTGATGAAGCCATCCGCTTGCCAGAATTGCTGACGGTTAATCTGCCAGATGGCATTGATGACGGTGCTGTGCGCGGTAAACTACTCAATGATTATGGCATTGAGATCAGTGCCGGCCTCGGACCTTTCGCCGGCAAACTTTGGCGGATTGGTGTGATGGGCGAAGGCGCCCGGCCAGAAAATGCCGAGCGTGTATTAAGCGCCATCAAAGAGTCCATAGCCTGAACAAATTCGATCTAAGACTTTGCTCATAAAGTAGCAGCCTTTATAGTTCTCTCCTTAATTGGGGAGAACTTTTATGTCTAGTGACTCAGATCGAATTCCAGCACCTGCCATCAGCGAGACCATCTTAAAAACCGGCCGTTTCGACGAAATGAAAGATTGGTACACCATCGCGCTGGATATGGAACCGTTTTTTGTCCGGGGCCGCCCGGAGAAAGTCGCCTGGACGAAGTCGCAACAAATTGCTTTTTTCAAACTTCACGGCACCTACCCCTATGCCCAGATGTTTGGTATTTTTGAGATTGATGGCACCGAGACCCAAGTCGGTACCAATCCGGGCTTGCATCATTTCCAGCTGGCGCATGGTAATTTTGACGAATTATTTGAGCGCTATGACCGGCTCAAAGCCCAAGGCATATTGCCAATCCAAAAATGGAACCACGGCGTCATGACGAGCTTTTACTACGAAGACCCCGATAGCAATCAAGCCGAGATGACGTGCGTAAACTTTGCCAAGGAAGAGGACTTCCGCGCTTATTTCGAAACCGAGGCCTATAAGAAAAATATCTCCGGCATCGAGATCGATCCAGATGACTATATCGCCCGCTACCGCGCCGGTACACCGCAGGAAGAACTGGTTAAAATTCCGGTCTAGACAGTTGAGGTTTGGCAACTGTCGCCTATAGTGCTCCCAACATCGGGGAAAATCTACATGCGCGAATTTGCGCCTCTCATCGCTTTTAAAGTCCGGAGCTATCGGTTTCAGTGGCCAGCTGATGTCTGCGCCAATTGGGCGTTTGAGATGGAAACCCTTATTCTCGGCTGGTACATCCTGGTCGAAACGGAATCTGTTTTTTGGCTCACGGCCTTTGGCTCCCTGCAATTTATGGGCACCTTGATCGCCCCTTGGCTGGGCGTTATGGGCGACCGCTTAGGCCGTAAAATTGTCTTCTGCACCATGCGCGCGATCTTTGTCGTACTAGCCTTAGGCCTCATGACCTTGGCCTTCTTGGATCAATTGACCCCCAGCTGGGTCCTGGTGCTGGCACTTTTGAACGGCATGTTACGGCCTTCCGATATGGTTATGCGGCAAGCGCTGGTTGGTGATACGGTCCCTCAAAGCAGTCTCGCCAACGCACTCGGCCTGACCCGGATTTCAATGGATTCAGCCCGCGTATTTGGTGCCCTGGTCGGTGCCGGTATTTTTGAAGCACTCGGCATAGCCTATGCTTATATCTTGGTGAGCGCTGTCTATCTATTGGCCTTTTTACTAAGCTTCGGTGTTACCAACACGCATGATTACGCCACCAAAGCAATTCTCGCAAAGTCCTCCCAGTGGAAGGATTTCAAAGAGGGCATCGCCTACATTTGGAGTACACCCGCTGTATTGGCCATTATGGCACTCGCTGTGATCACCAATCTCACGGCCTTTCCAATCATTCGGGGACTGCTGCCTTATGTTGCCAAAGAGGTTTATCTCATCACTGAGATCGGGCTCGGTCATATGATCGCGACTTTTTCATTCGGCGCTATGATTGGATCAACGATCATCGCGGTCGCCGGTGCCCGCACCCACTCAACCAAATTTATGCTCTCAAACATTCTACTATGGTACGTCATGCTGGCCGTCTTCGCGGCGATGGGCGACAAATTCAATGGCCTCATCTCGCTGTTTGTGATGGGCATTGTTCATGCCCTTGGCATGGTCTCGATGTCGGTTATTCTGGTGGGCCAGCTTGAAAAACACATGCGCGGCCGGGTGATCGGCGTTCGTATTTTGGCGATTTACGGTGTGCCCATTGGCCTGATGGGAACCAGTTATTTCATCAATGTCATTGGCTTCCAAGGCACCGTTAATCTCTATGTCGCCCTTGGCATCGCGGTTACCACCCTGATTTGGTTTAAATGGCGAAAAGCACTTTGATTTCTTACTTTGTTTTAAAAGGTGCATCGGATATTCTGAACATCAATATTTCAGGTAAGATTTGATGACAATAAACTATCTAATTAAACCAGAATTAAACGCTGTTATTGCCACGGCGGATGGTGTTCTGAATTTCAAGGAAATACTCGCTTATTATAATGATCTTTCGATCGACCCTGATTTCCAACCTCACTTCCATAGAATATTTGATTATCGAAAAGTCATAGAAATTGACTTATCGGCGGAGGAGCTGAAGAATATTGCCCTACAAGCAGAAATAGGCGATGAAGAAAAGGGCAAGACTGTGATCATTCCAAATGAGGGTTTTTCTTCAACGACAATCGGAAAGTTGTACTCTGAATTGGCCAATAGCTATCGTGGGCGGGACCATTTATTATTTACGTCGCCCGAAGAAGCAATCCAATGGCTTGGAGCCTTAGAACAGTAAATAAATCCATCGAGCTATGACTTAACGGGCATCAATTCCAATCCGAATCCAATTTGCTATTTTTGGTGGATGGATCAGTTTGCAGAACCCAAACCAGAAATTTATTCAGTGGACACCAAAGTCCTTAAAAGTGTCTGCCGGAGCTGCCATGGTGGTTGCGGCACGTTGTTGCATGTGAAAGACGACACCCTCGTCAAAGTGGAGGGCGACCCCGATAGTCCCTTCAACCAGGGCCGTCTCTGCCCGATCGGCAATGCGACGCGAGAAATGGTTTATCACCCGGACCGCCTTAAGTATCCGATGCGCCGCAAGGGCGAACGCGGGTCCGGCGAGTGGGAACGCTTATCGTGGGATGATGCGCTGGGCGAAATCGCTGACAAACTTACGGCCATAAAAAATGAGTTTGGCGCGGAAGCGGTGCATCTCGGCACTGGCACCGGCCGCCATCACATCCGCTGGGTCTCACGCTTTGCGTTTGCTTTTGGCAGCCCCAATTGGAGTGAGCCCGGCTTTGCGCAATGTTTCCACCCCCGCGTCAATGCCTGTACCCAAACCATGGGCGACTTTCCGGTCAGTGATTTTCTTGGGCCCACACCAGCAGAATGTATTTGTTTTTGGGGGCACCAGCCGCTGAATTCCGGCCCTGATGGTGAAACCCGTTTTAACGCGCGCGACGCCTTTAAAAACAATCCCAAAACCATTGTCATTGATCCGCGCGAGACCTTCCTCGCCAAAAAAGCCGATCTCTGGCTGTAACTTCGCCCCGGCACGGATGATGCTCTGGCCCTCGCGATGATCCATGTCATTATCAACGAAGGTCTCGAAGATACGGATTTTGTCACCGGCTACACCCATGGCTTTGACGCCCTGGCCGAGCGTGTTACTGACCTGACGCCGGAATGGGCCGAAGAGATCACCTGGGTGCCCGCCGGAAAAATCCGCGAAGCCGCCCGCATGTTTGCCACCATCAAGCCCGCCCTGATGGAATGGGGCGTCGCCTTGGAACAAACCCCAAATTGCATCCAAACCGTCCGAGCGGTGTCCCTCATCCCGTCGATCACCGGCAATATTGACGTGCCGGGGGGTTGGGTGTTCGGCATGCATGGCCTCGGGCCCGTGCCGAGTTTAATCGAAAATCTATCACCTGAACAAAATGCCAAGCGTCTGGGCTTTGAGAATTTTAAAATGCTGTGCGGCGAAGGAGCTGCTCTCCCAGCCGCCCATATTCCAACCGTGCTGCAAGCGATGCGGACGGGTGAACCTTATCCCGTTAAAGCGTTTCTTATTTTCGGCAATAATACACTAACGACTTACGGCGACAGTAAGACGGTCTATGAAAGCCTGATGAAATTGGATTTCATGGTCAATACGGACATCTTCATGACACCGACGGCCGCGCTCGCCGATATTGTTCTGCCCGCTGCCTTTTGGCCGGAGATTAATGAAGTTTGCGGCCTGCCGACCATCGCCGGTAATGTCATCGCGGCCAACCAACAAGCCGTTCGGACCCATGAATGCAAATCAGATGAAGAGATATTCTCAGCCCTCGCCCGCCGTCTTAATCTCGATGTCGGCACCGAAACACCTGAAGAAGTTTACGAACAGCAGATGCAGGCAGGTGGCTCCGGCTTGAGTTTTGAAGATATCAAGCAAGTTGGCTTTCATCAAATGCCGATCACTTACCGCAAGTACGAAGCAGATGGTTTCAACACGCCGACCGGCAAGCTTGAGCTTTACTCAACACGGCTAGAAGAAATGGGCTACGATCCGCTGCCATCCTACGCCGAGCCACCGGAAAGCCCGCTCTCGACACCTGAACTGGCCAAAGACTTTCCGCTGATCTTAACGACCGGTGGACGCAATCCGTTTTTCTTTAATTCCGAGGGCCGCCAGGTAAAGTCGTGCCGTAAGGGCGCTAAACAGCCCACCTGCGAAATTCACCCCGCTACCGCCGCTCAGTTTGGCATTACCGACGGAGCCTGGATGTGGATTGAAACGGCGCGCGGCAAGATCCGCCAAATCGCCAAAGTCACCAACGGCATCAACCCGCGTGTCATTAACACCGAGTTCGGCTGGTGGTTCCCGGAAGACCCGGCTCCCGATTACGGCGTCTGGAAGTCCAATGCCAACGTGCTAACCAGCGTCAAGCCGCCCTTCGATCCGCAAATGGGCACCTATCAGCTCCGTGCGCTGCTCTGCAAAGTCAGCAATGTTGTCGCAGGTGAACTCGCAGAATAATCCTGGCTTCAATATCTGGTGCTTTTTTACCGAGCGCATATTGCTTATAATCCCGATACCCCCCACCCCAACCCTCCCCCTCAAGGAGGGAGGGAGAAGTGGATTAAATACCGTGCAACAATAACCCCCTCCCTCCTTGAGGGGGAGGGTTGGGGTGGGGGGACTTGTAAATGCCCCAATCGGCAAACAACAAAAGGACTTAACGTGCACTTAGAGCCAATCCAGCGACCCGTTCCGAGTTTAAAGGCAATTGCTGGTGACACCTCCCTCACCCATATCAGCAATGCCGTGATCGCCTTCCTGTTCGCCGCTTCTGCGCCGGTTGCCATTGTACTTGGCGTCGGCATCAAGGGAGGTTTGAGCGAAGCTGACATGGCGTCCTGGATTTTTGGCGGCTTTGCAGTCAATGGCGTTCTGAGCATGATCATCTCGCTACTTTATCGCCAGCCCCTGTCCTTTTTCTGGACCATCCCCGGCACGGTTCTGGTCGGCCCGGCTTTGGGCCATCTTAGTTTTCCGGAAGTTATTGGCGCCTTTTTTGTCACCGGTCTTCTGCTGTTGATTCTGGGTTTAAGCGGCTGGGTTAAAAAAATTATGGCGCTGCTGCCGATGCCGATCATTATGGCAATGGTCGCCGGTGTCTTTCTGCAATTCGGCATCGATTGGATTAAAGCCATAGGTGAGACACCGCTCATTGCCGCCCCGATGACGGCGGCGTTTATTCTGCTCTCCTTTAACGCCAAGATTGCCGCACGTTTTCCGCCGATGATTGGTGTCTTGGTCGTCGGCATAATTGCCGTTTGGGCGACAGGTTCCTTTGCGCCGGAAGGCACACTTAACACCTCAATGGCGGCTCCCAGCGTTTATGTTCCAGAGTTCTCCTGGGCCGCAATCTTCGAGCTGGTCGTGCCCCTCGCAGTCACTGTATTAGCGGCACAAAACGCTCAAGGCATCGCGATCCTGAGTGCCAAGGGCCACAATCCACCGGTGAACACCATCACCGCCGTTTGCGGTGCCGGTTCTATCATTACGGCTGCTTTTGGCGCGGTTTCTACCTGTCTGACGGGCCCGGTCAATGCTATTCTTTCCAGTAGCGGCGAAAAGCATCAGCACTATATCGCCGCCCTGGCAATCGGGATTTTGGCTATTCTGTTTGGCGCCTACGCACCGCTCTTTACCAAGCTGATGCTTGCGGCACCCCCGGCCTTTATCGCAACACTCGCCGGCCTGGCTTTGCTGCGCGTGCTGCAAAACTCTTTCGTTGTTTCTTTTGGTGGGAATTTCAGTCTCGGTGCCCTGGTGTCATTTTTGGTCACGGTCGTCGACCAATCCTTATTCAACATCGGCGCGCCCTTTTGGGGGCTGGTGTTTGGCCTTGCGACCTCCTGGTTGCTGGAACGCGACGCTTTCAAAAAATAGAGTCCGTTCTCTCGACAATCTCATACTCTGCCCTTCCGCCCATTGCTAAAATTTTCATAACCCGCTTAAATATTAAAAAAGGGAGAGCAATATGCAAAAAATGCAGGTTCTGGAAAATATTTGGTACTGCGCGGCCCATTCGGCCGAAGTGAGTGATAAACCACTGGCCCGCATCATATGTGGCATGCCGATGGTTTTTTACCGCGGCGAATCCGGTACGCCCGCAGCTTTGGAAGATCGTTGCCCGCACCGCCAGGCACCTCTTTCGATGGGTAATGTTATCGGCGAAGATCTCCAATGCGACTATCACGGCTTCATCTATAACAACAAAGGCAGCTGCGTTCATATTCCGCGTCAGGATGCGATATCCGCCAACAATAAAATTCAGGCTTTCACCACAGTGGAACGCTGGGGTTTTATTTGGGTATGGTGGGGCAACCAGGAGAAGGCCGATCCATCGACAATCCCTGACTTGCCCTGGACCGAAGAAGACGGTCGCCGGGTTGAATATTTTTATTGGCGCGTCAAAGCAAACCACCAACTCATGGCGGATAATCTGCTTGATGTGTCACATGTCGATTTTCTGCATAAAAACTCAATCGCCTCCAAAATCGACCCAACCGCCAAGGAATCTGAGGCCCCGAAGGTCACCATTGAGACCAATGTTGACGGCAATACCGTGCACAGCCTTCGCATCGTTCACAAAACTTTGCTCGCCGGCATCACCGCTGCCTGGCATGGCTCGGAAGGACCGATCAACCGGATTTCGACCGGCAAGTGGGAAGCGCCAAACTCGTGCATTCTCAAACTGCAATTTGAGGATATGGATGGCACTATTAATGAGACCATCAATCTCGACCACATCATGACACCGGAAACCGACGGCTCCTGTCATTACTTCCTGGATTGGACCTGGGATTTCGGTGGCCCGGACGGCTATCCAAACAATGAAGATGTCCATGAGGAGCAATGCGGCATCATCGAAGGCGACGACATTCCGATTGTTGAGGCCCAGCAAGACACGCTTGAACTATTTGGCAAAGTTCAGGATATCCCGGTCAAGCAGGACAAGTTCGTCATTGAAGTGCACCGCGTATTGCAACGCATGTATGAAGAACAAGGCCTAGGCCTGCCGCCCGAAGTAGATCGCATGGCGGCGGCGGAATAAACGCCACCTCTACTTTACAGGTCATCCCGGATTTGATTGGTATCAGATGGATACGCGGATCAAGTCCGCGCATGACGACAGGGGGGGATTAGTATTCGAGTATTCCCGTCATACCCGGACTTGACCCGGGTACCCATCTTTAATGCCTGCAACAAAAAAGGCCGCGAGAAACCGCGACCTCTTTTAGTAATTCAATTTGGGAAGCTTAGTGCTGGGTAGTATTCCCGCCAGCAGCGCGGACCATTTCTTCAGCGATGCGGAGTTCTTTCTCGGCAGCCGCTCGGCCATCTTCGTCAGCAGAGCCCGCTGCTTCGCGGGCAGCAGCCAAACGTGCTTCGGCATCGCTTGAGCTCAGCTCGGCAACATCCGTTGCGCCTTCGGCCAAGACCGTGCAGCGCTCTGGGTTGGCTTCGGCGAAACCACCTTCAACAAACAAAGACTTGGTGATCGCACCGTTGGTGTACATGTTGATCACACCGGGGCGCACCGTCGTCAAAATCGGCGCGTGGCCTGGTAGAACACCAAAGTCACCATCAGCGCCCGGCACCACAACCATATCGACATCCTCTGAGATAGCGAGGGTCGATGGGGTGACGAGTTCGAAAGCGACTTTATTTTCAGCTGTATCAGCCATGTTTATGCAGCCTCTTGTGCCATCTTAGCAGCTTTTTCAACGGCTTCTTCGATGGTACCAACCATGTAGAAAGCAGCTTCTGGAAGATGATCATAGTCACCGGCAACGATGCCTTTAAAGCCTTTGATTGTGTCTTCGAGGCTCACAAACACACCTGGTGTGCCGGTGAAAACCTCAGCCACATGGAAAGGCTGGCTTAAGAAACGTTGGATTTTACGGGCGCGGGCCACGGTCTGCTTATCTTCCTCTGATAATTCATCCATGCCCAAGATGGCAATGATGTCTTGCAGGTTCTTATAAGTTTGCAGAACACGCTGAACTTCACGAGCAATCTCGTAATGCTCGTCACCAACAATCGAGGCATCCAAAATACGGGATGTTGAATCAAGCGGATCCACAGCTGGATAAATACCCAGCTCAGCAATTTGACGGGACAACACAGTGGTTGCATCCAAGTGAGCAAAGGACGTCGCTGGCGCTGGATCGGTCAGATCATCGGCTGGCACGTAAATCGCCTGAACGGATGTGATCGAGCCTTTATGAGTTGACGTAATCCGCTCCTGCATGGCGCCCATATCGGTTGCCAAGGTTGGCTGATAGCCCACCGCAGAAGGAATACGGCCGAGTAGCGCCGACACTTCGGAACCCGCTTGGGTGAAACGGAAAATGTTATCAACGAAGAACAACACGTCCTGGCCTTCTTGATCACGGAAATATTCCGCCAAAGTCAAACCAGAGAGCGCAACACGAGCACGGGCTCCGGGAGGCTCATTCATTTGACCATAAACCAGGGCCGCTTTAGAACCGGGGCCATCGATTTGGATAACACCTGATTCCATCATTTCGTGATACAGGTCATTACCTTCACGGGTCCGCTCACCAACACCAGCGAACACAGAATAACCACCGTGACCTTTCGCAATGTTGTTGATCAATTCCATGATGATAACGGTTTTACCCACACCAGCGCCGCCAAACAGGCCAATCTTACCGCCCTTCGGATAAGGCTCGATCAGATCAACCACTTTAATGCCGGTCACAAGGACTTCGGTTTCAGTGGATTGATCAATAAACTCAGGAGCCGAACGGTGGATCGGCAGCGTGTCCGTACTATCGACAGGTCCACGTTCATCAACCGGCTCACCAATGACGTTCAAGATACGTCCGAGCGTGCCAGGTCCAACCGGCATCATGATCGGTGATCCGGTATCGGTTGCTTCCGCGCCCCGAACCAAACCGTCTGTTGTATCCATCGCGATGGTACGCACTTGGCTTTCGCCCAAATGCTGCGCCACTTCGAGAACCAAGCGGTTGCCATTGTTATCAACTTCGAGGGCGTTGAGAATCTCAGGCAGATCGCCTTGGAATTTCACATCGACCACAGCACCCATCACCTGGGAGATTTTGCCAACATTGTCTTTGGCCATTTTCGTCAACTCCTATTGAGTTAGAGCGCTTCGGCGCCCGATATAATTTCAATCAATTCACTGGTAATTTTTGCCTGACGAGATCGGTTATAGATCATCGACAGATCATCAATCATGTCACCAGCATTTCTAGTTGCGTTATCCATTGCCGACATCCGCGCACCATGCTCTGACGCACTGCTTTCCAACAGCGCCCGGAAAATCTGGACATTGAGATTGGCCGGCAATAGTTCCGCTAAAATTTCTTCTTCAGAAGGCTCAAATTCATAACTGGCGCTTGGCCCTGTATCTTGAGCTTCAGCATCGCCGTCACTTTCCGGCAGTTGAACTGGAATGATCTGTGACTCCGTCACTTCTTGCGTAATCGCCGAGACAAATCTGTTGTAAACGATGGTGCAGACATCGAACTCGCCGGCCTCAAACATTTCAACAATCTTGTTCGCAACACCAAGTGCTTCATCGAACTTAACGCCCGACTTGCCGATACCTTCATAGGTTTCAACAATCGTATCGCCAAACTCTGTTTTAAGCTGGTCCCGACCTTTGCGACCGACACAGAGAATCTTGGTTTCTTTATTATCGGCTTGCAGCGCCCGAATACGATTGCGCGATGCGCGAGAAATGCTTGAGTTGAAGCCACCGCACAAACCACGGTCCGAGGTTACAACCACAATCAATTGCGTTGCGTCCGAACCCGTGCCGCTGAGCATGGCGCCCGCACTTTCTAGTGCACCGGCATTTTCAAGGATCGAGCCCATCATGCGCTCCATCCGCTCGGCATAAGGCCGGGCCGCTTCGGCAGCTTCCTGCGCACGCTTCAACCGCGATGCCGCCACCATTTTCATGGCAGAGGTAATCTTCTGCGTGTTTTTCACGCTCGAGATACGGTTTTTTAGTTCTTTAAGATTGGCCATAGCTTGGTGCTAATTCCCTATCTATACGACTTTTAAGCAAACGACTTGGCGAAATCACCGATGAAAGTTTTAAGCTTTGCATCAGTTTCTTCAGAGATCGCTTCTTCGTCGCGAATAGCAGCCAAAATGTCGGCACCTTTTTCACGCACAGCATCAAGCAAAGCTTGTTCGAAACGCACGACGTCGCGAATTTCGATGCCATCCAAGAAGCCGTTCACACCAGAGAAAAGAGAGACAACTTGCTCTTCCATTGAGTAAGGTGAGAACTGACCCTGTTTCAGAACTTCGGTTAGACGCGCACCACGGGCCAGCAATTGCTGGGTCGAGGCGTCCAAATCAGACGCGAACTGAGCAAAGGCTTCCATTTCACGGTACTGCGCAAGTTCCAACTTAATTGAGCCGGCAACCTGCTTCATCGCTTTCACCTGGGCTGCAGAACCCACACGGGAAACCGACAGACCAACGTTCACAGCTGGGCGAATACCTTTATAGAAGAGATCCGTTTCAAGGAAAATCTGACCATCGGTGATCGAAATAACGTTGGTCGGAATATAAGCCGACACGTCATTAGCCTGGGTTTCAATAACCGGCAAAGCCGTCAAAGAACCTGCACCCTCGGCGTCGTTCATTTTCGCTGCCCGTTCGAGCAAACGTGAGTGAAGATAGAAAACGTCACCTGGATAAGCTTCACGTCCTGGAGGACGACGCAGCAACAAAGACATCTGACGGTAAGAGACCGCTTGTTTGGTCAAATCGTCATAAAAGATAACCGCATGCATGCCGTTATCGCGGAAAAACTCACCCATGGTGCAGCCGGTGTAAGGTGCCAAGAACTGCATTGGAGCAGGCTCGGACGCCGTTGCGGCAACAACAATGGAATATTCCATCGCGCCATGCTCTTCCAAAACTTTAACCAATTGCGCAACAGATGAGCGCTTCTGACCAACAGCGACATAAATGCAGAAAAGTTTTTCTGAATCGTCTTTCGCCGCCTCGTTGACTTTTTTCTGGTTCAAGATGGTGTCGAGAATGATCGCTGTTTTACCGGTTTGACGGTCACCAATGATCAATTCGCGCTGACCACGGCCAACTGGGATCAAGCTATCAATCGCCTTAAGACCGGTTTGCATCGGCTCATGCACGGATTTCCGTGGGATAATGCCAGGGGCTTTAACCTCAATCAGGCCACGTTCGGAAGCATCGATTGGACCTTTACCGTCAATCGGCTCACCCAAAGCGTCAACCACTCGGCCCAGCAGACCTTTACCAACCGGTACGTCCACGATGTCGCCGGTCCGCTTGACCGTGTCACCTTCTTTGATGGTTCTATCGTCACCGAAGATAACAACACCAACGTTGTCTTCCTCGAGGTTCAGGGTCATGCCCCGAATACCACCTGGGAATTCGACCATTTCACCAGCCTGAACTTTGTCCAGACCATAAATACGGGCGATACCATCGCCGACAGAGAGAACCTGTCCGACTTCAGCGACTTCAGCTTCGGTCCCAAAATTTTGAATTTGTTCTTTAAGTATAGCGGATATTTCCGCTGCGCGGATTTCCATTATCCAACACCTCTCATGGCGAGTTTTAAATGTTGCAGTTTAGTTTGAAGTGACGAATCGACCATACGCGAACCAATCTTGACGACTAGGCCGCCAAGCAGTGCGGGATCGACCGACGAATTTAAAAAGACTTTGCCGCCAACCGAGCTTTGCAAAGCGGCAACGATTTCCGCTTGCTGGCTGTCTGTTAGCGCTTTGGCTGAAGTTACTTCCGCCGTCATTTCTCCACGGCGGCCAGCCAAAACCATCAAATAATCTTTAATGATATCCGACAAAGCAAAAAGGCGTCGGTTTGATGCGACGACGCCAATAAAATTGCGGGTTAGTTCTGAGCTTTCTGACTTTTCAAGCAAGGCCAGCATGGCCGCTGATTGATCGGCGCGGGAAATCACAGGAGAACGAAGCAAGCGGGCAAGATCATCGCTTTCCTCAATCATCGTCGCAAGTTGACGAAGATCATCGGCGACCTGTTCAAGTGCCGAAGCACCGTCAGCCAAATCAAACAAGGCCGTGGCATATCGCCCGGAGAGCCCGGTAACGCCTACTGCGACGTTTGTCGTTTCTGATGACACCTGAGTTTATTCCTCGACTTAATTTCTCAAATTGCCCAAATATATTTCACAAATAAATTTCCGAAATAAATTCCATGGGCACGTTAAGAAATATAGAAATTAGAAAACAAAATTTTACTTTCCAAATAGGCCACTAATAGGCGCTGCCTCTCAGGAAAGCGCCCGTTGTCTACCATACTCATTCCGAGTCCGCAAGACGCCAAAAGCTGCCTTTAGAAACTTCATTTTTATTGCTTTATTACAATGGGTTATAGCTTTTTTTGGTTTTGCCGAAACTACATAAAACTATAGGGATCGATATCCAATTGAACCCGGACCTTGCGTGGCAGTTCGGTCGCTTTGAGCCAGGAGCGAATCCGGGCCTGAATATTCACCTCTTTGCCGGCTTTGACCAAGAAGCGGCGGCGATGGCGACCCCGCAATAAAGCAAGTGGTGCCGGTGCGGGTCCCAAGGTCATAACGCCGTTATCGCGGGGCGCTGTGCGGGCCAAGCGAGCGGCAGCTTGATCGACCGCCCGCTCATCTGCGCCGGATAAAATAACGCCGGCCAATCGGCCAAAAGGCGGCATGTGGTTGCGCTCCCGATCCTGGCTCATGGTCTCGATAAAGCCCTTATGGTCACCGTTTTTAAGCGCCTGCATGACGGGATTTTCCGGATCATGAGTTTGCACCAGCACGCGCCCCGGCCGATCTGCTCGCCCGGCTCGGCCCGCAACCTGGTAAAGCAATTGATAGGTCCGCTCGAGCGCTCTGATATCACCACCGGTCAAACCGACATCGGCATCGACGACACCGACCAAAGTCAAATAGGGAAAGTGATAACCCTTGGCGACGATCTGGGTGCCAACAATAACATCTACATTGCGATCCTCAATTTGGTGGACCAACTCCTGCGCTTGGCCTGGCGTATGAAGATTGTCACTAACGGCAATTTCAGCCCGGATATCAGGGAACAGCTCGACGACTTCTTCGGCCAGACGCTCGACGCCCGGACCGCAGGCATAAAGCTTATCTTCCTGCTCGCAAGATGGGCATTTATCCGGCGGTTTCATTTGATAGCCACAATGATGACATTGCAGGCGGCCCAAAAAACGGTGCTCAACCAGCCAGGCGGTACATTGCGGGCATTGAAAGCGATGACCACAGCCCTGGCAGAGCGTCAGCGGTGCATAGCCGCGCCGGTTCAAAAACAGCAACGCCTGCTCACCCGCCGCAAACGTTTCTTTGAGCGCCCCGATCAGCTTAGGTGAAATCCATTTGCCGGGATCAGGCCTGTCGACTCGCATGTCGATGATCGAGATGTCCGGCAGTTCGGCACCAGCGTGACGGTCGGGCAGATCGAAATGCTCATAACGGCCTTGCGCGACATTTCGCAAACTCTCGAGCGACGGCGTTGCTGACACCAGCGAGATTGGGATATCGCTGAGCTGTGCCCGGACCACCGCCATATCGCGGGCATTATATATGACGCCGTCTTCCTGCTTGAAGGATTGATCGTGTTCTTCATCAATGATGATCAGGCCAAGATCCTGATAGGGCAGAAACAGTGCTGAGCGAGCACCGACGATCACTTTCGCCTCGCCTTCGGCTACAGCGCGCCAGGTCTTTCGGCGTTTGGTTTGGGTGAGATCGGAATGCCATTCTGCAGGCCGACAGCCAAAGCGTTCTTCAAAGCGTCCCAGCCATTGTGCGCCTAGTGCAATTTCAGGTAACAACACCAGCGCCTGCTTACCTTGTTCAAGCGCTTCACAGACGGCTTCGAGATAGACCTCCGTTTTGCCTGAGCCCGGCACGCCTTCCAAAACACTGACGGCAAACTCTCCCGCTTTGACGTGGGCTCGCATGTTTTCAGCAGCCGCGGCCTGCTCTGCTGACAATGTTGGCCCCGGCGCCTGCCAGTCCGGCACGGTAAAAGACGGCGGAGGTGGCAGATCAACCGCTATCAAAGCATCCAATTTGGCGAGCCCCTTGATGACACTGGTGCCAACGCCCGCTTCTTTCGCCAGCAATGTCGCCGGTAGCGGCGGGCTGCCTTTCAGCACCTCGACAACTTTATTACGCGCCGCCGTCATTTTAATTTCCGGCATCTCCTTATTCAGCGCATAAGCCGACACTTGTTTGGGCGGCTTCAAGGCATCCGGTACACTCATCAGCATTTTTAAGACCGAGCCCAGCGACGCCATATTGTACTTCGCCACCCATTCTGCGAATCGCCGGGTTTTTTCCGGCATCGGCGGCACATCTAATCTGGCCAGAACGGCTTTGAGTTTCTCCGGCGGCACGTCATCCACTTCGCCGTCCCAGACCACACCGGCAACCTCGCGCACACCCAACGGGACCGAAACAAAGTCACCTACATCAAGGGATAGCGCCGGCGGCACGGCATAGGTATAAGCTTTACCTAAGGGCAGCGGTAATAGAACGCTAACGCAATCTGGCTGATCGCCGAAATCGAGTGAGGTGGTGCTGTTTGAACTCATGCGGTACACTCTAGCCACAATTCATCAAAGAACAATATTCGAAAGTCTCAGGAGTTAAAGAGAACCTATGAAATTTTTTATTGATACCGCTGATGTCGACGAAATCCGTGAGCTTGCTGAAACCGGCATGATCGATGGCGTTACCACCAATCCTTCTCTCGTTGCTAAATCAGGCCGTCAGTTTACAGATGTTATTGAAGAGATTTGCTCTTTCATTGATGGTCCGGTCAGTGCCGAAGTGGCGGCGACCGATACACCAACCATGATCAAAGAAGCTCACAAGCTGGCTGAGATCGCAAAAAACGTCACCATCAAAGTCCCCCTCACCGTAGACGGGCTCAAAACCTGCAAGGTGTTGTCGGATGAAGGCACGATGGTCAATGTGACGCTGTGTTTTTCAGCTGCGCAGGCGATCTTGGCAGCCAAAGCGGGTGCGAGCTTTATCTCGCCCTTTGTCGGCAGGCTCGATGACATCGGCCAGGACGGCATGGATCTGATCGCTGATATTTGTGAGATTTATGAAAACTATCCGGCTTTTGAGACCGAAGTCCTGGTTGCCTCGGTTCGCTCACCCAAACATGTTGTTGATGCCGCCCGCATGGGCGCGGATGTCGTCACTATTCCTCCATCCGCACTTCGCCAACTTTATAACCATCCGTTAACCGATAAGGGGTTAGACTCCTTCCTGAAGGATTGGGCTGGAACGGGTCAATCTATTTTATAGGCCATTTTATTGGGGAATAGAGGGGATTAAAAATGAGCGGCAAATCTGAAGCGCGTAATATTGACGCCTTGAAGGTTACTGAATATTTGCGCGAAAATCCGGACTTTTTGGTCGACAATCCGGATCTGTTAGATGTCTTGGCGGCCCCTACCAGATGGGAAGATGGCGATGGAGGCAATGTCGTCGATATGCAGACCTCCATGCTGGATCGGATGCGCGACGAATCAACCAATCTCAAAGATGCCGCCAATTTACTGATCTCCACGACCCGCTCCAATATGATGATCCAAACCCGAACCCATGCCGCCGTGATCGCGATCTTGGGCGCAGATAATCTAGAGCGTCTCGTTCATGTCGTGTGTTTTGATCTGCCCTTATTATTGGATATTGATGCCGCTTCACTTTGTTTGGAAACCGGCGAAGAAGGCTTTCCTGAACTGGGCGATACTGACATCCGCTGGTTTGGAGCGGGTACGGTCGATAAAGTCTTAGGCGGCCCTGACGAATTTGCTAAATTGATCGAGCACACCAAAGATGATGGCGCGGTCTTTGGCGAAGCGGCGGGGATTGTTAAATCAGCTGCCCTTGGACGCCTGCAGCCCGGCTACGGCATCCCGAACGGCTTGCTCGCTTTGGGGTCCCGCAATCGGGGGGCCTTCCACGGCGGCCAAGGCACAGATTTACTGATATTCATCACCCGCGTGCTTGAGCTGACACTTCACCGATGGCTGGCCGAGAAGTAAGTCCAAAAATTTTAGTTAATTTTGCCGCCGAGCCTGCGGTCGTGCGGGCGATTGAGGAATGGTGGAAGTGGATGACTGTCGAGAAAAATTGCTCCGACCATACATTGGACGCTTATGCCCGTGACCTTTCCGCCTTTTTCAAATATCTCAGCCCGCATTTAGGTTTTCCGCCAGGGCTCAGCGATCTTGAAAATCTTACGACAATCGATTTCAGAGGCTATCTCGCCAAACGTCACAATGACGGTCTATCGCGATCATCAACCGCCCGGGCCGTTTCCACGCTCAGGAACTTCTTTAAATTTCTGGACCGCCGGGAGCTTGCCCATAACGCTGCGATCAAAGCTGTCAAAACACCAAAGCTGCCGCGTTCGATCCCCAAGCCGTTATCTGAAATTGAAGCCCGGGAAGCGCTCTCCGTCATTGGTTATCTGCATGACACGCCCTGGATTGCCGCTCGCGATATGGCGGTCCTCACCCTGCTTTACGGCTGTGGCCTCCGCATCAGTGAAGCGCTCAATTTAAATGTCGAAGATGTGCCGGAAGGCGATGCGATGGTAATTACGGGTAAAGGCAACAAACAGCGCGTCGTACCGGTCCTGCCGATTGTCTTGGATGCCATCGCGTATTACCGAAAACTCTACCCCAAGCGTCTCAAGAAAAGCGGGCCGCTCTTTGTTGGCGCGCAAGGCAAACGCCTGAATGCCGGCATCATTCAACGCCAGGTGCGTAAACTTCGGGCTCTATTGGGGCTGCCGTCTACCGCCACACCGCACGCGCTGCGCCATAGTTTTGCGACACATTTGCTGGCTGGTGGTGGTGATCTTAGAACAATCCAGGAATTGCTCGGCCACGAATCGCTCTCGACGACCCAACGCTACACCGAAGTCGATCAAGCCCGCCTCATCGAGGTCTACCGTGATTCGCATCCCCGCGCGCGCAATTAATTCAATTTTGAAATCAATAAGATAACGAGTTTTGGAGCGTTATTTAATCAAAGCCATGACGTCGTTGGAATACCACACCATAGCGAAGAATCCGCCGACAATGATGGCAGCCCAGAAGCCAGCGAGCTTGAAGGCACGCGCCCGACGTTTGGCTTTACGCATTGCAACCAGCTTGGCTTGACGTTGTTTGCGCAGCTTTACACGGCGTTTCCGCGATCCTGGGACTAACCGTATACTGCCTTAGGGAATACCACAGTGATGCGCATCACATTTAGCTAGAATTTTAAATAAATTAGATGTTGGGCTTAAAAAAGGTAACGTGTGCCTATTGCATAGCCACGCTCGCCGCGATGATAGCTGGCATGAAAGACGGCTTTATTGTCAATAATGCCGATTTCGCCCACGCCCTCTGCTGCCCGCCAGGATTGCTCGAGCACGACCTCACCCAATTTTCCTTCAACTGAATTGTCGTCAAATAAAAATACATTGGAGCAACGCTGAAAATCCTCGACATCCTTGCCTTCCAGAGCCGCCTGATAGCAGGTTGCCCGGCGCGACATAAATAACGTCGACGTCAAGCGCGGCTTGGCCTGATCCGGATCACGGGGATCACGGGTAAACAGCGAGATCTGATTTTCCATATGCGAGCCACGGTCGACATGAAATGACAAACCGGCAAACATATTCTTTTGCAAAAAATCTTCGCCAAGATTATCGACAATGCCGTTGCGGATAAAAACCGGGCCAAACTGCTGAACGGCTTGGCGCAGGTTTTCCTCCAAATGGCGTTCCTCGTCACAAACCGGAATAACCGTCTGCTCCTCAAAAGCGAGGATGAGACCAAAATGCGCAAACTCTATTTCTTTATCGGCAAGAGCTGAAATCGATGGGTAATTGGCACCACAAGCTTGACGATAATACTCGGTCACCTTTTGATTGTGATAAGGAATGGCAATTTGGGCGGAGAGTGTTTTCCCGAACAAATGAAAGCGATGTTTTTCCGTCGGCGAGGTGGCTAATGCGGCCAGGGTATTTTCAATATTCATATTACTATTCATAAACAAAAATTAGATCCCTCGCCGCTCCTTCATCGCGGCGCTCAAGGTGCCATCATCAAGATAATCAAGCTCGCCGCCAACCGGAATACCATGCGCCAGCGCTGTCACAGTGACTTCCGACTCTGACAATCGGTCGGTTATATAATGTGCCGTCGTCTTACCATCCACCGTGGCACTCGTCGCCAGGATTATCTCGCTCACCTTTTCTGCTTTCGCCCGCGCCAACAATGAATCGAGAGTTAAATCATCCGGCCCGACTCCATCCAGCGGCGACAAAACACCGCCCAGCACATGATAGAGGCCCGTGAACGTCGCTGTCCGCTCCAATGCCCAGAGATCAGCAACTTCTTCGACAACACAAATTGTCGTGGGGTCACGCTTTACATCGGTGCAGATGGCGCACGGATCTATGGTATCAAGATTACCGCAGGTAGAACAGGTCTGAACATGCTCCGCCGCCGCCTCCATCGCAACACCAAGCGGCTTCAAGAGCCCCTCTCGGTTTTTGATGAGATGCAAAGCGGCGCGCCGGGCTGAGCGTGGACCAAGCCCGGGGAGTTTTGACAAAAGCTGAATGAGGCGATCTATTTCAGTGGTGGCCACGCTGCGCTTCCCTTACACTCCCTCTCCCCTTGATGGGAGGGGAATTTCTCTTTGTCTCAACACCTGAGATATCACAAGTGCCAACCATTAAAACGGCAATTTAAAGCCAGGAGGAAGCTGCAATCCACCGGTCATTTCAGACATTTTGTCGCTGACCCGCGCTTCTACTTTTGCCTTGGCGTCATTGAAAGCCGCGACGATGAGATCTTCTAATACTTCGGGATCATTGGGATCGATCAGCGACGGATCGATTTTAATTTTGCGAACATCACTTTTACCAGAGAGCGTCACCTCAATCATGCCGGCTCCGGATGAGCCGGTCACTTCCATTTCTGAGAGCTTGTCCTGCATCTCAGTCATTTTTGACTGCATCTCTTGGGCCTGTTTCATCATTTGGCCGAGATTTTTCATGCGTCGTCTTCTCCTATATTTTCATCTGATGGCGCGTCCAACATGTCCACGTCAATATCTGGGGCCTCGCCAATTTCCCTGACCTCACTGATTTCCGCCCCGGGGAAAGTCTCCAACACGGTTTGCATGAAAGGCGTTTCAGAAATTTCCTTGAGGCGTTCGGCGTAAATTGCGTCCTGGCGTTGCTGCACAGTATCGCCGCCTTTTTCATCCATTGAAACTGAAACCACCCAACGGCGATCCGTTGTGCCATTTAAAAAGCGCGTCAATTCCTGACTAAATTCGCGCGGCGTATTGTCGCCCGGCTGAAAGACGATGGTGCCGGGCTCGAAGCGCACGAGGTGAACATTATTCACCAAATTGGCGCGCAAAATGCGCTCGTTCATTTTATCCGCTAAGGCAATGACATCTTCAAACGTCTCAGGAGAAGCAAGGCCTTCGACAATTGGCTCAACATACGCTTGTGGCACATCTTGGGGTGCGGCCTCGGGAACAACTTGCGCCTGAGCTGCCTGACCACCGCCATTGTTAACTGGCTGTCCACCCCCGTTTCCGCCGCCTGAAGGAGGTGGCGCTTGCGGTGCTGGAGCGCTTTCGCCGCTACCATCGGCCATCGCTTTTACAGCATCTGCGGGGGTCGGTAGATCAGCCAGATAGGCCAGCCGAATGAGAATCATTTCAGCCGCCTGGATCGGCGATGGTGCGGTTTGCGCTTCCCGCAAACCTTTGAGCAACATCTGCCAGGAACGCGTCAGCGCGCCCATCGACAGGCGCTCGGTGAGGTCTTTGCCGCGCTCGCAGTCAGCTTCCGGTACCATAGGTCCATCGACGATTTCAGGCGTTACCTTAACGCGCGACAGCCAGTGAACTACTTCGAGCAAGTCCTGCAACACCATGATCGGATCGGCGCCATTGGCATAATCACCATCAAGCATTTCAAGCGCGCCCGAGACATCGCCTTTCATGACCAACTCAAATAGATCAAAGCTGCGCTCACGATCGGCCAGACCCAACATGTCGCGCACAATGTCTTCGCTAAGTTCTTCGCTTTCTTCAGCGCCCGTCGCGATCACTTGATCCAACAGACTTTGGCCATCTCGGACCGAACCATCGGCAGCGCGGGCGATCAGTGAAATCGCTGTATCGGTGATTTTAACGCCTTCTTTTTCGGCAATCTGTTTGAAATTCTCACTCAGCGTCTCAATATCGACGCGGCGCAAATCAAAGCGCTGACAACGGGACAGCACGGTCACGGGGACTTTCCGAATTTCGGTCGTGGCAAAAATAAATTTCACATGCGCCGGCGGCTCTTCCAGTGTCTTCAACAACGCGTTAAACGCATTGCGCGACAGCATGTGAACTTCGTCAATGATGTAGACTTTATAGCGCGCCGATACCGGCTTATAGCGCACACCTTCGATGAGTTCCCGGACATCATCAACGCCGGTCCGGCTCGCCGCATCCATCTCCAGGACATCGACCAACCGGTCTTCGGCGATGGCTTGGCAAAACTCACATACACCGCACGGCTCAATCGTTGCCTCGCCTTTGCCATCGGGGCCAACACAATTAAGGGCGCGGGCGATAATCCGAGCTGTCGTTGTTTTACCGACACCTCTAACGCCGGTCAGAATAAACGCATGCGCCAGGCGACCCGATTCGAACGCATTTTTGAGCGTGCGGACCATGGCGTCCTGGCCAATCAGCGCGGTAAAATCCGTCGGCCGGTATTTGCGCGCCAGAACCTGGTATTCTGCTTCTTCAGAAATATCTTTTGGGTCGCTCATTCCACCGCACTTTTAGTGACTTATAGCTGGAAAATTAGGTGGGAGATCAAACCACGACCCGAAACATAAACTCGTTACGGCTGCTTCCTTCCGGATCTGACCGGGTTGGCGAGCGGATCGTCCGCAGCCGACCTCCCGGCATGATTATAGCAGTTTTGGGGGGAGATGTGGCAAGCGCTAACCATGCCGATATGAAACAAAATTCAAGGGATTAAAATTCGGGGTATTAAATTCGGGATTTATTCTTCAACCACGAAGGAGCCGATCATGCCTTGCACCGCCCCCCGGCTAAGCGGCGAATAAAAGAGATCGGTGGCAAAAAGCCCCGGCCCCTGACCGCCCTCAAAATCGTACCAGCCATCACGCACCGGCACAAAATGCAGCTCTTTAACCTCGCCGGGATTGAGATTAATGCCGATCAAATTTACTCCACTAATCTCCTCGGTCTGAGAGAGAATTTTACGGAGAGCAATGGTTTTAAAAAATTCCTCGGCGGCCAGAAAATGCGACACATCGTCACGATTTTCCACCAGCATGATATAGGGCTCACCCTGCAACAGATGAATGATCGTCGGGCGAAATTCATTTTGCCGGATGTCGATCTCAAAAGTCTCAGCCTCGCCCCAATCCGCTGCTTCGACAATTTCTTTTTGATCGCGGATATAGCCGTCCCGATCCAGCTGAGCATATATATTTTTCTCGGCGCAAGCTGAAAGGGAAATGATCAACATCACATTCACGGCCAATAGTACAGCCGTGCCGGAAAAGCGATTTCGGAGATTGAAAAATAAAGTGCTGATCATGCTTACCGTATGAAGTTTGAAATTGGGTTTAATCTACGGCAAAGCCAGCTTCAAATAAACAGCGAATAAACTTAATGTTTTAACGTGGTTATTGCGTGATCCGCTAAGCTATGCATACATGCGGATATGAGCTCAAAATTCTATTATGATGACATCACCCTGGACCGGGCCCACCAGCTTAGAACAGATGATGAGTGGCTAACGGCCAACCTAACCGGCGAATCGGCTGGCAGTAACAGTCATATTATTCCGGTCTGGCGAGACAAAAGTCTCGTCTTTACCGATGAGCAAAACGCCGCCGCCCCCCAGGCAGCAATCTTAAGAGGCGAGGCGGCAGAACTCATCCGCCAAAATGCCGCGACTTTGGTGTTTTTAGGTCTTGAAGGCGACGCCATCTATTACGCTGCCGATCTCTCGCATTTGGAGGATCCACATAGCCTTCCATTGCCGGATGGTGCTATTTTCGAAGACTTACGTCGCCTCGCAACCGCTCTTGACCCGATTGATGCGGGCTACCTTGCCTATGCGCGGGCTTTGGTCCATTGGCATCGGGGACATCAGTTTTGCGGCGTTTGCGGCAGTGAAACCCAGGCCGGACGCGGTGGTCATGATCGTGCTTGTCTGAATTCCGATTGCGGTAAGGTGCATTTCCCGAGGACCGACCCGGCTGTTATTATGCTGGTGACCCATCCGAACGAAGACAGTTGCTTGCTGGGTCACAACAAAAAATTCCAAGGCCTGCGCTATTCAACCATTGCCGGTTTCGTCGAGCCGGGCGAAATGCTCGAACAAGCCGTTGCCCGTGAAGTCTATGAAGAAACCAATATCCAGGTGGTCGATGTCGAATATAAAGCATCTCAGCCCTGGCCCTTCCCGGCATCTATCATGTTGGGATTTAGAGCGCGCGCTATATCAACCGAGATCATTTGCCATGATCAGGAATTGGTTGAAGCGAAATGGTTTTCGCGCGAAGAAGTGCTGGAGATGGCTGACGGCCATGAAACGCTGCCGCCCACCAATCTTTCAATTTCAAGATGGCTCATTGACGGTTGGCTATATGAGAAATAGCCTTCCTAAGGTAATATGGTATTACTAACTTAAAGAGTGTATTGGCTTTATGAATTCAAATGATGAAGAAAATGAGCGCGAGATGCGCGATGTTGAGGCGACTTTAGTTAAGGCGCTACAGGATCATGCCGGTCTCAAGGATGACGTCATGGCCAAGGTAAAGCAATTTGCCCACGACATCAAAAACCCTCTAACGGCCATGATAGGTCTCAGCAAACTCATGAAATCGGGTATGACCACGGCAGATAAAATTCAGCCCAATGCTGAGATTATCCATCAATCTTCCGTCCGTATTCTCGACCTTTGTGAAGACATGTTGTTGCATACCGAAGCCGCTTTGAACGAAAATCGGGCGACCCCGAAAGCGATCGACAATGACAAAGTTCAAGATGTCGATGCAGTTGAAATAATTGAAGAGGTTGCCGCACTTTATGCTGAAATGGCGCGGGAACGTGATATCAATTTGCGCGTGGAAATTTCTGAAAACTTCCCAAAAATTCACACTGTTCCGGCCCACCTTTACCGCGCCTTAACGAACATCATGTCCAACGCCATGAAGTTTACGCCCGCCGGTGGTGAGGTCGCGATCAAAGCTGAGATTGATGATCTGGATGATGCTGTAATTTTGGTTGTCCGCGATACCGGCGGCGGCATACCGGCGACGCAAATACCCCATATTCTACAACCTTATAAAACGACCGTATCGCCGCATGGCGACAAAGGCACAGGCCTCGGCCTACCAATCGTCAATCAGTTGATGATGGCGCTTGGCGGAAAAATGGAAATCCACAGCCAGGAACATGAGGGCACAACCGTCACCTTGCGCTTCCCAAAGAAAATGACGCGCGAATAGATCAATGTGACTATTTAGGAAGATTCCGGGCTATATCCGGGGAATTCTTTTATCGCCAAGGCTTTGAATTCCGCTGAGAACGCCATGCTGGAGCGGGTGTCTAAATTCATATTTACCGTGATAAAGCGCGAACGGAATAGCTCATTGCTTTCTTCAGCGCTGAAAAAACGGTGCTGTAGGATCATCGACTTAGTGCCGATATGCTCAAGGGCTGTCGCCATATAAAATTCATCGCCGCTGTAGATTTCTTCCGCGAAATGAGACTCTTCTTTATGCAGCGCGAAGGCGGTGCGGCGCTCAGCGATTTCGTCAATCGGCTCACCTAAGATTGCCATGATATTGAAGACGCCACTGCTCAGCGTCTCAAAGTAATGCTGAATGTTCATATGGCCCAAGGCGTCACACATTTCTGCGGTGACCTGGCGGCGATTTACTTCTCGAAAATCCTCAGTTGTCATGAGTTGAACTACTCGGCGCCATTTTTGTTGATCACGTCACGCACCGGATTACGCGGATAAGCGCCCATGATGCGCACCTCGTGGGTGAAGAAGGAGAGTTCCTCCAAGGCCAAACGGACGTTCTGACTTTCCGGATGACCATCAACTTCGGCATAGAATTGGGCGGCAACAAAACCGCCGCCAACGAGGTAGCTTTCAAGCTTCACCATATTGACGCCATTGGTGGCAAAGCCACCCAGCGCCTTATAGAGTGCGGCCGGCACATTGCGCACCCGAAAGACAAAACTTGTCATAATGTCGCCGTCATCCGGGGTCAGATCCGACGCATCCTGAGCCATCAGCAAAAAGCGCGTCGTATTGTGTTCGGCATCTTCAAAGTTGGCACGCAGTGAATCGAGACCGTAAATTTCTCCGGCGAGTTCAGAAGCAATCGCCGCATGGGCTTTCTCACCACGCTCCGAAATATCGCGGGCGGCGGCAGCGGTATCAACATGAACCATCGGCTCCAAACCCAATTCCTTGATGGCATCCCGACATTGGTTGAGCGCATGGACATGAGAATGAACATAAGTGAGCTCTTCAATTTTAGTGCCTTTGACCGCAAGCAAGTGATGCTCAACCCGTTGAAAATGCTCGCCAATGATATGCAGGCCAGAATCCGGCAATAGATGATGAATATCAGCAACGCGCCCTGCGACCGTATTATCGATCGGGATCAGTAAATACTTCGCCTTGCCATCACGCACGGCGGCGAACGTGTCCTCAAATGTGTGACACGGTAGCGTTGCCATATCAGGTTGCACAACTCGACAAGCAAGGTCGCCGTTAGCACCTAGCTCGCCCTGAAAAGCGATCAGATTTTTTGGATCATTTGTCATGGCCCCCCATATACCGACAGGGGAGCCACTTGTCCACTAAGTTAGAGAGACTTATCAAGCAGCTCGCTCATATTCTTTAAGCGAATTGCGTTTCCCTCGATCGTGCCATTAAAGAGACTTGTCTAGCAATTCGCGGGCTTGTTCGACTTCATTTTCCCAATCAACATCAAGCGGCAGCTGGTCGATCAGGGCGACATCCATGCGCATATCATTTTCGAGCGCGCGTTTACCTTCGATGCGTTCGTTCAACTCGCTATCAGTGGGCTCGAGATTAACAAAGCGGTCCAATTGCGGGCGTTGATAGGCGTAGATCGGAATATGATGGTAATAAGGACCGTCGCCCAGATCAGCGATATCGCGGCTGAGGTCTTTGATGCGGCCGATTTTTGAGGCGGGGATCCAGCTTACATTACGACCCTCTTCCCATTCGATGGTCGCTTTAACGACGCTCGTATTGGTCTCATCGCCTTCCTGCATCGGGCAAACCAAGGTCGAAATCGCGACCTCGTAATCGGCCAGCGGATAGAGTAAGGCGCGGATATATTTGGGATCAATCGCCGGA
>Ga0233429_1001303_pt1 | contig 31075 bp, 29 predicted proteins | sample SI_118_April2016_3_FD_179879 | JGI IMG/M metagenome (GOLD analysis project Ga0233429, IMG submission 179879) | Seawater microbial communities from Saanich Inlet, British Columbia, Canada - SI_118_April2016_135_MG | ecosystem: Environmental > Aquatic > Marine > Inlet | place: Canada: British...
AAAGGATCAAGAATTGTTTTTAAAAATCAAATTTATGGGGCAAGATGGAGAATCATGTCCAGATATTATTAGACTAAGACTCCAAAGGGATCAGATTCATACCATAACTGGACCCATTTCAAATGCATTGTTACCAATGGGATATGAGGCGGTTGCATTAGGTGAAGCAGGTTATTTTAATAATGCCTATTGTCAAATGATCTGGATTGCACCAATAAAACAAGTAGGTTTAAGACAAACTGGATGTGTAGATAAAGTTAGATCAGATATAAATCAATATCTCGAATTAACTCAAAGAGCGGATGTGCAAAGTAATTAAGTTGTTAACTAAAGAAAGTTCAAGCAATGAGATATGACAGAGATATACGAGTAGATGAGTTTAGGCCTGACGGATATGTGCAAGAATGTATTAAAACTAGGATTGAAAAAGTCTTTCATGAATGTGATGTTATTCAAGAAATAATGCATTTATTTGATGAGTCTTGTGGAGTTGAATGCAAAGGAGTATTAGTTTGCCCAGTTGTAAATAAATCTAGGTTGTCAGAAGTTGGCATATTGCTAGAGCTTGAAAAAGTTGAACAATATGTGGTTGATGAATCAGCATTAGTAAGAATATCTGCAATACTTGATTTCGTTCATCGAAGAATGATTGATATATTTAGAGAAATTAATGTAATAGTTTGTCAGTCCGAAGTTGTTCACTGCAACGAACTTGAAGAAAATGATAGTGTGGTATGCAAGATTCAATTATTTCTTGAACCTGAAAGTGGTAATTAGATTAGTAAACAAATATCAGATGCAAGAATTCAAGTAACAATTATTGTCACGAAAAAGGCTAAAATACTTAAAAAGTGAAATATTTATTAAGTAACTAATTAAGAAAGACACCTATGCCAGAAAGAAATGAAGATAGACCAGAAGCAACTACCCGAGGTAAAGAATTAAATTCGTCTGGAGTAAGACATTTTGTTGAAGGTGCTCTTGAGCAACATCTTTTAACACTTGGAATAGAAAGTGATTTAGTTAGTGTTTCGCTTGAGGAAGGTGAGCAAGCTGAAAAGGGAGTAGTTGAACTGAAGTTAACTGTGTCCAGTCGAGATGGTGAAGTGTTATCACAAGAGCAAAAACTTGCTTTTTTTACTACTTTTGCCTTATCAAATCAACTTGATTCACTATTGGCAAAAGAATTATTGGGTGTAAAGGCATTTCTTGTAACAACATTTACAGATAATGAAATGAGCATTGTTTTCGAGGTGGTAGAGAGCGAAGCGGGTGAGAAAAAATCGCAATTACAACAATTAGTTGATGAGAGATTAAATCTTGATGAAGAAGAACAACGTATTTGGGAAGCTGCAGAGAAAAACAAGGCTAATCAAATGAATGCCGAACAATCAATACTGAGCAAATTACGAGAAGCAATAATTAAATCTAATTTAATAAAAGGTGTCAACACAATCATGGGCAACTTGGTTAGTTCACGACGTACGGAAGTAGGGGTAACAATACAAAAGAAAAATCAAAGATTTATTGGGTTTAGGATAAGCATATATTTATATGATGGTCCTGCACTTGTTAATCAAAATTCGATTAATGGAAAAGTTGGAGAAATACAAAATTTAATTGAAGACTTATTAGAAACTGCTGGTATATCTGCAGAACTTCTTGGTGACCCCGATGTATTTAGTGCACAAAAATATACTAGTGATATTCATCAAGATGTAATATTTACAAGTAGAGTGAAATAAATTAACTCTATTGAAACCACCTAGCCCTACCTAGTTTGTAGTTAAACTCTTTGGTTTGCCTCTGCCCTATTGACTTAGCTGGGACTCCGCCCACGATTTCACCTGCTGGGACGTTTTTGGTGACTACTGCTCCTGCTCCTACTATAGCTCCTCTACCTATGGTAATTCCGGGTAAAATGATGGCTCGGGGACCAATAAAAACGTAATCTTCTATAGTGACTGGTTCTTCTATGGGATGGAAGTCTGGGGCATGAACATCGTGTTCGGCTGTCCAGATCATAACTTCGCTGGCAATATCTACATGATTACCAATGGTAATGCCACCTTTGGAACCAGGTAGTTGTCTTCTACCGTCTAGGGTAAACTTTTCACCAACAATTGTATCTTCACCTAATGTAATGAACCTAGGATCGTAGACTCTGCCCATCATGTGTAAAGTTGAACCTTTGCCAATCTTCATACCAAACAAGCGATAAAAGAATCGTCTGCAGTGATGACACGGTAGCAGACCTACAAACCACCAGAGAAAACCGGTGATAAACTCTAGATAAATAGCTTGGAGGCGACGGATAATTTTTTGGATCATAGGCATATTGTATATGATTTCTATTTTACTGTTTACTATTTTGATAAATGTTTCTTGGCTATCTCGGTAACAACTCTTCCCTTGGGAGTTCTCTTTAGAAAACCAATCTGCAGTAGATATGGTTCTATGACTTCTTCGATAGTCCCGGTATCCTCATTTAAAGTTGCTGCCAGGGTGGTTAAGCCAACTGGCCCTCCATCATGTTTGTTAATTAATTGATTAAGCAAAGTTCGGTCATGTTCGTCTAGACCTTGCTCGTCTATTCTATGCATATCTAAAGCATTGGTGACGGTGGAGAGGCCTACTTTATTAATATTTTTAACTTGAGCAAAATCTCTGATTCTTTTGAGTAGTTTAAGAGCAATTCTGGGAGTGCCTCGAGATCTCTTGGCAATAGCCAGACATGCAGTTTCATCCAGTTTTATCTTTAGCTTTTTTGATGCTTTTTGGATGATAGTTTTAAGTGACTCTGGGGAGTAGTAGGTTAAGCGATGAACCAGGCCAAACCTATCTCTAAATGGTCCCGCCAGCAAACCAAATCTAGTGGTGGCTCCTACAAGAGTAAACTTGGGCAGTTCCAGACGCAGAGTTCTAGCCGAAGGTCCCTTGCCTATCACAATATCCAGAGCATAGTCCTCCATAGCTGGATATAAGGTTTCTTCGACGGTTTTAGGTAGTCTGTGTATTTCGTCTACAAATAACACATCACCTGGTTCTAGGCTGGTAAGAATTGCCGCTAAGTCACCTGTTTTACTAATAGCAGTTCCAGAAGTAACTCGGATATTTACTCCCAGCTCTTTGGCGACTAGATGAGACAGAGTGGTCTTACCCAAACCAGGGGGGCCGTAAAGCAAGGTGTGATCCAGAGACTCTTTGCGTTGTTTGGTGGCTTCAATGGCAATTAAAAGAGCTTTTTTGATATTCTCTTGTCCAAAAAAATGATCCCAGTTCTGGGCGCGTAGAGAGGTAAAAAGCTGCTCTTCTTCTGGAGATACTGTTTGGTCTGTGTCTGGTTGGGGTTTAGGTTTTGGCATGAAGTTTAATTAAGATCATACCATTCTTTATCAGAGTGAGTCATCCTTGATCTAGGATATTTTTTATCATTAATTGCATGAGTGTCATGCTGATATAATGTGACATAGATAATAATATACAATGAGGAGAAGAAATGGCAGATGCAAGCAAAGAAAGTTGTAATAGGGATGGTAGGGCTTGTATTGCCCAGCTGGAAGAAGAACAGATAAATTATGCTGATTTCACTGCTCTGATTGATAAGCTGACCAATAGTATGAGTTTGCAGATTGAAAATCTATTAACAATAGATCCAATATTTGTAGAAGCTCTTAATGTCCATTTGGCAGAACAGATAGAAAAAATACCTGGATATGAGAATATAGAAATAGAGGTGATAATTGTGGATATGAATGGAGTAAAACAACTCGTCGTAGTTAAGTATGGATTAGATGGTGAGAATAATCAGCAAATATTATCTCAATTGAGACTTAGTCAAATAATTGATCCATTAAATGTGTTAGTTGGATCACAAAAATTGCATTTTGACAAAGAAAAAATTAATATTTCAAGAGAAACTTTTCTTCACTTTATATCTGCTCAATTAATAGAAGCTATAAAATCCACTAGAAAACATACAATTCGTTATGAAAACTCATTACCGACTTGAACCAATCTTCTTAATAGCATCCTTAACCACTTGCGAAATATCCTTATCTAGATCTAACTGATGAAGACTTTGATAGACCTTTTGTTCTTCAAAACCCAGAGCTAGCAGGGCTTCGACTACTTCCTTTTGTTTGGGATCTGTCACCCCACCTAGCTCAAGCTCTCGCAGACTACCCAGCTTGCTTTTAAGATCGATGATAATTTTTTGAGCTAGTTTTTTTCCTACTCTGGGAACTTTGGTAAAGAATGTTACATCTGCTTCTTGAACGGCTTGGGTAATGGAGCTGGCTCCTTGATTACTAATAACTAAAGCAGTTTTAGGACCCACTCCAGATACACCTAGAAGTAGTTGGAACAGTTTTTTATCTGTGGGGTCTATGAAGCCAAATAACTCCAGAGTGTCTTCACGCACGTGAGTATAGATACTTAAAGTAACTTCCGGCTGATCACTCATCTTGGCCAATGTTTGGTCACTAACTAGCACTTGGTACCCTACCCCAGCTACATCGATAATTAGCTCCGTATCTTTAACAATGGGTTTACCGGTAAGTTGAGCAATCATAAGTTACACTATATCAAAATTAGGCACTAGGCAGGCGGTTAAAACAACGGCTAGGGCATCAATGGCGTCATCGTTGATCTTATCCTCTTTTAGTTTAAGTTGCATCTTGACCATCTTAGTGACTGCTTGTTTATCTGCTGCTCCGTGTCCTGTTACAGCCAGCTTAATAGTATTTGGGCCGTACTCTTGGATGGTCAAACCATGTTGAATGGCGGTAATAATAATCACTCCCCTAGCCTCCGAGACTTTGAGGGCAGTAGTTTTGTTCTTGGAAAAAAATAGTTTTTCTATAGCACAGATACTAGGTTTGTGTTTTTCAATCACTTGAACGAGTTCTTGTTGGATCTGCTGATATCTTAAAAACAAGTCATCACTAGCTTTGGTTTGGATGAGTCCGTAACCTAAGACATCTATAGAATTGCTATTCTTTTTACCCACCGCCCAGCCTACTCTGTCATAACCAGGATCGATACCTAGAACAACTGGGGATTTAGTTTTGACGTGCGACATCTTGTATGGCTTCCAGTATAGCTTGAGCAGATCTTTTCCAGCTAAATTTCTTGAGTTGCTTTTTGCCTAACCTGGCATACTGAGCCCTCTTTTTTACTGGTAGATTACAAGCTGTGAGTAAGGCTTGGGCAATATCTTTTTCGTCTTGTGGATCAACTAAGATGCCAGCTGTACCCACTGCCTCTGGCAAACTACTAGTATTGGCTACTATAGGCACAGTACCGGCAGATAGTGATTCAAGGACTGGAATACCAAAGCCTTCATAGAGCCCTATCTGGACTGTGCAACTAGCCCAAGACAAAAGTGCCATCTTTTCATCTTGTGTCACAAAACCAGTCAGAATAATGTCGTCTTGATATTTTGAACGTTTAATTCTTCCCAGTGTCTGCTCTGCCAGCCAACCAATCTTGCCAGCAAGTACCAACTTTGGTGGTGGTAGGTCCTTTTTACCCTTCTTCTCTGGCCAGCTTTTCCTTAATCTGTCATATGCCTTGATGAGAGTGACCAGATTTTTTCTGGGTTGAATTGTGCCTAGATAAAGGATAAATGGGGCTTCTATGTTGTGTTCTTTGAGAAGTTTTTTGGTTTTGCTAGTTCGTCTAACTTGAGTTGATCCTTCCAGAGCTGGAGGGGCAATAAGAATGTCTGGTAAAGCTAAATTGTAGTGTTTATGAATAGCTAGTTGGCTATATCTGCTGATAGTTACTACTTTACTGGCTCCAGTTACAGCTTGTTTAGTCCAGAGTTTGAGCTTGAGCAGATCTGCTAGCTTAAACATGTCTGGGTATTCAAGAAAAGCTAGATCCATCACAGACGAAATATATGGCATGGGGCTTGAAATGGGGGCATAGTGACCAGGAGTGTAGAAAACATCATATTCACTTTTTTGTTGTGATAAATATATGGGTAGAGCCCATCTGGTCCAGAGTGTAGCTGGCTTAACCAGTTGGTATCGCCAAAACTTGCGTTCTGGAGGTAGATCTTTGACAGGCGGCCCAGTTAGCAGGACAGTTATTTGGTGATGACTGGCATCGGCTAGTTCAAAAAGTTGAGACAGAATATGAAAAGCATAAACATTGCTCCCCACTCTATTTAAAGTGTTAGCTTCATTGCCATCTATAGCTATCCTTAATATTTTTTGAGACATATTTTTTTGTCTATTTGTCTAGTAGTTCTTGGTAGGCTTGTTCATAGATCTTAAGCATCTGATTGGCTGCTAGATTCCAAGAAAACATCTGTCCACGAATGATCATTTTCTTTAGTCTTAGTTGTTGATTATCAAAATTTTCGTTTAAGATTTTTTCTATACCTTTGGTGATGCTAGTGATACTTTCTGGATTAACTAGCTCTGCGGCATTGCCCGCCACTTCTTTCATGCCAGAGTTATTTGAGGTGACTACTGGTGTGCCATGAGAGAAAGCTTCTAGGATGGGTAAGCCAAAGCCTTCATAGAGCGAAGGGTAGGCAAAGAGTGAGGCCTCTTCATAAAGTACAGCCAGATGTTCGTCAGACACCCTCCCTAAGACTTTAATAAATGGATGCTTTAGCCAATCTGGAGTATTTTTGCCAGATTTGGCCCCAGCAATTACAAGGTCATAGTTTTTGGCCAGAGGTTTCATTGCCTCTGCCAGACGTTTAAGATTTTTGCGAGGTTCTCTAGTGCCTACAAACAAAATAAAAGGCTTATCTAGTTTCAAACCATCTTTAATTTTTTGGTACTTTTCTTCCGAAAGGTTGTCCATCACCTCTTTGGTTTCTATAGGCAGAGCTTCATAAACCACATGAACTCTATCTGATGGGTAATCTAGTAGATCGATCACATCTTGTTTGGTGGTTTGGCTAACTGCGATAATATGTGCATTATTTTTTTTAAGCTTTTCCCAAGACAGATTGTGATGTTTAAGTACATCTGGATCTGCGGTTTCTGGGAATTTGAGGATAGCAAGATCATGAATGGTAGAGATTAAACCCACATTTTTTTCTAGAGATGGTTGGTGCCAGTCCCAAGAATGAAACAGACAAGGTTTAGTCAGTTTGCGAGTGGGGGGTAGTAGTCCAAGTTGCCAGATATAGGGTAGAAATTTAACTGGAACTCTATCTATTGTTACTTGATTGCTAGGTATGGGTAGTTTATCCACCAGCTGTTTTAGTTGGGAGTGAGTTCTTCCAGTAGAGCCATAAGCCCAGAGATCTACTTCTTTCTTTTTTGCCAATGCCTCAATAATATTACTGGTATAGCGGGAGACACCTCTGCCGTACTGCAAACTAGTTATATCAAAACAAACTGGAATCATAATTTCATTTCTCTTACAAAGCCAATACCAGGATACGCAAAAAGTGTATCTTGTGCAAATCCCTGTTCTTTTAGCTTGCCTAACACAACCCGATCGCTGTCTGTTAAGTCTTGAAGGTAATCAAAAACTAGTAAGGTTTGATAATCTGATGCAGTTTCAAGAAAAGGATCTAGATTGGAGATCTGGTCTACAGATAAGACGCCAGTACTTAAAGTGGGAAAATCTGGCTCTGCATACCAAGTCCAAGGTGGAAATGGTCCAGGGAAAGAGAAAACAGCTACAGTTGGGTTAGAGGATGATCTGGGCGTGTACTTATTTTCAAGCACCCAGATTAACTCGCGCCAGTTCTCTCTTTGTAATTCAGATTGAGTAAAGTAAGAAAAAGTACCAAATATGTTTATGCCCAGAAGCAGGACAAGAAGCAAGTATTTAAGCTTTGATTTACTTAAATAAATAAGACTAGATAAACCTAGATAAAAACCAGGTAGGAGTAAAAGAACTCTTTTGGGTCTGATAACTGGTACGAAGAAAGATATCAGCCAAGCAGAGATAAGAGGTATAACCAGCCAGAAAAAACTGATGGCCAATGGAGATATGAGATGCTTTGTTTTGTCTAGTATGCCGGTAGTAACTAGGTGTAGAACCAGTAGTATGACTATTAGACCCAGACAAATAAAAGTTACTGTCATCTCTAGATCTATAACGCCAAACAGAAACTTGCCAAGAACTAATGGTAAGGCTTTGAGTTGTGGCAAGCTAACAGCAGTCGACCAGCCGGGAAGGGTGGTTCTTACTACTCCTCCAGCATTGAGTTGTTTGAAGAACATGGGTAGCCAGGGTAGAAATAAAACTGCTCCTCCCAGTAGAGCTAGCAGTTGGGTGGGCAGTTTTTTAAGCTTGAGTTTGAAGCTGTTTGTCCAGAGGACATACGAAATTTGTCCAAACAGGAAAAAGGGATAAAGATAGGATGAGAATAGTCCCAAGGCAGTAACTAGACCCAATCCTACGGGTTTTTTCTTGAGTAATAACCACCAGGAGATACTGGCCCACATAGCTGGCAAACTGTAGGGACGTAGTTCTTGAGAATAAAAGATGTGGAGTGATGAGGTTGCAATAAAAATTCCTGCCAGTAAGCCGACCCAGGTTTTTGAAGCTTTAGTTTTAAGTAATTGATTGCTCAACCTGATAGTGAAAAAAATAGTGATTAAACCAGGGATAAGGGCGGCCCAGGTTCTAAGCCACCACTCTGCCTTATCTAAACCCAAGGGCTGACCCAGTTTAATAGCAAAGTGAGTAATGTAATGAAGCAAGGGGGGTTGAAAATCATTGACAATATCCAGTTGACTAGAAAATGGCCTGGCACTTTCCAGAACCTGGGCCGCCTCATCCAACCAAAAAGAACCAGCCAGTTGAGGTAGGCGAAGCAAGAAAGCTATCAGTAAGACCAAAACTGTAGCTATAGCCGGATTAAGGTGAGATAGTTTTTGAAGAAGTGCTTTTATCATTATTTTGATACAAGAGTATTATAGACTGGTTGCGAAATAAGAAACATGACTATTTAAGGTGTTATTTATGCATTCCGCAACAAGTCTGTGACATTTTTGTTAGAATGGATTGATAGGTAAAAAAGGAAGCAGATGTTAAATAATTCATCCCAGATAAACTTGTCTGGCAAAGAAGTTTTAGTTACAGGAGCTGCAGGATTTGTGGCTTCACACTTGGTAGATAAACTACTTGAAATGGGAGCTAGAGTCATTGGAGTAGACAACTTTATTACTGGTCGCAAGATAAATTTATCTAGATCACCTAAGTTTGTATTTATAGAGGCAGATGTGATAGAAGAACCCAGTAGTTATCTCATAAACCCAGACAGGGGAGTTAATTTACCCAAATTTGACTACGTTTTTCATCTCGCTTCACCAGCTAGTCCTCCTAGATATCAAGAAAATCCAAAAGTCACCTACAGAGTGAATAGTTTAGGCACGGATAGACTACTTGAGTATATTGAAAAAGAATGTCCAGAAGCCAAGTTTGTGTATGCCAGCAGTAGTGAGGTCTACGGCGATCCAGAAATTCACCCCCAAACAGAAGACTACTGGGGTAACGTTAATCCCAATGGACCCAGAGCTTGCTATGACGAAGGTAAGAGAATGGGTGAAACCATCTGTGGTGTATACACCAGAAATGATGGTCTAGATATCAGAATAGCCCGTATCTTTAATACCTATGGTCCTAGAATTGATCCAGATGACGGTCGAGTGATATCAAACTTTGTCAAACAGGCATTGGCAGATCAGCCCATTACCATCTATGGGGATGGTTCTCAAACCAGGTCTTACTGTTTTGTAAGTGATCTAGTTGAGGGTTTGATAAAACTAGCGACTAACCCAGACGCCAAAGGTGAAACTGTCAATCTAGGCAATCCAGATGAACATACAATTTTAAACACAGCTAGAAAAATTTGGCTGATTGTTCAAGGTACAGATATAGATAGTGACAACATCCAGTACATGAATTTACCCAGTGATGACCCTACTCGCAGGCAACCAAATATTACCAAAGCCAGAAACTTACTAAGCTGGTCCCCCAAGGTAAGTTTTGACACAGGGATCAAAAAAACGGTGGAGTGGTTTAGAAACAATGAGTGATGAGTTAGTCAAATTTAATTCTAATTACTTTTTCCATTTCTGTGACCAGATGAGTGAATATAAGCTCTTTTGATATCCAAATAAGTAGATTTGGGTGTTTTTGTATTTTTTCTGCGTTGTGTTCTGGTTAGTTCATTGGAAGGATTGGTTTTAGCCACTACTTCTTGTGTGTGTTTTTGAATTACTTTTACCCTTTTCGGTTTTCTTGGTTGCTTTTTATGTTCTAGCACTTTTGTTTTAATTTTTTTTCGCTTACGTTTTTTACCCTTTTTTAAATCCTGCTGAATATCATTTGTTACCACTTGGTAATTATCATCGATATGAAAAACACACAAAGTATTTGTTAGCACTTCTGTTTGACTAGGATTAATAAGTGCAGTAATACTTGTTAGTCCATCTTCATTAGTTGAGGGCTTGAAATATATAGCTTTCCTTATTGCTTCTCCATCTTCTTTTACATGAGTCTGGTAATTCACTTTTGTATCATTGCCACAACACAACTCCCAAAATAATTCATAATAATCGTCATAAATTGATACTGTTGCAAGCTCTCCATTACATATGATGAAAATATCAGGATTACTCTCTAGATCGTCTTCTGGAATTAATTTAAGTCCGTATGAGCAAGAAGCTAGGTGTTTTAAATATTCACACCTCGGGTTATCTTGAGAGAAAAATGCAAAATCTTTAAGCGCCATAGATAAAGAAGAGCTTGGTTTTGTTTTTTGTAGTTGATCCCAGTAGCGTTGAGGGTGTTGTGATACAAGGCTAGCTAATTCCACTGCTTCATTGGAGTTAATAGCGTGTAGAATGACTAAGTTTCCTCTGTCGTGACCTACTGGTACAGAACCATTTGTTATTAATTGTTGCATTGGTTTAAACTCTGGCATACTGGATGATAAGGTCAATACTGTAGAAAAGTCATCTTCAAGTACAATTTGTGTATCTGATGGAGCCGATATAAAAACTCTACTGCTATTAGCAAATAGTTCTAATATTTTTGTAAACCACGACATGAAACTATAAGTCAGTTCTGTTTGTTCACCTAAAAATCTTTCCAAATGATGTTTGAGATATATGGCACAGGTTTCTGGTGAAATATATACGTCCATTGAATTAGCGAAACCAATTCTCATTTCTACACCATTTGCACCCAATGGTGCTCTGTCTGTACTAGAACTATTTGTAAATAATAAAGGAAACAAGTCTGTAGGAAAAAAAACTGATTGATTTTGTAAGTCAAGTAAGGAAGGTAAGGATTTTGCGCAGGTACGTTGGGCTGGGCAATTAATATCAGAACAAACTTTGGGTCTAGCTCCATTATGACATAGTCCTAAATCAATACAGTGTTTTGTTTCTATAGGCATAAGGTCTCTTGAGAAACTTACAGATTATTATCAGCAGAAGAGTGTATTGTACCAATCAACTACTAATAATTGATTATTAATATATCTAAAGTCAATCCTCAAACGACCCCTTTATAACAATTAACTATTAATAAAATACCTATAAATCATTACAAAATAGCAAAAAATAGCAAATTGAAAAAAAGGTAAAAAGATAGAGACAAATAACAAATTCGAACTCTTGTTTGTAAATGAGGGTTTTCTAACCTACACTATAAGTTGTGTTTAATAAACTTCTTCAAAATAAATTCTTGCGAGGGACGACGGTCTTTAGCCTCATATCTTTTGGCGTAAGTTTCTTAGGCTATATCTTTAATTTGTTGGTGGCCAGGCTAATGCCTTTAGATTTATACGGCGAGTATATGGCGTCTATTGTTTACTTTGGCATGTTAACCCTCCCCTTTGGTGCAGTTAACGTCTTGTTAATCAAGCGAATTGGCATGACGTCCCTAGTACATCGCCAAGCATTGTTAAATAAAATTGAGAGCTGGGCTGTACAAAACATTAAGCAAAAACTTTTGTTAATTGTAGTCGTATTGGCAGTAGTAGCTGTTATTTTGGCAAAATGGTCAAACTTGCGTTTAGAAAGTGTAATTTTTGTTTTAGCCCTGACACTACTCACCCTTACTATTCAACTGTACGCCTCTGCCCTTCAAGCTGTTAAAAAATTCTTTACCTCGGGCATGGTGGGGATATTGATGACTGTTCTTAAGATACTTGTAGGTGGGTTAGTTCTATTCTTTATACCTAAATTACCACTTTTGTATCTAGCTATGGTTTTGGCCGTATTAGTTGCTGTGGTCATTGCTAGAAGATGGGTTATTACAAGCCCGAGTAAGCTGGAAGTATTAAAATACACGTTAAGTAGTCCCCTGACATATTTTAAAAAGAAACACATTTTAATACCTATCTTGGCTACTCTGGGCATGGTGGGTATGTTAAGCATAGATGTGATGTTAGTCAAAAAATATTTTGGACCTGATGAAGTTGGACTGTATGCCAGTTTGTCTTTGTTAGCCAAAGTAATTTTCTACCTCACCCTACCTCTGTCCACAGTTGCCTATACATTTTTCACTGGTAGAGATAGTAAACAAGATAGTCTCAAGATATTGCTAGGTACGTCACTATTAGTACTGATTAGTGGCCTGGCTATTTTTGTAGGTTATTATTTCTTCCCAGAATTGGTAGTCAAATTAATATTTAGTTCAAAATTTTTACAGATTGCTCCGGTTGCATACTTGGCTGGCATTTTTGGCGTAGGTTATTCGCTGGCTTATTTGTATGTTGGATATTTAATATCTATCAACCACAGAGCTAGTCTAAATACCCTCTGGATTTTACTTCTTCAAGCTATGGCCTTGACTTTATATCATCAATCATTTGAACAAGTTATGACCATCAATATTATGGCGGTTAGCTTGTTAGTCGTATCCTGTCTACTATCTACAACTATGCACTTGAGATCTATAAAAAGATGATAGACTTGTGACTAGTTTAATATGTCAAGTTTACATTTCTCGATCATCATTCCAGTGAAAAAAATTGACCAGCTTCTTGTAGAGGCTATGTCGCATCTGTTAAAGCTAGATTACCTCAGCTATGAAGTTATTATTGTGGTGGATAAAAAAATCAGAAAAAATGCTTGGAAGAAAACTAGGATTATTTCTTCTGGAGCCGTAGGACCAGCTAAAAAAAGAGATCTGGGTTCAAAGACTGCAAAAGGTGAGATCTTGGCATTTATAGATAGCGATGCCTATCCAGATAAAAGCTGGTTAAAACATGCCTTACCCCATTTTAAAAAGAATTATGTTGCAGCTGTTGGTGGTCCAGGTGTAACTCCAATAAATTCAAGTTTTATGGAAGAAGCTTCTGGTTGGGTTAGTTCTTCACCACTTGGAGCTGGTCCTTATACATATAGATTTCTACCTGGAAAACAGAGGCAGGTGGATGATTTCCCGGCTATGAATTTGTTAGTTAGAAAAAAAGACTTCAATGAGGTTGGCGGTTTTGACTCCAACTACTTTCCAGGAGAAGACACTAAGTTATGTCTGGATTTAGTTAAGCTAGGTAAAATAATAATTTATGAACCAAAAGCAGTGGTTTTTCATCACCGTCGCTCATTATGGTGGCCTCATCTTAAACAAAATGGCAACTTTGGCCTACATCGGGGGTATTTTGTTCATCAGTTGCCCCAGACATCAGCTAGGTTGGTCTACTTTTTACCCAGTCTTCTAGCCCTTGGTCTAGCTATTAATTTGCTTGATGGTTTTGGTATGTATTGGTTGGAAGATTTAACCCAGACAGGCTTAGATATATATGTTTTCTTACTTTTAATAAATGCTGTTTGGGTTGGTTATAAATCTGGCAGTATCTTTCAGGGGCTGATATCTATTCCGGCTATATTTGCCACACATGTTTGGTATGGTGCCAAGTTTATTCAGGGCTTTCTATCAGTAAAGCAAATAGAAAAAAAATGAAAAAAAACTCAAAGAACAAAATTAAACTAGCCGTGGGCTACCCTCCTCTTGAATCGGACAAAGGTGTGCCGTTGTTGTCTCAGAATAGACAGTTCCAGTACTTTAGTGCCAAGACATATGTTTATCCTATGGTGCCGGCATACGCCGCTACTCTAGCCCAAGAATGGGGATACCAACTGAGTTGGATGGATGGCATTGCCCAGGAGCAGACTCTACAGGCATGGATAAGAGAACTTAAAAAGTTTAAGCCAGACTATTTGCTTTTAGAAACCAAAGCCCCCGTCATAGAAAAGCACTGGCAGATTATCAATAATCTCAAGAAAAAAATGCCCAAATTAAAGATTATTTTGGTGGGTGATCACGTGACGTTTTTACCCCAAGAGAGTTTGGATAATAGCTTGGTGGACTACATAATTACTGGTGGCGACTATGATTTTGTGGTTGTGAATTTGTTAAACCACATTTCCAAAGGCGAGTCTTTAGAAACAGGAGTCTGGTGGAGAGCAAAAGATAAACAAATCAAGTTCAAACGGCCAAACAAAACCAAAGGTAAAAAGGGAGCAATCTACTTTAACTCTGGTCAACCCAGTTTAAACCATGACTTAAATGAGTTACCTCTTATAGATCGTGAGCTGACTAAATGGCAGTTGTACGCCACTTTTAACGGTAACTACAAATATCATCCGGGCACCTACACCTACTCTGGCAGGGACTGTTGGTGGAATAGATGCAGTTTCTGCGTTTGGGACCATACGCTCAATCCCAAAGGCAGTTATAGGAGTTTAAAACCAGAAAGACTGTTTGAAGAAGTTAAGCAGTTAGTGGACAAGTATGGCATTAAAGAGATCTTTGATGATGCTGGTACGTTTATGGTGGGACCAGATTTACGTAAGTTCTGTAAATTGCTGATAGATTCTGGATATAACAAAAAAGTTGTTTTTAGTTGCAACATGAGGCTCAATGCTTTAAAAAGACAAGATTATGAGCTTATGGCCAAAGCCAACTTTAGATTTATTTTATATGGCATGGAATCTGCCAATCAGAAAACTTTAGACAAACTAGATAAAGGATTAAAAGTAGCGGAGATCAAGCAGGGTGCCAAGATGGCGAAACTGGCTGGACTTGAGCCACATTTAACAGTCATGTTGGGTTATCCCTGGGAAGATTACCGGGATGCTTTAAGGACTATCAAATTAGCCAAAGAATGTGTGGAAGAAGGCTGGGTGGATACTCTCCAGACTACTATTCTTATACCCTACCCTGGCACACCGCTCTGGAAAGAATGCAAAGAAAATGGATGGTTGCTTACAGAAAAATACCAGGACTACGACATGAGAAAACCTGTGATGAAGTCTCCCCTAACAGAAGATGAAATACTCAAGCTTTCTCGTTTGCTCTATTCTTCTGTAATTACTCCCAAATTTGTCTGGCGAAAGTTAACAAGCATGAGAAGCTTAGACGATTTCAAGTTTAATCTGTTTGCAACCTGGAAGTTTTTAAGTCACTTTAAGGAGTTTAGAGGCAAGTAGACAGATAGCTCATATCTTTTTTGCCCGGATAGTTATGCCTGCTCCCATTTTTAAAATCTTTGGAGTTATAGGTGCAGATTTGGTCTTAATCCCAAGTTTGTTAAGCCAAAGCAGTTTGTGCCATTTCCCAATAGTTTCTTTATCAAGGTAATAATAGCTATCAATAACCTTAAGATTGTGTTTAAGCAGGAGCTTTTTCCAGCTAGGTAAACTATATAAATGATAATGACAGTATTTATGGTTAAACAATTTTCCATAAAGCTCGCCCAAACCTAAATAATTGGATAGCTGATGGCTGGGCATGGTGATTATTAACTCACCACTAGGTTTTAGTACTCGTTTAACCTCTTTTAACACTTGAGTAATATTTGGAATATGTTCAAGAACGGAGTTTGAAAAAACTAGATCCACAGTATTATCTTTTAGCGGAATATCTATTGCAGATGCCAGTAATACCTTTTTGTAAACCTTACTTTTTTTGGCTTTTTTAATCATCTCTGGATCATTATCTAGACCCCAGTCAATTTGTTTATCAAATACATCCTTTGCAATTTCTCCTTCACCACAACCTAGATCTAGAATCTTGCCATTAAAATATCTAGACCATTTTTTCTTAAGTAGTCCCAGTTCTACTCTTCTCCAAAGCATGGTGGCTGGATCAAACTGCATTAAAAACCCTTTCCGGTCAGGTAAGCCAAAGCTTTGCCTAGATACCAGCTCATTGAACGATTAACTGTCACCTGCTTTAACCAATCATCAGAGCTAGGCAGGTTCTTCATCACCCAGCCTCTTTTTACCAGTATTTGTTTGGGATGAAGTAGCAACCACCAGCGAGCTTTTTCTATGGCTAGTATTTGTTGCCAGTAGCCTTTAACTAAAAACATTAACTCTAAGCCCACCCAAGCTAGGGAAACAGACAACAACATCCACCACAGTTTCCAGCCAACTGCATTCTTCAAGATCGTGAGTAGATGATTGCGGTGGGCTAGATAAACTTGTCCTGGAACTGGTATTTCAGGGGTAAGTTTGGCAGAAGTTCCGTAGGCATGATAAACCAGGCCCATCCATAAGAATCTAACTTCATATCCAGATTTCCACACTCGCCAAAAAAGATCGGGCTCTTCCCAGTAGTAGACGTATGTTTCATCAAATCCGCCAATTTTTTCAAACAGATCCTTTCTCACAATCATGGCGGCACCCTTGCCAGAAAAAATTGGCAGATCTTTATTAAACTGCTCCCTGTCTATGGCATCTCTGGCTCTTTCTACCAAAAAACCATTGCTAGTTAAAAGCTCTCCGGCAGAGTCGTAACTTTGGCTTTTTGTACGTAGCAGTTTGAGTTGTCCTGCTCCTACCTTTGGGTGTGAATCAAGATATTCAATGAGGTTATCTAGGCCTATTTTACTAACTTGAGTGTCGTTATCTAGAAATAACAAGTACTTACCTTGAGCGATCGTGGCACCCAAATTTCTAGCCTGGCTGGGGTTTCCTTCTTTAATTTGAAGAAGTTTAATAACTGATGAATTTTGTTTGTTTATCCAATCTTTAACCTTCAATACCTGATCATTATCTAGGCCATTATTAACCACAATTATCTGGAAACGTTTAAGCTTGCTATTTAAGATAGATCTAATTGTTTGAAAAAACAACTTATCTGCTCTATGGTTGGCAATGATGATGGAAATATTGATCATAGGTCCGATAATTTATGTATTACTAACTGAGAAGTGAAAAGTGTATCTGGGATTGTTTGAGTAGAAATTCCTCGTTCTTCATTTTCTATAAATATTAATCTTTTGCTACTTTGGTCACCTTGTATCATTTCTGTTTCTTTTGACCAATAATCTACCACATACTCTGTTTTGCTCAACTGTTCTTGAGATTTTGGTTGAGGAAAGTCTTCATATGCTTCAAATACAAGTTTTAGATCCGATCTATGTTTTGCTAAATACAAGTTGGGATCGGGTATAAGTTGTTTGACCCAAACTTTAGCATTAGGCGGTAAAGCATCTGAGACTGTTTGAGCATATGCTTGGTAATTAAAGTCTTTGTAAGCTAAAGCAATTCTAATTTGTTCAACTAGGTTGAAAAATATTACCACAGACACAACCATTATCATCGTGTATCTATGATTGATTTTTTTATTTTTCAAAAAGTGTTGGTCTAAAATGAAGTAACCAAACCCACCTATTAATGGTATGAAGTTTAGATACCAGTCTAGACTACCAAATAACATGATGACGATACTAATCCAAGAAAAAACGACTAGTGTTTTCTCTTGTCTAGTTTTTTGTTTAATAACTGTGGCTAAAACTAAACCGATTAAATAAACTAAGATGATTGATTTAATTAATTCATCTCCTGTCAGAACTGCCTTCAATGAACGAAAGGATGGCATTAATCTGGTTTCTCCAAAAGTTACTGCTTTATTAAGGTCTTGTCCGATCATCTGACCTATTTTCAACCAGCCCGAGAAGATGCCCAGAGAAAACAAGCCTAGACCCCAGCTAAATTTGTCTAAGAATATTTTTCTCTTTTTTTCTTGTAGTCTGTCGAGGAAAATACTGATCATCAGAATTGAACCCATTAAGTAATGGCTCATAAAAGTTAAAACTGCAGTCAAGTAACAAATAGCTAGGTTAGATCTAGTTTTACTTTTCAACCAGTTAAAGTATGTGATTAAACCCAGAAAACTCATGAACATAACCAAAACTTCTGGACGACCAAATCTAGCAGATCTAAAGAAGAAATAGTCTGAGGCTAGCAGGCAAACTAGGATCCAGGCACTCTTTTTACTACCCATCATTTTTGCCAACCAGTAGGCAGAGCCTAAACAAAGTCCTCCAATTATGACTGAACCAAGTCTTAATTCTAAAATCCCAAAACCAATGATTTTAAATAAGCCTGCTAGGTAAAAATTATATACCGGTCCGTGAAAAAACATCTCAAAAATGACAGCTTGACCGAGGTGTGTAGAAAACCAATTACTAGAAAAATCTGTTGGATTGATCAAGTTGTAGCTAACTGTTGCAAAGGCAGTCTCGTCTGGAAATACGATTGGGTCTTTGAGCAGCAAGAGGTAGTTGATAAATATATACACAGCAGCAATTATCAGAAAGCTCACCAGAAATGAGGAATTGTTTGAAAATATTTGTTTAAGATCGTGAATGGGCTTTGTAAATTGCTTCATAATTTATTGTTAATCCAGTCGTTTTAAAAAGATTATCTAGAACCATTGCAGATAGGTTGATAATCATGATAAGGGGTGAAAACAAAACAAGATACAACCAATAACTTAATTGCCATCTATCTAGACCTAGTCGGAGTGGCAGGGTGGTGAGAATGTAGGCCAATACTCCAAAAATCCCACCTTGAGCACGTAGTAGTTGTGTTTTAAATCCGTGAGTTTTTCCCAACAACCTTAAACCATGTTCTGTAAAGCGAAAGTAGTCATGAGGTGCCATATGAATCTGATAAATAAAGTTGGTTGTTAGAAATAACTGCCCATTTGGTTTAAGGATTCTTTTAAACTCTTTAAATGCTTGGTGAGGATCTTTGAGGTGCTCTAGAACTTGAGTGCACAAAATGTAATCAAAACTAGCAGATTTTATCTTGGAAAAATTCCCCACATAGTCTATTGTTTTGGAGTTATTTTGTCTGATGTCTTGACTATAATATTTAAGATGTGTAAACAAAGGCTTGTATTTACATGACTCGGCACCAATATCAAGAATCTTTTTGCCAGGTTTAACATGGTTTTTGGATACAGTTTCTACAAACTGGTCTATCTGCCAGTAGAAATTCATGAATAGATACTTAAGAAAGTTCATAGATGTTTTCTTCTAAATCTTAAGTAGTTTTGTATTCTCTCTGGCAATCTTCTGCGTTCTATGTACACACCATCTTGAGACACTAAATGTTTTAATTTCACTTTATGACTCCAGACTAGTTTGAAGCCTAGCTTTTTAACTCTCATGGCTAGATCTGGTTCGCACCACTCACTAGTACCTTTAAATTTGAGATCATATCCACCAACTTGCTTGATCAAATTTCTACGCAAACTCATGTTGCATGCTTCCAGAAAATCAACATCTATTAAACCTTTGTTTTTAAGGCATGAAGAGAAGTTGGAACCGGGTGACCACCAGCCAATCTTGGTGATTTTGCCTACTCTTTCTGGATGGTTGTCCAGCATTAGCCAGATCCAGAGTTTGGCAAAGATATTTTGTTGTTTATACCACCAAAAGACAAGACGGTTTTTGAGTAATTGTTCTGGAATGATGGTAGGCCCAGAAACCCCTGCCACATCTTTATATTTATCAAAGATGGCCACCAGATTTTTGGTCCAGTTTTTATCTAGCAACACATCGTCGTCAATATATGACACGATCTCGCCTTTGGCTCTTCTCCAGCCCAGATCTCTGGCTTTGGAAAGTGGCGACTCTGTCACAACCACTAACTCCCAGTCCCTAAATGTTTGTTTATTTAATGAATCTTGAGTCTTTTTAAAACTCTCTGGACGATTTTTGGTGCAGATAATCACCGACAATTTCATTTCTCTAGTATACTAGACTCATAAATGATCAAAATTACCCAAGATGGAAAACTACTAGCCATAATTATTAAGGCTAAACAACAAGCAGAACTAGATGGTTTTGTAACTGGTAAAGATAGCCCATTGCAACTAGGTTGTCTCAAATTTGAAAAAGATCAACAAGTCACTCCCCACGAACACAGATCTCTAACCAAAACTACTCATATGAATCAGGAGTTTATCTATATCGTAAAAGGGGAAGTTAAAGCAGAGTTCTATTTTAAAAATAAGATAATAGCCCAAGATATTCTAAAATCTGGAGACATGATGTTACAGATGGCTGGAGGTCATGGTTTTACATTTATCAAGCCCACCAAGATTGTGACTATTAAACAAGGCCCCTACTCAAGTAGAAAAGAGGAAAAAATCGAGCTACATCCCTAACGTCATCCTTCCCGATTTGTAGGGAGGGATCCAGGATTAATAATGATAATTCTGATTGGATCTGTGCTAGTTCCGACAAGTCGGAACGCGAGGATGACAGAGAGATAGGAATCTAGAATAAATAATCTTGTAGATAAATATATTTTTATCACTGTCATTTGATTAATACAATTTGAGGAGCGCACGAAATAAACAAATCAAACTCTAAATAAATTCTTGGTATGGAGTTTAGTTCGTCGAATGAGCTCTTAAACTTAAAATAGTATTCTCTATGGAGCGAATGCCTCCGATGATTGTGGTTAATCAAATGACCACCAACTCATTTATTCATAAAATCATTGACAGGGTATAGACAAATAACATTGATAAACAAACCACTGGATGCCAGAACCAGGCTATGTCCGGTTTAGATCTGTAACCTCTCAAAGCAGTTATTAAAGGACCTATCAGAGTTAAACCGTACAAGATGTATAGAGCAATGCTCACTTTTTCTTGCCAAGTTTCTACCCATTTATAGCGTCTGATAGTTTGTTGCTTGAAGTATAGATTTCTCATGTACTTGAAACGCTTAATTAAAAACTTTACAAACTTTTCGCCTGTGTCATGAACGATCTCATTTTTCACAACCACAAAAGAATCGAGACCTTGGTTAACTAGATCATAAAACACATCGATATGAGAAAAGTGCTTTTCATCTATTTGAGCTTTGAGAAGTTTGTCTCGCCAGACTAATACTCCGTTATCTCCCAAAGTAGGCGTGTTATCTTTATTAAACTTGACTAAAAAATACTGTCCCTTATCTAGTACATCTCCACTCAAATGCCAGTGGTTAGATCTGTATCCCTGTCTATCTGCTTTATTTAACCACCAAGCTACTGGGTCATTGACGCCCATTAAAGCAAAGTAGCGATTTAGACTGGAATCAGTTTTTCTGTGAGCATATTTCCACGGGTAAGCGGCTACAGCCTTAGGTTCTTTTATCAAACAACCAACCATGGTTTTAAGCCAGTCTGTATTTGGTAAGACGTTGTCGGTAGCCATTAACAGTACCAGTTCACCTCGGGCTTTCTTTAAGGCTGTGGCCTTGGCTGTTTCTGGGTTGCCAGAACTTTCTTTGATTAATATCCCTTTGTACTTTTTGATGACAGATACCGTGCCGTCTGTCGAACCTCCATCAGCAATTAAAATCTGGACAATATTTTGATCGTAATCTTGGTCACGAATACTTTTCAAACAATTCTCAATTGTTCTAATGCTATTGAAACTGGGTATAACTACACTGACAGACTTCATGTTTTGACTAGACTTGTTGCGAAATAAGGACAATGGCTACTTATGGCATCTTTTATGTATTTTCGCTTTTTCTTCTTTCTCAAGTAGCTATGGCTACTATCGTCATCAGAAACAACGAAAATGCTATAAAATCTATCCATAATTAACTCATTTCTTATTTTCGCAACAAGTCTATTGTATACTAGATCGAAATGATCATTGCCAACAGCTTACTAATATTATCAACGGCGATTTTTGGCCACTTTTTCAATTACCTGTTTCATTTTGTGACAGGTCGATACTTACCTCCAGAGCAATATGGGCTACTGGAAGGATTAATCGCTCTTAATTACATCCTGGCTGTGGTTATCTCTGCCTTTTCGTTAAGTATTATCCAGACTGCCAACAAAATAAACTTTAAACAACTTCAAAAACTAAGCCTTAAGCTAACACTTGTGACGTTCATTGGCGTCTGGTTGCTCTATCCATTGGTGAGTCTTTTGCTACATTTTAATCAACCATATTTGTATTTAATATTTAGCCTTCAAGTTTTATTTGCCTTTGTACCCACTTTATATATTGCTATGTTGCAGGCTAAACTAAAGTTTAAACGCTTTGCTCTGCTTAATGTGCTGTCTCCATTTATCAAGACGTTGACCGCTTTTGGTTTATTACTGCTAGGGTTTAAAATATTTGGAGCTGTGGCTAGTTTGGTCATAAGTAGTTCTTTGGTGGCAGTAGTCAGTTACCTATTAATTAGACCCAGTCTCAAAAACCTACCAACAAAAACTACCAAAAAATTAAAAACTTTTTGGAAAGTTTCAAAATTAAGCTTTATCACCCAACTTGGTTTAACATCACTTTATGTCACCGATATTTTGCTGGTCAGGTTTTTCTTTTCTCCAGAAATCTCTGGCATCTATGCTGCGATTTCTGTCATTGGCAAGATTATCTTCTTTGTTTCCGCTAGTATTTTCACTGTTAGTTTTCCAGTATTTGTGAAACAAAAAACAGATCTAGTTAAACAAAAGAAAAGTTTTTTTCAAGCTACAGCTTTGGTTGGTCTGGTAAGTTTAGTGAGCTTAATAGGATATAAATTATTTCCAGTATTGATAGTTAAAATGTTGTACGGATTATTATATTTTGAAGCCAGTAAATATCTGTTTTCTTTTGCTATCTTTATGGTCGTCTTTTCTCTTTTTAACCTTAATCTGCAGTTTTTATTGGCTTTGGGCAAAAAGGCTGTAGCTTGGTTGGCTGGGCTAACTGCTTCTTTCCAACTTATACTACTGATATTATTTCACCCAAGTGTACAGGATGTGATCCAGATTTCAATATTTTGTACAACTTTGGGTTTGGTAGCTTCATACTATGTTATCTACAGATATTTCTATGCCAAAAAATAACAAACATCTCATCTCTGTTATTATTCCTGCCTATAAACAAGCTAGGACTATAGTTAAGGACCTAGAAAGAATTAAAAAAGTTTTACTCCAGATACGTTATCCATTTGAAATCATCGTAGTTGTGGATGGCTTGGCAGATGACACATACAAAAAAGCCAAACAACTAACCAGTTCCACACTCAAAGTTTATTTAAACAAAACTAATCAAGGCAAGGGTTATTCTGTAAGATTGGGTATGTCCAAAGCTAAGGGTGACTACATTGCATTTTTGGATGCAGGTATGGAGATTGATCCCAATGGCATTTCTATGTTGCTTGAACATCTGGAATGGTACAACGCTGATATTATTGTAGGTTCAAAACGTCACCTGGCTTCTGTGGTTAAGTATCCTTTGGATAGAAAGATATTGTCTTGGGGTTACTATTTATTAGTACGCTTGCTGTTTGGAGTTAAAATAAAAGATACTCAACCTGGCATAAAAATATTTAAACGACGAGTTTTAAAGAAAATACTACCTAAGCTATTGGTAAAAAACTACGCTTTTGATATCGAGATCTTATCTGTGGCTCACAGGAAAGGATTTACAAAGATCTACGAAGCACCCATTAAGCTCAAGCATCAGTTTGGATCTGTTACCAATGCCGCTACAATGAACACTATCTGGCACATGTTCTATGACACCTTGGCAGTGTTTTATAGATTAAAAATTGCTAAGTATTATGACTAGAATTATTGCGAAATACTAAGTCTAATGATCGGCAATTATTAAGTTTTTTATCTGCAGAAAACTATTGATCTTGAGGGTTATCCTCTAAGTATTCCTCGATCAGTTCTATATTCACCTGGGATTGTAGAAGTGATGGTTTGTGTACCAGCGATTCATTGTACCAATGAATCGCATCCTCTAGCCGACCCATCTGTGTATAAGTATTGGCTAAGTTGTGCATGGCATCTGCGTAGGTAGGGTTAAATTCGATGGCTTTTTTAAAGTGCCATTCAGCTTGTTGCAGGTCTCCTCTTCTACCGTACAAATCACCCAAATTGTTCTGATTTTGAGAGCTAGTAGGAGAGGTTCTTTGAGCCGAGAGCCAAAGATGATCTTGGTCTTTCCAGTCATTATTGCGAACAAGAGTTCTTACCATCAGTAAGCAAAGGATAATTGAGATAGACATCCAGGCAACTTCTTTTAATTTTTGTTTTTGGCTTAATGCTACACCTCCCCAGGCTAGAAGAATGAATACTCCTGTGGCAGAAAAGTAAAAATATCTCTCTGCCACTACAGAGGATATGTACAGCGGTAAAAGCGTAGGACTTAGGGCAATAAATGGCCAAATCAGCAGCAGTCCTATCAAGCCAGATTTTTGTTTTCCTCTAAAACCTTGCCAGCAAAAACTGATGGCTGTAAAGAAGTAGAGTAAAGTGAAAATGGACATAAATGCATAGCTTGTTTTTGTATACGATAGCTCTGAATGATATAGAGTTAATTTATCTGGCCAAAAGATTAATTTGGTGTAGTTGATGATAGCTATGGGAACTTGAGTAACAGGCCCTGAGTATAGAGAAGGGTTTGAGTATTCTTGGTTATACTCTGTTTCTAGATAACTTAGTCTGTCTCCTATTAATCCCAAATTTACCACTAACCAAATAATTGCTAAGGCTATGTAGGGAGATAGTTGCCACCATTTGCTACGCTTGCGATCTACAACAAGGTGGTAAAGCACTAAAATACCAGGAAAAACTGCTGCTTTTTCCGAAAACTGCAGTGCTACTAGAAACAGCAAAGTTGAAACCAGCCACTTCTTCCAACTGTTTTTTGAATATAGGTAAAAAATAAAACTCCAGATTAATAGTGAGCTATACCAGGCATATCCATTGCCAGAAATCCAGATGACCGGCTCTATCATTAGGGGGTGAGTGGCAAACAAAAAACCCGCAACTACAGCTACATATTTGTTAATTAGCTTGTAGGTAAGAACAAATACGCCGACCACAGAAGCGGAGTGTGCAACTATGTTACCTATTCTAAAAGCCCAAGGGTGAATGCCAAATATATTGGAAATTAGAAAATAATTTAACCTGTTAATAATAATTAGCGGACTTTCAATAACCCAGCTAAAGTTAAATATATCCGGGTTATTAACAATGCCAGGTATATCATCGGATAAAAATGCGTTATTAATAAATGGACCGTAGAGTAGCCAGACACAAGCCACAAGAGCAAATAAAATTTTATAGTTCTCCTTCAAAATCTTCCAGATGGATAGGTGGTTATTGTGAGTAACCTTTTGAACATCTGAAGCACCAATTTTTTGACTTACAACTCTTTGGTACTTCTCGATACCCCAGATCTTTTGTAGGTAGTCTACGATCTGTTTTTGAGTACAACCCACCTGGGTTGCCAGCTGGGAAAGACTTTTGGTCCTAATCTGCTGTTTGATGATTTTTTTATCTTTATTAGTCAAGGCCATGTTGGGTGGAGGTCATTATTATTTTAGTACAGAGTCTAGCCAAGCATTGGCTTTTTCAAAAGCAGTATCATCTGGAAAACCGTCAATTTTATGCAGATCACCTACAACTTTTGCCTCTAATTTTGTGATACTTTCTTTAATAATGTCTCCTGCTTTGCAAAAGTCTGGATAAAAACTGTCACCCAGGCTAAAGATGGCAAATTTCTGCTTGGAAAGGTCTTGTTTTGAGCTTTCTAACTTATCCAAAAACTCCCTAGCTACTTGATTTACATCCCCATCATCCCAAGTTGAGCTGCCTAAAATAATCATGTCGTACTCAAGAAGATCTACCGGATTAAGATCTGATAAATCCGCCAATTTGACCTGAACATTGGGCAATACTGCACCTAGATGTTCCAGCATGGCTTCTGCTACAGTTGATGTATTGCCTGTCATGGTTGCATATGCAACTAAAATTGAGTTCATATATTCTCCTATTCTAGATAATAACAGGTGAAAAAGATTTGAGGAAGCAGAGTATGCCGTTGTATCTAAGCGAAATAATGCACTTTACCACTTCTCTACTGATATTCTGGTGGGTAAAAAGAAGATTTAAGGTTTGGTACATGTGGTCGTTTATAGGAGCCATGCTAGGTGGATTTTTGATAGATTCAGATCACATGATAGATCAATTCATTGCTTTCGGTTTTGACTTAAGCCTTGAAAAGTTTGTTATGGGCAGCAGTTTCATCCAGACAGACATGGCTTACATTTTTTTTCATGGCTGGGAGTATGTCCTTTTATTATTCATGCTTTACTTCTTTTTGAGAGATGTCGGACGCTTGATAAAATGGCAAGCGTTTTTTCTTGCTATGGCCTTATCCATGTTTGGTCACCTTATGGTAGATTCCAATACCAATCACATGTCATATAACTCCTACTCTATTCTTTACAGAATTGAGCACAGGTTTGAGATGGAAAAAATGATCAATCCAGAGCTGTGGTGGGAACACCTGCAGGATAAGAAGGATATAAGTTAGTTTAATATTCTTTTCTGATTTTTCTACTGATTAGTGTCATCCTCCACCGTCAGGTGGGGGATCCAGTTAGTCTAGTCAGTTGATTAGTTGGCGGTCATTTGATTAACCACAATCATCGGATACGCTCGCTCCAAATAAATCAACCTTTTCAATTTAAGAGCTCGCTCGGACGAATTAAACTCCAGAACATTTAGCTACATTAAGTTGTTAGTGTTGAATTTCGTACGCTCCTCAAATTGTATTAATCAAATGACAGTAATTAAAAATTCTTCCTGCAAATCATATTATCTTATCCTGGATTCCCCACGATAATCCGCCTCCGCCGGCTGGCGGATGGCGGAGGAGGAGAATGACGGTATTAAATAAATCAGTATTAATTTCGTACAATCCTTATGTTTTGTGAATAAAATTGTATTAATTAATTTACTAAACTGTGCGAAGAAAATATTAGTTTTCCTTGAGAGTACTTCCCTATTAAATAAGAGTTGTAAGGTACTGGATCAGGTTGAGGTGAAACAAACTCTGTATTTGCCGAAAACGCTGTTGAAAGTCTGGCCTGTTCTTCTTGTGCCAGGGGTTTACCAAAGGCAAAGGTAAAGTCTGTATCTTCAAAACTAGCCAGTCTTAAGCTTAAATCTTCTTCAAAATAATAGTTGCTGGGGTGACTAGCCAACCAGCTGGAGTCATGGCTAATAACAACCACCTGTTTTACCTGGGGGTGTTTTTCCAGTTGAAGCAAAGTGTCAAACAGGAATAAATTGGCTTGAGGGCCTTGGTGAAATGACTTGGCATCGATAGTTATAAACCAAGTTTCTTGAAGATTAAATACTTGATAAGGAGGATTGAAGTTAGGATGTTTTGGTTCTTCAAAGCCGTTGGTGACAGCAATTAATGATGAGTTTGAAAATGGATCAACTCTATCTAGAAATCTCCAGCCAATATTTGTGAAACTATTTATATCTCCACTCAAGAAAATCATATTGGAATCTAGATTTGATAATTTGGTTCTTAAGTCCAGATTTTTTTTAGTTAAAACCTTTGGAGCTCCAATGACATCTATTACTTGGCTATTAACAACTGCAAAGTTAAAGTTATCTTCCTCAATTATTACTGGATCTTTATTCCAAGTTTTGGGAGTTTCTGGGATTAATACAGGATTAGTTAACAGTTGGTAATAGTTACAGTGGTGTCTGCAGTCAATAGCTTCAAGTCTTATGCCAAACATATTTTTATACTTTTCAAATAGACCTTGAGTTAAGCTAGATTGATCCACGTTGGCATTGGTAATAAATAGTTCTGCAGATTTAGGGTTTTGTAGTTTATTAAATAACTCATCTGGTTTGCTGGAAGTTAGAGGTTGGGTTTGAAAATCTTCCTGCTGATAGATATCGAACAAGACCGGCTCTATGTTGGACAGTAATATGGGTAAGGGTTTGTCTTTAAGGTCCTCGGTGGCTAGGTAGCGATTGGCCCTTCGTATGGCCATAAAGTTGCTAGGTCTATATAGGTCTCTAAAGTTATTTAAGATATTTAATTTTATTGGCTGATTATAATTTGAATATAAGACAACTAAGACTGAGACAATACCCAGTCCCCATTTTAATTGGACTGGTTTAATGGCCGTTTTTAAATATTTATAATTAGTCTTCTTCATAACCATCCACCCAATCAAAAGAAACAAGAAAAGATAAAGATTAAGAGGGCTAGATTTATTAGGTAGTAAATAGACTGTAGGCAGGCTGATGATTGATATCAGAAGTAAAAAGTGAACCAATTTGTCTTGAGTAAATTTTGAAAGAAGCTTGAATAATAAAAACAAGGAACCAAAGGCCAAGATGAGATTGGCAAAATAGTAGATAGCAGGTTCTTGGGTGAGAAAGTAAAAGGGGCTTAGATACCAGCTGTAAACGCTTCCTAAACCTAGATGATAGTTGGTGTCACAGGTGCCAGGTTGAACTAGGCAGATGGTTTTGGCCACATACTGGGCTTGGGCAGGAGCCTGAGCAAAGCTTTTTATTTGGCTGTACTCGGTGAAAGGTCTTTTGTGTGTGAGTAAGATTAGCCAAACCCCTGCTATAAGGAGTGGCCATGTTTTTTGTAAAGTTTTTACAAACAATCTCCATCTCTGATGATCCAGCTTAAGCATTTTCTGCTTGTTATTGATGTATAAACTTTTGGTAGCCAAGCCCACCAATGCCCAGTAACTAAAAGCCACTTTGGAGGCAGTAAAAACATCGATCACCAATGCATTGATTAACAAGCCGGTGGTTGCTCCCAGTAAACCAATTAGAAGTGATTTGAGGAGTTTATCTTGGGGCTGATGGTTTAGAAAAGTTTTATAAATGACTAGTATTAATCCAAACAAGATAGCAAAACCTAACAAACCTGTTTCTCCCAGTGTTCTAAGGTAGTTGTTATCTGTGCTGTCGGAGTCCGAAAATTCGTTGACTCCTTTCTTGTTGAGTGCAGCATAGCCTTTGCCAGTCCAAGGGTTTAGTGAGAAGCCTTCAATGGCTTGAGGCCAAAGAGTGTCCAGCCTAATACCCATGGAAAGACCATATTTTTGGGCATTTTCGGACCAAGTTTCGTTACCAATGGCAGCTGTAGCGTCGATAGGAGCTTCAAATCCAGCAGGACGCAGGAATGGAGCTAGTTTGTATAGGTTGGGTTTTTTGAATAACCATAGTATTGAAAAAGCCAGGATGGTCATTGCCCCTACTCCTCCCAACATAGCTAGATTGGTTTTGAGCTTGCCCCATCTAGATTGTAGAAAGTACCAACTGGGAATAAGACAGCCAGTTAGAACTGCCAAGAGAGATGTTTTTGATCCAGATTGCCACATCAGCCAGAAGCCAAAGGTAATGCTTATCCCTAGAAGTAGTTTAGTCTTGAATGACTTTGAAAATAAAAGCCAGGATAGCAGGATGGGAATGACGATCACCAACCAAGCAGCCAGATCGTAGTGACCTCCAAATGTGGACTGGAGCTTGTCGGCTGGGTTTAAAACTAGGTGTTGGCCTTTGGAGTACTCTCTATTCATGGTAGAGAAAGCTGGCCAACTCAAGTATCTTTGCCCCATGCCATAGATAAAGATTAGATTGAGCGAAGCGACCACAGATATTAGGACGAGTTTAAGATGGAGTTTTGTTTTAATCCCAGCGAACATAAATAAAAATAATGAGAAGTACTCTAGATATCTAAAGTAATGAAGTAAACTTTTTGAGATGTGCAGAGTTTGAGCTGGAATAGTTTGTTGTAAAAATATTGCCACAGCCAGAGATAGCAATCCTGCCAAGGCGTAAGCAATAATAAATATGTGATAGTTTGTACGCCAAGTAATCTTTTTTCTTAAAACTTGGACTAGCCAAACTAGTCCAGTCAAAAAGACCAAAATGTCTTCTAGTCGTACCCTAACTAGATAGCCAGGTATGGCTTCTAGTAATGGTAACTTGGGGTATAAGGGAATAAATATGATTAAAAACAGACTTAAAGCAAATAAAAGATGTAGTTCTAACCAGTTTGTTAATGTTGCTTGTGTCTTTTTTAGCATTGTAGTATTGTGATTACTATAATACTATTTTTGAGAAAGAATCGAGCATGAAAACCATTATTCTTTGTGGTGGGACTGGAACAAGACTAAAGGAAGAGACAGAGTTTAAGCCTAAACCCATGGTTTATGTGGGAGGAAAACCCATTTTGTGGCACATTATGAAGACGTACGCCTATTATGGTTACAATGATTTTGTTTTAGCGTTGGGCTATAAATCGGAGTACATAAAAAAATTCTTCTTGGATCAAAAAGCCTATACATCAGACTTTACGCTCAACACAAAAACTCACAAAAAAAAGTTTTATCTAGAAAATAGACACCAAGTCGATGACTTCAAAATTACTTTTGTCGACACGGGAGTGGATGCACAACCTGGAGAGAGAATCTTAAAGTGTATCAACTACATTCCAGAAAAAGATGATAACTTCATGGTGACTTATGGTGATGGAGTGACCGACCTTAACATTAAAAAACTAGTCACTTTTCACAAACGGCAAAAAACTATAGGCACCATTACAGGCATTCATCCTAGATCTAAATACGGTTTGGTGAATATCGATGAAAAAAATATCGTCAAAGAGTTTCAAGAAAAGCCCATGCTTACAGATTGGGTAAATGGTGGATTCATGGTATTTAAGAGAAAGTTTTTTGCCTATATCAAAGCTGGTGAAACAGAACACCCCGCTTTAAAACGACTAGCTACAGAAAAACAACTTTCTTTATATCAACATAATGGATTTTGGTTTTGTATGGATACCTATAAAGAAGTTAAGACCCTAAATGAGATGTGGAACTCTGGTAACGCTAAATGGAAAATCTGGTCATGAAGTTTAGACAGAAAAATATTTTAGTAACAGGTGGCACAGGTTTTGTGGGTTCCCACCTAGTTGAAGATCTAGTCTGCAAGGGGGCAAATGTTGTCACCACTTTTCAATCATTAGATCC
>Ga0233429_1001315_pt1 | contig 30814 bp, 28 predicted proteins | sample SI_118_April2016_3_FD_179879 | JGI IMG/M metagenome (GOLD analysis project Ga0233429, IMG submission 179879) | Seawater microbial communities from Saanich Inlet, British Columbia, Canada - SI_118_April2016_135_MG | ecosystem: Environmental > Aquatic > Marine > Inlet | place: Canada: British...
CCATTCAAAGCCACAAAGAAACGCGCTGACACATCTCGCAGTCGCTCATCCATCTGTGGATCGGTGACGGGAAAGCTCGCCAGCGCGTCATAGTCCTCCCATTTGATCTTGGCGTGTTTGAAACTCTCTCCCTGCGGGAAGCGATACTCAATCGGCTGATAGGTCGTGGGCTTGCGTGGATCCTCAGGATTCTCCGCGACGAGCACCGTGTATTCTGCGCCATCGATGTATTCCTCGATGAGCGCCCCTCCGTGCCGCGTCATGATCTTGCGCGCCTGGCGTCGGAGTCCCGCGGGGGTTTGCACTCGCGACGCTCGACTCAGATCGATACTGGCGTAGCTGCTGGGGTGTTTGACGAATAGTGGAAAGCGCAGCCGGCGCGCTGCCTCCTCGACGTCATCCGCCGTCCTGGCCATCACCCATGCTGGCGTAGCGATTCCGCTCTCGACACAGGCTTGCTTCATCTGCTCACGAGAGGGCTCAAAGAAACTCGACGTAGCGCCGGTAAACGGGACGTTGTGTCGCTCCAATGTCTCTACGACTTCAATCCCCGGCCGCTGCTCGTCTGCTGCGCCGTCACAGAGATTGAAAAAGAGGTCGAAGCCCTCCTTCACCTGCTGCGCCACGACAGCGGCGGCGGTCTCGTAGTCGAGAACCGTCAAATGCCAATAGGCCTCGGGGAAAAAGGGCCGGGGATCACACGGCCAATCATCCGCAGGGAAGGGATCGGCATCCAGATCCTGGGTTGTGAGTAGACAGACCCGCATGCACTCAAGGATAGCCTGCTTCAACTGTGATACAAGCTTTGCCGTGTCCCCTCCAGCACCTATTGTGGCTACATGATCTGGACTCTCATTCGCAAAGACTGGGATTGGCCATGGTCTACCATCCCCCACCACCAGCGATACAGCGATCTCATGAATGAACGTGAACAGTTTCTTTTCGACCTGCAGGGATTCTTGAAAGTTGAGAATTTCCTCTCACCCGAGGAGGTGAGCTGCCTCAACGAAGCCTTCGATGCCAACTGGGACGAACGCGTCGACGATCCAAATTCACATGCCGAAGGTGGCACGTATGGTCCGGTTCGTCGCGGCATGTTTACTGGCATGCTCACGTGGGAGCAGCCTCATTGTCTGCCCTTCCGTGACCTGCTCGCCCATCGCAAGCTGATCCCTTATTTGAACACCTTGTTTGGGCGTGGCTGGAAGATGGACCACTCGCCCTTCATGCTGACAGGTGGCAAAGGCACAGAGGGCCTGCGCATTCACGGCTCCACGTCGCGCCACTTTGATGACTCACAGTACTACATCTATCGCAATGGACAGATGCGCTGCGGTATGATCGTCTGCCAATTTCAGTTGGCTGATGTAAATGCTGGCGATGGCGGCATGTGTGTTGTTCCCGGTAGCCACAAAGCCAACCTGCCCTGCCCGGCGCCGATCCTCACGTGGGACGAAGATCGCGACGTTGTCTACCAGGTTCCCTGCAAGGCGGGTGATCTGGTCATCTTCAATGAGGCGACGCTGCACGGGACGTTGCCCTGGACCGCCGAACATGAGCGTCGCTCGCTGCTGTATCGCTACAGTCCGAAGACACTGCACTTCGCCGGTGGCACGTATCAAGTAACGCAGCCAGAGTGGGTCAGCGAGCTCACGGAGGCTCAGCAGGCTGTCCTTGAGCCGCCCTACATCTACAATCGACCCCTCGTCGAAGACGATGGTGTATCCGTGTCGCGACCTCGTCGAGGCTGAAAACACGCAGTATTTGACGGATCGACGCTAGTCGGCGTACACTACGCCCGAAGATGATTGGGAGTTCACCGCACGGCATTCGTCGTCAGCGACCCTCTCAGTTGTCCGACCATAGCGGCACAGGTGCTCGAGTATCGATTGCGACTGACATCAGGTCGCAGATCGGTTTCGGGAGAATAGGGAAGGCAGTGAAAATCTGCCGCGGTCCCGCCACTGTGAACCGGTTGCGAATCGTTTTTCATTAGAAGATTCGCCTCCTGCCGATAGACACACTCCCACTGGCCTGCTGGTCGGGAAGGGAATCGGCACGAGATACTGGAAGTCAGGAGACCTGCCTGCGCCGAGACACGGAAACCTTCGAAGGAAAGGTGGTCCTCTCTGCGCCTGCGCGTAGATTCGCCCCGCTCTCATTTGAGGTCGGGGTTTTCTTTTTTCTGGCTACTTGCTGCGCTCGGCCTTGTCGTATGTCGTTCGACAGGAGCGGAGGCGATCGACGCCGATATCACCGTAGTCGACAGCGATACCGGTGCGCCTGTCGTCGGCGCCGCGGTCAGCCTGGAGTCTGCAGACCAGTTACTGATCGGCGTCAGTGATGAGGGGGGGCGGATCCAATGGCCTGCTGTGTCACCGGGGACGTGGCGGCTGCACATCATCACTCTCGGTTTCGAGTCGGTCGATCGTGAATTGCTGATTTCCGGTCCCTTCTCCGAACGTATATCTCTGCGACCACAACCACTGCTGATGGACGAGATGGTTGTGCGCGGCATCCGTGATGCAGACCAGATTCGTGCGCCGGTTTTCGTCGAGTCGATTACTCCTGCCGAAGTTGCCACGCCGGGTGCAGACATCGCGCAGTTGCTGCAGGTGGCCACGGGAATCAGCATCCGCCGCTATGGCGGCCTGGGAAGTTCCAGCACCGTATCTATTCGCGGCTCGACGTCAGAACAGGTACTGGTGTATCTCGACGGTATCCCCCTCAATCGTGCAGGGGGCGGCGGCGTCGATCTTGGCGCCATGCCTGTGGCTGGGATCGAATCTGTCGACGTGTACCGCGGTGCCGTACCGGCTCGGTTCGGCGGCAATAGTCTTGGAGGGGTCCTGCACTTGCGGACCCGTTCATTGGGCGGTGCGCCACGCTGGCACATGCAAACCTCGAAGGGGTCCTTCGGGGCGCAGCAGGCAAGTGTATCGGCCGCCACGCCGTGGAAGGGCTTCGACCTCATGGCACTGGCCGATGTCAATCATTCGAACAACGACTTCCGCTTCTTCGATGACAACGGCACCGAGTACAATCTCGGCGACGATACGTGGGCATCCCGCCGCAATAGCGACTTCACCTCTCTCCGAACCATTGTCAAGATGGGACGTCGCGTCGGCGCCCATCGTTTGCAGGTCCACGGTGTACATGATGTGAGGCACAAGGGCCTCCCAGGCATCGGCAATTTCCAGTCTCTGCAAACCCGCTTCGACACTTGGAACCATCTGGCGGAAGCGCTGTTGTACGGCCCCTTTGGCAACGCAGGTGGCTATCGCTTGCGGCTGTATCACAGCCTGGACCGAGGCACTTTCAAAGACTTGGCCGGTGAAGTTGGCGCCGCCCGTGATCATGACGAGACAACAACCCGTGGTGTGGGTGCTCGGGGAGAGATCGCCCAATTGGCAGGGCAACAGCGATTGATCACACTCTTCGCTGACACACGCCAGGAACAATTCGACGGACGCGATCTGTTGCGGGACGGTGCACCGAAACCATCGGCGCGACGGCGTGCAGTGAGTGTCGGTGGTGAGGCCGAGGTGCCCGTCGGCATGGGGATCATTGTGCATACGGGCGGCCAATGGGAGGGTTTTGACGATCGGTTTTTCGATGATGGCAACTTTGTGCCCGCCGCCCCCCTCTCACCCATACATGACCGCCGTGGTCTGTGGGGCGCTCGCGTCGGATTTTCTGCTGATGTCGCGGCTGGATGGATCGTCAAAGGCCATGCCGGCCGGTACGGACGAGCGCCGAGCTTCTTTGAGCTCTTTGGCGATCGGGGCGCTATTGTGGGCAATACGGATCTCACGCCGGAGTCAGGACAACAACGAGATCTCGGCCTTCACCATCGCGCGGATGACGGTCTGACCCTGGCAGAAATCGTCGCCTACGACAACCGTGTAGAAGACCTGATTCGCTTTGTTCAGAACTCTCAGTATGTCTCCCGTGCCCACAATATCGGACGCGCCTCTCTTCGTGGTGTCGAGACGCGTATTGAGGCTCGCCTGAGGCTCGCAGGCTGGGCTTTCTCGCTGCACGCAGGCTACACCTATCAGCAGGCCGAGAATCGCTCGCCTTTCAGTTTCGAGAAGGGCAATGACCTGCCAAACGCCCCGCGACATCGATCGCAACTGCGTATTGGTACTGATACCGGACCTTGGCACGTGCACTGGGACCTGCGACGCGAGAGTCGCCACTTCCTGGATCGGGCGAATCTGCGCCCCATCGCAGCACGTACGATCCACGGTGCAGGAATACGACGTCAGTTCGGCAAAGGTATGTCGGTAGCTGCCGAGATCAGCAATCTCACAGACAATGGCGTCGCCGATCTATGGGGTTACCCACTACCCGGCCGCTCCGTAAGCATCTCCCTTTCGGTTGAGCATCCCTCCAGTCATCTCTCAAACATGTCACGAGGAAACCAATGACCTTGCGCCACCTTTCACTTCTGCTCGTTGGCTTAGCTACAGGCCTTGCACCGGCAACAGCACAGACGGATCTGTTTGTCGTCACCTCTGATTTTGCGACGGGATCGGCTGCTATTCTGCAGGCATCAGCCGAGGATGCGCAGGTGAATCTGCTCACCGTTCATGCTGATGCGATTGGCCAGTACTTCGACGACCGCATCTATATCGTCAACCGCCTCGGACAGGACAATGTCATCGTGTTGGATGCAGCCAATCCAACACAACCACTGACTCAGTTCTCCGTCGGCAATGGCACCAATCCTCACCAGATCTATGTCGTTTCACCAGATAAGGCCTATGTAACTCGGTATGATGACAGCCACCTCCTCGTCGTGGATCCTAGAGACGGGACCGAATTGGGTACCATCGATCTGAGCGAATTTGCTGATGGTGACGGCTTGCCAGAGATGTCCGAGATGATCGGCGTAGATGACCGCGTCTATGTCAGTTGCCAGCGTCTGGACCGGGACAATGGCTGGATCTCGGATGCGAGCTTTCTCATCGCCATCGACACCGCCAACGACGCGGTCGTCGATCTCGATGCGGTGACGCCTGGAACACAAGGGATCAGACTCTCAGCAACGAACCCAAGCAGTCTTGTTGCCGCCGGTCGTCACATTGCCGTTGCTGTTGTTGCCGGCTTCGGCGATCATGAGGGCGGCATTGACCTGGTCGACCCAACGAGCGGACGCAGTCTCGGCCTCGCCGTATCCGAGACAGACCTGGAGGGAGATATATCTCTGCTCACGATGACCTCGGCGACGAGAGGCTTCACCGTCGTCTCCGATGCAAATTTCATCAACAGCGTGAAACCCGTGAACCTTGAGACAGGTGCTGTGGGCGAGCCTCTGAGTGGGCTCAGTGGTGGCTTCATCTCCAGCATCGTCGTCGACGGCGATCGTGTCATCGTAGGAGATCGTGGCAGCTTTAGCGATCCCACTGCCGCGGGCCTGAAGATCTACGATGTCGAGACGGGCATGCTGATCGCTGGCCCCATCGATACAGGGCTTCCCCCTGCCAGCGTCGTTCCGCTGCGCAATGTCGCCACCGCCATCGTTGCCACCAACAGCATCGTGCCCGCCACGTCCGCACTCGATGCAGCCTACCCAAATCCCTTCAATGCCACGATCCAGATTCCGCTGCGGACAACGGGGGGTGATATAGACGTAGCCATCTTCAACCTGCTCGGACAGCGGCTGCGCACACTCACACATGCCCATCTGAGTGCGGGGGCATATCAGTTGTCTTGGGATGGTCTGACCGACGCCGGAACGACCGCTGCCAATGGGCCCTACCTGGTCCTGCTGCACAGCCACGACACCCAGCTCAGGCAGAAGATCATGCTGCTCAAATAGAATCTGTCGCCGTGATCAGGCGGGTGGCACAAGATCTTCACCACCAGAGGACCAGGGGTGGCACCGCAGCAGACGCCGACACGCCAGATACATGGCCTTGAAAGGTGGATGACTGCGGAAGGCCTCCACTGCATACCTCGAACAGGAAGGATGAAAGCGACAGCCGGAAAGGGGTCCGAAGAATGCATGGAGAAGTGGCGAGACCGTGATCTGATACAGGCGCAGCAGAACGATCGCCAACCAGGCTGTTGGACCCCGACGTGGAGGGAGATCAGACATAATCCGGCCACTGTCGGCTAGTTGATGCGGATGTTATCCTACTCTGCAACACAATCGTCGCCTTTTTCATCAGGAACTGACCATGGATCTCATCGAGCGCCCACGTCGTCTACGCCGCACACCTGCCATCCGTTCCCTCGTGCGCGAGACGACGCTGCATCCGAACGACCTCATCTATCCCCTCTTCGTCAAGGAGGGGATAGGCCTGCGCGAACCGATCGAGTCAATGCCGGGTCAGTTTCGTCTGTCCATTGATGAACTGGTTGCCGAATGTCTCGAAGTGTGGGACCTGGGCATCCCCGCCGTCAATCTCTTCGGCTACTGCAACAAGAAAGATGCCCTGGGCTCGGAGGCATTTAATCCGGATGGACTGATCCAGCAGGCAGTCAGCGCTCTGAAGGATGCCGTGCCCCAGATCTGTGTGCAAACGGATGTCGCCCTCGACCCCTATACAACGCACGGTCATGATGGACTCGTCATGGACGATGAAATCGTGAATGACGAATCCGTCGAGGTATTGTGTCAGCAAGCCGTGTCGCATGCAAATGCCGGCGTCGATTGGGTTGCACCGTCGGATATGATGGATGGACGCATCGGCGCGATTCGCGATGCCCTCGATGCCGAGGGCCACACGGATGTGGGCATCCTCGCCTACTCCGCCAAGTATGCCTCCTGTTTCTACGGACCTTTTCGCGGTGCCCTGGAGTCGACGCCTTCAAAGATGGACAAGAAGACCTACCAGATGGCGCCAGAGAATGTGCGCGAGGCAATTCGGGAAGTGCAGCTCGATGTCGAGGAAGGTGCTGACGTGGTGATGGTCAAACCAGCCCTCGCCTATCTCGACGTGATCAGGGTCGTACGCGAAGAAGTCGATGTCCCCGTTGCCGCCTACAATGTCTCCGGCGAATACGGCATGATCCTGGCAGCGGCAGAAAAAGGTTGGGTCGATCGCGATCAAGCGATGATGGAGTGTCTTACAGCGATAAAACGTGCCGGCGCGGATATGATTCTTACCTATTTCGCCAAGGACGCTGCGCGCCTCCTGTCTAGTTGAGCAGCGCGGCCCGTTGATTTCGCCTGATCTGATCGACCTCCACTGGTCGCTGCCTCTGATCCAGCTCGCTCCGGTCAGGTCGATGACGCCAGAAGCCCTTCTTGTTCCTGCTGTTTCCGTTGATTCTGCCAATCATAATCGACGGGACCATCATAGAATGCCGAGGGTGCCTCAATAGCCCACATCTGTTTACGAATGAGCCAGTTGTCCGGGTCACACACGACGGCCTGGCGCAATTGTTCCACCGCTTCCTCCTGCTTGTCTCGCGACAACAGCACCAGCGCCAGTTGCAGACGCGCATCCGCCTCTGCCTCAGCAGGGGTCAGCGCCCGCGTCGTGGCGTCATCCAGTTGCTGCCAGGCCACTGGGATCTCTCCTGTGCCTGCCCAGGCTTCGAGCTCGGCACGGAAATCATCATCACCGATGTTGACCAGGCCGACGGGACGGACCAGACGCCCCTGCGCGTCGAGGACAATTGCGACGGGGACGTACTTCAATGCATAGGCCTTACCGATCGCATTGTGCTGATCGGTTAGTCGTGTGAATGTAACCTTCGCCTCGTCCAACCATGGCGTGGACGCAGAGGGTCCCTGGACATCGCAGGCGATGGAGATGACCTGAACCCGGTCACCATACTGCTCATGAAATGACTGCCACCCGGGCAGTTGGCCTCGGCATCCTCACCAGGAGGCCCACATGTAAAAGACGGCGGGTTTGCCGATCACATGCTCAGAGGACACCATGGCCGTGCTGCCATCCTCGGGCAGTCGGATCTCCGGCGGACGATCGCCGATGCTCAGGCCCAATGAGGCGGCCACGTGTCCTACTTGCAGTGCGTCATCGTCACACAAATGCCACTGGAGTTCGAGGGCTTCAGCGAAGGCACCGAGGCGACCGAAGAGGATGCCATCGATATTGCGTGTGTCCCCATCCGACAATGGGATACAGATCTCTGCGTCCCCCTCGCGACATATGCCCTGGCGCCCGGCGTCGATCTGTTTCACCACACAGGAGACGAGGGGCGCGAAGTGATCCAGTGGTACCCAGGCCTCGTCGTCTTCGCGCCTGGCGGGCGGCGCCAGTTTCTGCGGCACGCCCTCTACGATCAATTCAAGATCTGTCATGTGTGTGCTTCCTCTGTCCACCTGGGTTCAATCACTGCGCGTGCCACAATCACGTGTAAGCAAGTCGTTGGCGGCCCGATGACCGCGGCACAATCACCTGTGCGACGTTCCCTTCGCAGGCCGGAACTAGCCAATCTATCCTGCCACCCGGGCCACCTCAAGGACACTCCAAGTTGCGGCGCTCTAGCGGCCGAACGCCAGACGCCACTGCAGTATTGCGTCGAGAGATCACTCATCGAGTGAATCCCAGTCATGGGGGGCCGACTGCAGGGGCAGTTTAAGCTGCAGAAATTGCGGTGTGTGACATACCGTCTCATCACACGCCTGCATGCTGATGTGCACGATCGGTTGAATGTCCACTTCCTCTGCGGACAGGCCGCGGCACAGAATCTTGATCGTGACGAGGCCTTCGTATACGGGCAACCGCTCATCGATCACAGGTAGATGCAGCATTCTCGTCTCTGGATACCGGATCTCGTCGACGACAAGGTGATCTACATCGGCTTCGATCTCGATATGCAATGGGATGTAGCCCTCTGGTAGTGGCTCCCCGTAGAGGTGTTCCCCTCTGGGCAGATCGATCTCGATGGTCAGCAGATTCAGCTGCTGTGGCCGAATGATCGGGGCGGCGAACCATGCCCGGATCTCCCCATGTCCGGAATCCAAGCGCGTGCCGTCATGTCCTGCAGCTAGCCCGAATCGCTCCTGCACTGCATTGGCCACCGACTCGCGAATACGATAATCTGGACCAAAGTGTTTGTCGAATATGACCCCTTCAGCATCGACGAGATACATCCCCGGATGCGGCACACCATAGTGCTTGTGGTCAGGTTCGATGTCTTCGTTGAGCAGCCCCCAGGCGCGGATGACCCGACTGTCTGCGTCAGACAACAGCGGATAGTCGATGCCATACCTGTCGGCAAACCGCTTCAGGATTTGCTGTGAATCAGGACTGATCGCGATCACGGCGATGCCATCGGCTTCGAATTGTGCTTTGTGTTGTTGCAGCTCGACCAGCTGCGTGCGGCAGAAGCCTCACCAGGAGGCGGACCGATAGAACAGAATCAGAGCACGGCGGCGACCGGTCACCGTGGACAGGCGAACCGGTTGCCCCCACTGATCATTCAGTTCGAAGTCGTCTACGGCGGCACCGATGGCTGGACCCGTTGGACGCGCTGTCATGGGTGACGACCCTGGGCAGAATCGACGGCGAGGCTGTCTCTCATGGTATCACCACCGGTTCCTGGCCTGGGGATTCACCATTCTTATCGTTAATGGTCGCACCGGAGGGCGCCAGCACGGGGCCAGCAAGCAAGGGATCCAGGGTCGCCACCATCCACGTGTGGAGTCGGTCCTTCATGTCTTGAAGCGCCTGTGACGCCTCATCATTGGCGGCCTCGCCATCGGCACCGATCAGATTGCGTGTCTCATTCGGATCGAAAATCAGATCGTAGAGTTGCTCCTGCGCCACCTCTCGCTGCGGCCAGTCGTGGTCGAGCCACACATCCTTGGCTTCACTCTCGTCACAGTTGGGCATGACGGGTGTCGTCTTTTCGTCGTCATAGCGCCTGATGTATTTCCACCGACGTGTGCGCACCGCTCGTTGTGGCTCATAGGCTGCGTGGTAGTTCACCTCCGCAAAGACCTGCTCATTCACACTCTCCACCTCACCAGCAAGTAGTGGCAACAGCGAGTTGCCCTGTAACCAGGAGGGCTGCTCGATCTGCAGCAGGTCACAGATCGTCGGATACAGATCGATGTGGGACACCATTTCGTCGCACACCTTGCCGCCGTCAAATCCACCAGGTCCACGGATGATGAGGAAGATGCCCATGCCATGATCCGTGAGATTGCATTTCATGCCGGGGTAGGCCAGACCATGATCGGTTGTGCAGATCACGAGGGTATTTTCAGCCAAACCGTTGCGCTCGAGGGCCTGCAGCACGCGGCCATGTCCTTCATCCATTCGCCGAGCACTCTCGTGATAACCTGCTGTCATCTGCCGTATCTGCACAGAATCGGGCAGTGGATCAGGTGTACGGACATAGCGGGAATTTTCCTCAGGCATCTGGGGAAACTTCAGATGTGTCTCCTGATATCCGACATCAAGGAAGAACGGCGTCTGTGGCTTGCCATCGAGAAAGGTCTCCGCCGCAGCGGATACGTTCTTTGCCTGCAGATTCTCGTGGTCGAGGACCTCGTCGAAGCCGATGGTCTGTGGCCCATCTTCGCGTGCTGCCACGTGTTGCATCCCAGCCAGGACCGTGTGATATCCCGTCGCCTTCAGTGTCGTCACCAGATGTTGAGCGTAATCATTCAGTGAAAAGCCACGGTGCGCCAATCCCAGCATGCCACTGGAGTGTGCACTCTGCCCCGTCAACAGTGCCGCGCGACTCGGGGCACTGGTCGGCGCCGCGCAGAAGGCCTGCCGAAAGAGCACACCCTCCTCGGCCAAGCGCTGCAGATTGGGCGTTGGCACGGCGTGACCCATGGGTTGGATATATCGACCGCTGTCATGGGAGTGCAGGTAGACGATGTTGGGCAGCATGCTAAGTTGCTCTTTCAGTGAGAGTGGACACTGATGTCCCGAGATTGCATCGGCAGGTCGACACGCTGGCCGCCTTGTGCGTGCGAGGCGACCATGGCAAAGAGGATCTCCATGCCACGGCGAATGATATCGATCCCACTGCGGGTCGGCTGCCCCTCGTTAATCGCGCCGACCAGGTCTCCGAGGATGGCCACCGTACCTGAACGAGCCTGCCAGGATGGAAAGGGCACAGGTTCCCAATCATAGCGGTCTTGCCGGCGCATTGCTGTGTAGCGGGACGAGTCTCCCCAACTGCGTAACACACCCTCCTCGCAGACAATCTCGATATCCAGCGACGGCAGATCCGTGCAGGTCAGCCGTCGCCCCCCAGCCAAATCGATGGACGCGTGGCCGATGGCAGGATCCGCATCCAGGGCGATGGCATCCCCTTGTGTCGAGACGCCCAGTTCCTGATCTGCACGGCCAGTCAGCGTCGCCTGGACCGCGGCCGGTTCGGGGTCGCCCAGCAGATACATGGCGGCGTCGATGATATGCGAATGTGTATGAAATGCGGATCCGCCGCTGGCACCGATCAGTGCGCTACGCGGCTCACCGAGGTGACCTGCGTCTAGAAAAGCACGAGCCGTCTCAAAGCCTGCCCAGTAGCGCCGCATGGCACCATAGACGATGGGGATCTGCGCTGCGTGAACGGCCTTCACGATCCGATCGAGGTCTACCTGTGAAGTGCACAAAGCCTTCTCTGTGTAGATGCCGCGTACACCAGACTCGACGGCATCGATCAGTGGCTGTGCTCGCGCATGGGCTGGCGTCGTAACGGAGACGATATCCGGTTTGATCTGCTCAAGTAGCTGCCGATGATCAGTGAAACGTGATGCCACACCGAAACGATCACACCAGCCATCGAGCCGATCAGCTTCTACGTCTGCGGCGGCTACCAGTTCGACGCCATCTGTCGCTGCATAGCCGGGTGCGTGCCCATAGGGCAAAACAAAATCTGCATGATCATATGTGATCTCATCATCGATGGTGCCTGCCATTCGTCCACAGCCAATGACGGCGGCTCGCAACGTCATCTATCTCTCTCCTTGGTCACGTTTCATCAGTTGTCGAAGCGAAAGTCTTCCAATTGCAGACTGTAGCCTCGAATCTGGGCCTTGGGTGCATCATCGAGGATATAGTTAACGATGTAGATCTCGCCATCATCGAACTGCACCCAGCCGGAGTATCCCGTATCTGATTCCAGGTGCCGATCAAAATCGATGGGAAGGATACGCGTGTGCGCGTCCTCACGACGACGGGCACGGCAAGACTCCATATCGGTCAAGGCGCCAAAGAAATTCTGCGTCCACCACCCTACCCAACCTTTGCCCCCCTGCATGAAGCGATGCGTGATGAGCATCAGGCCATTGGTGAGCATTCCCGCCACGGGTCGATGACAACCGGGTAGTGGAAAGCGGAAAGGGCCTTGCCAACTCTCACCACCATCCACACTCAGGCACTTGTATGCGTCGGCGCCCTCACCTGAATTCTCACGCATGAAGCATACCAGATCACCCTCGGGTAGTTCGGCGACACTGGCCTCGCACAACTGCAGATCGGGCACCTGGGCAATCTGCCGTGGTTGGCTCCAACTCTCGCCCGCGTCGTCTGATATCCACGTTCGCACAGACCACAAGGGGGCCTCCGCTGGGGGTAGCTTTGTGTGCGCACCCAGCAACCAGCGGCCAGCGTATTCCCCGTGCTTCAACTCGATCAATTGATCAGGAACAATTCCGACAATCGGTGTTGCCCGCGGCGCACTCCAGGTGCCGCCGCCATCGTCGCTGAACCATAACCAGTTGCTCTGCTCGCCACCGATATTTCCCACTCCTCTACCGGCGATCCGGTCACATACGACGACAAGACGACCATCGCCGAGACAGGAAACTCGTGGACAGTTCCACCAGGGATCAACCTTGGGATCACCGTGGAGAGCCTCACTGATCGCCTGCTTCGTGGTCCACGTACGACCACGATCGTCTGACGTGGTCGTCATTACCCGTGTATAGGAGCGATCACGGTGGTGGGTGCACTCTGCAAACACGCACACGAGTCGGCCCGTCGGCGTCAGGGCGACATCTGGAAACGCCTCATAGATCTCATCATCGCGACTTACAGCAAACTGTTCCATCAGTCCTCAGCGGTAGGGAGCGAAACGACACAGGTCGGGTGGATGCCGACGCGAACGACCGATCTCATGAGCGTGAATTGCGCGTCCGAGATTGGCCATAAATGGGAAGCCCACTTCATCGTAGGCGTAAATCCCATCGTCGAAGATGCCATTCTCGTTCACACAGATGACAGCGGTCAACAGGTATTCGATGCCATGGTCGAAATCGACGGTGTACGCATTCTCCGTCATGTAGCCATACGCAGCACCGACTTTGTTGAAGACTCTCGTCGCCGAATCGATCCGTTCTTTGCTGTCGCCAAAGAGCGTGAACTTCACGAAACCATCCCAGTACTGCTCAGAATCATACTTGCTGATCCCACTCTCACGCGGCCACTGAGACATGGCTCGATAGAGCAGATCGAGATCATCTGCTGTAAGCTCAAAGCGATATCCTGGATCCACTGCCTCTGGAAACAAGACGGCCTTCAGTATCTGCTGCAGATCATCAACGGCAATCCAGTTCTTGCCCGCAAAGTCCATGGGTGCCTCAACGAGGTCACCCTCTGCCATGTAACCCTGACCACGCAAGATTTTCGTGGCGGGCACATAGGAGGTGTCGTTGCAGACCAGTGGTTGCTCATAGACAGCCTTGCCAGTCTCCCGCTCAAAGAAGGTCATCGGATTTGTTCGGGCATTTTGCTGTGGCGAGCGCGGCAGGGCCAGCCGGTGGGTCAGGCGAAGATTGTTGTAGCCCTTCGCCCACAATTTTTCATTGAGTTCCTGTTGGCCCAGAAACTCATACAGGCGATTGTGCGCGTCGTTGTCGCTCACCAGGAAGATCTTGCGGATATAGTGGCCGATCGACGGAATACCTCCCGGTGCCGTCGCATCGTGGAGGGCGGCGATCTGTCCAGGTGCCGCCGCGTCTATATGTAGAGGTGTGTCGGCGTTGAGCCCGTCGAGCGCCAGCTGGCGCAATTTCTCCAGGGCCAGAAAGGCGGCGGGCATCTTGACCGTACTGGCGGGATAGAAATACGCAGTTGAGTCGACGCGAAATGCATGCGATGTGAACTGCGGTACGTTGTCCTGATCGCGATCGATCTGCGTGTAGAGAATTTGTACCTCGTACTCGCCGACTCTATCGAGGACGGGGCCGAACCACTCCGGATGACGCTGTAGAATCTGCAGGACGAGATCGTCGGTGGGAGCCTTCATGGCTCGCATCGTAGCCCGACACGCGGCTAGTGTCAACCAATCAGGTAGTCTAAGAACCGAGGTTCAGCGTCAATGCCAGGCGCAGGTCCAGTCCATTGTATTTGCGACGCCCACCGATCGGCTTTGAGAAGGCGCTCATCCAGTTGTATCCCGAACGTGCACCGATCGACAAGAAACGGGCGACAGACACATCGATTCCCCCGCCAAGACGCACTCCGAAGGCTCCTTGTTCGCGCTGCCAAAGGGTGTCATCGAGCAGACTCCGCCCACGCTCCTGCCCTGTAACGGTTGCCAGAGACGCACTCAGGAAGGGTATCCAGCCTGAGGTGCGCAGCAACCAGCGTCCGCCGAATTGCCAGCCCGTCAGGCGTATCTCCCGCAGACGCGACAGACCATCCGCCGCGAGTGCATCCGTCTGCAGATCGCTGGCGAGGGTAGAGTAGGATAGTGTTGCCTCGAAGCGAGGATGCATCTGGTAGGCAAGTGTGAGCCCGCCGAGTGTCTCCCATGGCTGTATCTGTCGAATCGGTTCAGGTAGAGCCGGTAGCGCGCTGTCCTCCGCGGTCTGATCGCCACCCGTTCGGATCGCATCCGATTCGAGGACGCTGGCACTCGGCTCAGGCCCAATACGCCCGAGGTGCAACTCGACCCGCAGAGGCATCCCGGTCTCTGGTCGGGCCGCGCGTCGTGGGGCACCAGGAATTCCACCACGCAGAACAGCTTCTTCCATCGGCGTATCGCGGAAGTCGCTTGCGAGCACGACGACTCGTTCACCCGCCTCGACACGTCGCGTCGCCTTCTGCAATCCGTCCCCGCGCCGCAGATAGATTTCGTAGTTATGTGGTTCCAAACCCAGCTCGATGCGTCGGCCTGCTGTCTTGCTCAGTTCCGCAACCAACAGTCGATCCCCATTACGGATGTAAAGTCGACCATCCACCTGCTCGCCGATGTCGAGACCCGCCGTAAACTGACGCACATCCGTCATCACCACGTCACCGGTGCCAGACAGATTCATGTCGTAGGCCGGATGCTGCGCCCCGCCGCGAAGATCGACGGTTCGAGCCAGGGTCTCGCGGAAAGCAAACTGATAGGCTTCACTGAGAGTCACTTGACCATCATCTGACACGTCAGCGGCGCCACGCATCCCTGATACCAGATAGTGGGTAAAAAAGGAGCCACCGATACGATCGGACTCCTGTGCAGACTCCTCAGCAGAACTGGACGTCAGAAATGCGTAGCCGCGGGTGTCAGTGGACGAATCGAGCAGAAAGGCAGCGCGCCGCTGCCCACCCTTGAGCCGGGTGATGGCACCCGATGCGCAAGCGTCGAGAATGGCAATGCGTACATCGGCGCCTATTTCGTCGAGTTCTGCCCGCAGTTCGCGATAGGTCAGGCGCTCGCCTGCAAGAAGCAACCCGGTCTCATCAGCATGCCCTGAATAATACAGCAGCACCTCACTGCGGACCGTCGGTGGCACTTGCTCGAGTCGCTTCGCCAGTTCGTGCAGGGCGTCGACAAAGTCGGCGCGATCTGGTTCGGAAAGCAGCACCCGGTTCTCCGCGTCGACACCCCCCATCTGCGCCATCACTGCTGCGAAGTTGCCCGCATCAGACACGGCATAGCGCAAGCGAACCCGATCCGTCCCACCATCATTGGCGCCTGCAGCAAGGACGAAGCGTTGTGTCGTAGGCGAAGCGAATGCTGCCGACGACAGGATCATGAGCGCGAGAACGAGGCGCGTAATCATTGCTCTCCACCCTCTTTCAACAGAATCCATTGATTCTGCAGCAAAGCATCCGACAGGGGAAGTGCCGTGGGTGGCATGATACCGATATCCATCGACTGTATTCTGGCCAGGACGGGTCGGATATCGAAAGAGACGTCACCCGTGATGAGATAGAAACATTCCCACCGCGGCGCAGCGTCCAGTTCGTAGGCGTGTTCGAGGGCGACGACACCACCACGTAGAACACCTGCTTGTATTCCCTCGAGCGGGTAGTGGCGAGTGAGGACACCCGAACCATCAACAGAGACGATCAAGCCGTATCTTGCCCCCGCCGCATCGTATTGGATCATCACGAGATCTCCCTCGGCGGCGCTAGCACCCTTCTCCAACAGAGTGCTCCGTGCTGCAGCCTGGCCTGCCGCCGTTTCCGACATGTTTCTGTTTGTGCCAGCAATACGATGCAGAAGCAGGCGAGGGCCATCGCCTTTTATGCGCACCTGCTCGCGCAGCTGTGGCGCTGGCACCGAGCGGGTCTGACCCGGTGCAATGCTGGTCGCAAGCGGCGAGACGGTAGACGGGTCAGGGGACTGCAAGATCGGCAGTGCCGCTAGCGTCAGGACAATGGCCACCGCCGGCGACCAACGCCACCATAGAGACCACTCCCCCTTCTTGTGAGCCTGTGGTTGTGACGCAGCAGCACGAGTTTCAATCTGGCGCGCCATCCATGCTGCGGGATAACGTTCAAACACCAACTCGTCTTCGCGTGCCAGGGCATCGAGCCGGGCACGCAGTTGCTCGTCCTGCGACAGCAACGCCTCGATCTGCTGCAATTCGCTCTGCGGCAGTTGCTTGAGCAGATAGCGCTCGAGTCGCCAGTCGGCAATAGGCGCAGATAGTCTCATCCGGATTCCGTCTCGTCGGTCAGGCCCTGCAGGTGTGCTCGAAGTGTGCGCAGGCGTTTGCGCACGCCTGAGACAGACATTCCCATCTCGTTCGCCGTCTCCTCAAGAGTCAGACCGTCCACGTAGTGAAGGGTCGCCATCGTCCGTGTTGAAACCTGCTCACGCGCAAACAGACGTTCGAGCACGGAGGCAGCACCGAGTTGCTCGAGCGTATTCTCATCGAGGATCGCCAGTCGGTAGACCAAATCATCGTCTGCCGTCTCGGGGCGTCGACGGCGATCCCGGATTCGATTCAGACTCAGATTTGTGGCAATGCGATACAGCAGACTGGATGGGTATTGATCGTTCAGGCGATCGCGGCGACGCAGGACCTGGACGAATACGTCCTGCATCACATCGAGCGCCTCATCCTCGTCTTTCAACAGCTGACGGCAGCGTCGCATCACCATGGGACCGTATTCTCGGTAGAGCGCTTCTACGTCCATGCACACGATGAGTTCTGCTAGAGTGAAACACCGATGGACTGGCCAACTGTCACCAGACCCTGTCGAAAAAAGCTATCTTTGATGTAACCTACGAAGGGGAACTGGGAAATGGGTAAGACAGTACTCATCGTCGATGACGATGACGACATCCGCTTGCTGCTGCGAACCTACCTGCGGCGCCTCGACTACGAAGTTCGGGAGGCGGGCAATGCCTGGCAGGCCCTGGCCGCTGTGCAGCAGCCAGTAGATCTGATTGTTCTTGATTTGCGGATGCCCTTCGATGTCAGCGGGGCAGACCTCATCCAGACTCTGGAGAGCCTCGGCAGATCAACCCCCGTCATCGTGCTGTCAGGTTGGACACAGGACCTGGACCGCGATAGCCTGCCAAGTTTCGTCCGCGCCGTCATCGACAAACCCGTGCGCCTGGAGGAATTCTCGGCGACCGTCGATCGAGCGCTGCAAAACGACCTGAATTAGGACGCCACCCTCGGCCCGGACAGTTGTGCCTCTACCTGATTCAGGCGCTGTCTGATCCAGATCAAGGCGACAATGGACGATAGAATGGCGGAGCCAACGAAACACCACCAGACGGTCTGCAAGCCATAACCACCGAATCGCGTCAGTGCCCACGCCGCCGGAACCGAGACAAGCAGGACCCGCAGGGTCGTCGTTACCAGACTGGGCAGACCACTTCCCAACCCCTGAAATACCCGCCCGCTGATGATCCCGACCGTAATGAAGGGAAATCCGACACACACGGTGCGCATGTATTGTACGGCCACGTCACCCACAGCTGGGTTGTCAGTAAACAGACCCGCCAACTGCGGCGCCAATAGCCAGAAAGACACACCCATGCCGATGGCCAGGACCTCTCCCCAGAAGATGGTATAGCGGAAGGTCTGGCGGATCAGATCGATTCGTCCTGCCCCGAGAAACATCCCCGTCAGCGTCACTTGGCTCGATGACAGGGCGATCATGGGCAGGATGTAGACGGCGTCCATCCTCCCACCTACGCCAAGTCCGGCAACGGCCTCCGTGCCAAAAAAGGAGACGATTCGATTGTAGAACATGCCACCAACGGCCATGATCACCATCGATGCTGACGCCGGCAGTCCGACCCGTAGAATCCCCTTCAGCACCTGCATCGAAGGGACAAAGGAGCGGAAGTTGAACTCGACGTAGGTCTTCTTGCGCACCAGGATGTAGACGATGAAGGCCACGAAGGCGAGTCCCTGACTGGCGACCGTCGCTGCAGCGGCACCACGCACCCCCATGTCGGCGGTGAAGATGAACAAGGGGTCCAGGACGATGTTGAGAAGCGTCCCACTCCCCTGAATCGCCATTGGTGTACGTGTATCCCCCTCGCCTGAGAGGATCGAACTGCACGTGACATTGACGATCCCCAACAGAAACCCGGGTGCCGCCACACCGAAGTAAGTCGCCGCCAGTTCCAGAGCCTTGCCCTCAGCGCCCAGTGCGGCCAGGATGGGCACGCGAAATCCAAGCGCCAGAGCGACGATGGCAATACCCAGGATCACACCCAGAACAATTGCATGTTCTGCCGCATTGTCCGCCGCCCGCTTGTCGTCTGCACCGATATGGCGTGCAATGACGGCCGTCGCCCCTGCCCCGAGACCGAAGGCGATGCCGATAGCAAAGAAGGCGAGCGGCAGATTAAAGGTCAGGGCGGCGACGGCGTCTCCACCCAGACGGCCGACGAAGGCCATATCTGTCAATGTGTACAGGGTCTGGATACCCATGCCGGCCATCACCGGCAGGGACAACATCCATACGGCGCGACGGGGATTGGCGATAAACTCGGCCGTGCGATTGCGGTTTGGCGCCGCTTCGCTGTGGTCGTCTGGATCTTCGGTCATGGACGATTTCGGTAAGGGTCGACTGGGGCCGGCATCAGCCGACGGACGCAGAGAAACTCGCCGTGCCAGTCGATGCTGACAAGCTCTCAGCCCCCGACGACAGCGGCGACGTTAGTCGGCAGTGGATTCGCCGGGGATGCGTTTGCCCTGGGGATCGAAGCCATCATCGGGCACGAGCCCACCGATCTCCTGCTGCAGCGATTCATCAAGATAGTGCTCGACGGAGTCCGCCGGCCCGTGCACGTGGTCGTGGGGTAACCCGAGTTGGTTCAGATATGTTTCCCAAAGCCGATGTCCCCGCAGCAACTGCAACCCCTGACGCCGGCCTGCAGTAGTAAGATCAACCGTCGCATCTGCCTCAAGTGCGACGAGCCCGCGACCTCGCAGCAGGCGCAGGGCCCACTGCGCCAGCCAGGGATGCACGGAGGCAAGGCCCAACGCATCCCGACGACGCCACGTCCTCTCCGCACCTTTCTCTGTCTGTCGCACCATACCCAGCAGGATATGGTCCTGCGCAACCTTCACACTCAAGCGCCCACGCGATATGGCACGAGCCAACAGGCCCTGGCGCGGCGCCACGAGAATGGACACACCAAACAGCGCCCCAAGGACGACCACCATCGCACCGGCTATCGAACTATTCCACAGACCAGCCAGGTAGTAGCCACCTATGGCCGAGATCGCCCCTAGGACCACAGCGATGCCGAGAATAGTCGCCAGCCGATCACTCCATAGATAGGCAGTTGCTCCCGGAACGATCAGCATCGCCACGACGAGAATTGCCCCCACCGATTCGAAAGAGGCGACAGTCGTCACCGACACAGCGCCCATCAGCAAGTAGTGAATGAGCGTCGCATTCACGCCAACCGCCAACGACAGCCCTGGATCGAAGGAGGCGAGGGTCAGTTCCTTGTAGAGGAGGCCGACGAAAAGCAGGTTGAAAATCAACACACCAGAAAGAATCCATACGGGTCGGGGGCCGTAATCCTGATCATTCCACAGGAGCGTATCAAGAGACGTGTAGGCAATCTCTCCGTACAGCACGCACTCCTGATCGAGATCGACCTGCCCAGCGTAGACGGAAATCAGTACAACACCGAGGGCAAACAGGGCCGTAAACACGATACCGATGCTCGCATCCTCGGGGACAGACCAGCGCCGGTGGAATGCTTCCACCAACAGGGTCGTCAGCAATCCGAATGTGGCAGCACCGATGAACATGGGCAAAATCGCTCGACTTTCGCTGAAGAAGAAAGCGATCGCAATACCGGGTAACACAGCGTGACTCAAGGCGTCGCCAAGGAGAGACATCTTGCGCAAGACGAGGAAGGTGCCCAGCAACGCGCAGGATGTGGCAGCCAGTATGCCGGTAAGGATGATCCACCCCGCGTCAGTCATCCGACCACCTCCTCACCACGCTCGCGACCTGCAGGTCGGTAGCCACTACCACTACCGTGGATGTCGACGACCCGCTCCGTGTCGATGCCGTGATCTCGGCGTAGGATTTCTTCGAGGCGTTCGAGGATATCTGGCGTCAGCAGATGCTCTACCTCATCCGCCGGGCGATCGACATGGTCCGCAGCCAGAATGTCTCGATAGACGAGATAATGTTCCCACAGACGATGGCATTTGACGACGAAGGTTCCCTCTGCGAGACCGGCGGGTGTCGCCTCAACGCCTTTGTGATCGAGGGTAACCATATCGAGTCGGCGCAGACGCTTGGCCTCTCTCGTGACCCTTCGACGTTCCCAACCGAGTTCGTCCACTAACTCCTGCGTACTGAAAGGCCGTGCTTTGCCGGCGCGCTCCTCCAACTCTATGAGGGCGCGAAGCAGATGATGTCGCCGCTCGCGCAGGGCATTGGCCCGCTGTCGCAACCAGCGAGCCAAGACGCCGCGGCGCGGCGCAAACAAAGCCGAAACGACAAACAGGCCTGTAGCGACAAGCACCATGACAGGGCCTGTAGGCACCCGCGGTGCCTGGGCACTGAGAAAGGTTCCCGTCGCGCCGGACACACCGCCGATGACTGCTGCGAGGACGACCATCACGTGTAGTCGTTCGGTCCAGAATCGCGCCGCCACAGCGGGTGTAATCAGCATCGCCGCGATGAGTACCACACCGACCGCCTGCAGCCCCACCATCACCGTCAGCACAATGAGCCCCATTAACGCCAGATCCACCTTCTGCAGTGAATATCCGAGAGATTGCAGGAAATTTGGATCGAAAATCAGCGCCTTGAATTCTTTGTAGAGAATCAACACGACGACGAAGATGAACAGACTCATCACCGACATGACACGCACATCGTCCTCTACCATGGACGCCGCCTGGCCGAAAAGAAACTTGTCCAGTCCCGCCTGATTTCCCACGAGACTTCGCTGGATATGTGTCAGCAGGACGATGCCGACACCGAAGAACACCGTCAGGACAATACCAATGGCTGCATCAGCTTTTATGCGCGTACGGGATGTGATGAATTGAATGAGCACAACACCAATGATGCCAGTACAGGTAGCGCCCGTGATCAGAACGGGGAGTGACTTGCTACCCGTCCACAGAAATGCGAGGGCCACACCGGGCAGCGCCGCATGCGCCAGAGCATCGCCCATAAGCGAGCGACCGCGAAGAACGGCGAAGGAACCGAGTGCGCCGCCGGTGGCACCGATCAGCAGGGAGCCGAACAGCACCATGCGCACCGTCGCATCTTCCAGGTGCAGGGCTGAGAGAAAGTCGAACATGGAGGCAGCCGCCTAGCCCCGTCCTCTCTCGTAGTCCTGCACGGCCTGTGCCGCCTGTGACAGCACGGTGAGACGTCCGCCGTAGGTCTTATTGAGCGTCGTCTCGTTGAAGACTTCCTCCGTGGGGCCACTGGCTACGACACGCATATTGAGCATGATGACCCAGTCGAAGTAGCGAGTCACCGTCTGTAGGTCGTGGTGCACGACCAGAATCGTCTTGCCCTGAGCACGCAGTTCCATGAGGATATCGATGATGGCTGCTTCCGTCGCCGCATCGACACCGGCGAAGGGCTCATCCATCAGATAGACCTGGGCATCCTGCGCCAGCGCGCGGGCCAGAAAAACACGCTGCTGCTGCCCCCCCGACAGCTGACTGATCTGGCGATCGGCATACTCCGCCATTCCCACTTTGGCCAATGCCTCCGTCGCGATCTGCTTGTCCTGTCGCGACGGGCGACGGAACCATCCCACGTGGCCGTAGCGTCCCATGGTCACGACCTCGTGGGCACTGATGGGGAAATCCCAGTCGACGGATTCACGCTGTGGCACATAGCCGACGATGCGTCGCATCTCTTCGTATGGCTTGCCATAAATACGTGCCCACCCGGAAGCCTTTGGTACCAGATTCATGATCGCCAGAATCATTGTGCTCTTGCCGGCACCGTTGGGCCCGACGATACCGACGAGCTTGCCCTCGGGAACATCAAGGTCGACGTCCCATAGAACCGGCTTGCGATGATAGGCGATGGTCATGTCGTGAATGCGAATCGGAATCTTCTCCGGTTCCACGTCTGGCAGCAACTGGATTGCCGGCGCAGCGGGTGCAGCGGACGAGTCTTGCTCTGGCGTCGGACTCTGGTCACCCTCTGGCGAGGGACTCAGGTCACCCTCTGGCGTGGAACTCAGGTCACTCATCGGAGGGCCCCAACGAGCGTCGTCACATTGGTTCGCACCATACCGACATATGTGTCCGCACCACTACCGGCTGCGCCCATGGCATCAGAATACAGAGTGCCACCGATGACGACCTCGTGTCCTCGTGCCAGACAACCCTCGCGCACAGCATTGATCGACCGTTCAGGGACACTGCTCTCGACGAAAATCGCCGGGATCTGTCGTTCTGAAATCATCGACACGAGACGACGCACATCATTGACGCCGTACTCAGCCACAGTTGAGATCCCCTGAAGCCCCAGGACCTCCAGACCGTATGCCTTGCCGAAGTAGCCAAACGCGTCATGAGCGGTAATCAGGACACGCCGTGGTTGTGGGATCGTATGTACCTGCGCCTGAACCCACGCATCCAATTCGTCGAGTTGCTCCGCATAACGGTCGGCGCGGGCGTGGAAGGAATCAGCATTTGCCGGCTCCGCAGCGCTCAATGTCGAATCCACCGCTGCGATCGTCAGCCGCCAGAGACCAACATCAAACCAGATATGCGGATCGAAATGCCCCTTGAACTCGGGTGGTCGCCGCAGCAGGTCTTCGGAGATGGTGTGCGAGACGGCGACGACCGTCTTGTTACGGGACATCTTGTTGAAGATGTCCTCCATTTTGCCTTCCAGGAAGAGACCATTGTAGAAAATGAGATCGGCATTCGTCAGATGCCGAAGATCGCCCTGTGTGGCTTTGTAGTAGTGAGGATCGACACCCGGCCCCATGAGGCCGACAACGTCTACTCGGTCGCCACCCACCTCAGACACGAGATCGGCAATCATCCCTGTCGTGGCCACTACCTGGAGACGGTCAGACGAATGGGAAGCCTCCTGAGGGGCGCAACCGAGAGCCAAGGCCAGAACCAGCGTCGTGAATACGATCAATCTGTGCAAGAAAATTGCTCCAGGAGATCCCGTACGCACAAACCGGACGGGACTGAGGTCTTTTCGAGGTGAATCCTATCTGAGGGTCACGAATTTAGTCAAGGCTAAACCCTATGTCAAACACTTGCAAAAACATGGAAGATTGGCGTACGTATAGAAAGTCAATTCACCAGGTCGGTTGCACCCAAAGATTCAACCAGCACTCAGTTGGAGGCCCTCTGTGCTCAGTGAAGCTGTTCAGGACTACCTGAAATCAATCTATAAACTCGCCAATGCCCCGCAGGCAGGGGAAATGGTGACGACTTCGTTGATCGCCGAACGGATGCAGGTGTCAGCAGCTTCGGCAACAAACATGATCAAGAAACTTGCAGAGATGCGCCTCCTTGATCACAAGCCGTATCAGGGCGTCGAATTGACCTCCACGGGGGTAAAAATGGCGTTGGAAATCGTCCGCCATCATCGCCTGATTGAATTGTATCTGCGGCAGTCATTGGGATACGACTGGGATCAGGTCGACGCAGAAGCTGATCGCCTCGAGCACGCGATCTCAGAGGATTTTGAGGATCGCATTGATCGCGCCCTCGGCTTCCCTACTGTGGGCGCCCACGGCGAGCCGATACCATCCAAGGATGGGGACATCGCCGTCCATGACTATCAGCGACTTGCCGACACGCCTGAGGGCAAGCGTTGCTGGATCCGACAAGTGAGTGATCGTGATCCGGCGCTACTTCGCTATCTGAAGGAGCATGGCTTGGTACTGGGTGCCGAGCTTGAGATACGCGAAAAATCGCCTTTTCGGGGTCCCCTGCGCATCGCCATCGGTGCTGACGGCGAACACCATCTGGGCCTGGATGCGGCTGAGCAGATCTACGTCGAACTGGATCCTACAGCCAGTCATTCACCCTGACGGCGTGTGACCATTCGTCTTGACGCGACGCTGTCGGTCTTGTCGCTGCTGAACCGTGGGCAGCAATTGATCCAGAAATTCAGCCAGATATTGCAGCCGGTCGTTCTCGCCGAGCAATTCGAGCAGTTGCTGTCGCCGGGAGGGTTCCAAGCCGATTCTTTGTGCGATCGCAAAGGCGTCAGCATCATCCTGGTGTGACAGAGACTCCAGTTCGTCCGCTTGAGAACCAAAGCCGGCGCCTCCCATATCCTGGCCAACTAACTGCGTCAATTGGCGCAGACGGTCTTCGACGAGCATTTGCAGGGCAGGGTCAACGGGACCATCCTCGTCGTCATTCAGGGGTTCAACCTGGGCAACGAGATACGACCGTTCGTGGTCTCGGACATCAATGATACGGTAGCGCCACAGAGCCCGGCAGATGATATCGAAGGTGCCATTGCTATATTGTCGCGTCACCTTCATGACCTGTACGGCACATCCCACGGGTGCGATATCGCCCTCGTGTTCATAGTTGAGACCAAAGAGGGAATAGTCGTCAGATCCTTGCTGGGCGCAATCGGCAATCATCTTCTTGTAGCGATCCTCGAAGATGTGCAGTGGCAGTGTCTGCTCTGGAAACACGACCACACCCAGTGGGAACAGTGGGAGAGTCTGGGGAGCGGCAGGTGGCATGAACGACCCTACGATCAGCGGGGGGCAAAATTGCGCCATAGGGCGCCGGGAAATCACGTTGGAAGATTACTACATACCAGCCTCAGATGAACATATTGGCCGCGAGCGTAGCCGGGCACGGGACCTGCGCAATTCGCAGTGGTGGAAGAGACAGCTTGCTGAAGGTCTTTGCCACTACTGCCGTGGTGAGTTTCGCCCGTCGGAACTGACGATGGATCACGTCGTTCCTGTCGTACGCGGCGGCTTCTCTAAGCGCGGCAACGTAGTACCCTGCTGCAAAGACTGCAACAATCAGAAGCAGAGCATGCTACCCGTGGAGTGGAATCGCTATCTCGAGGGACTCGTCGAGACAGATGGGAGCCACACCACCGACACATCGTCCTGAGTTTTAAGCTACTGACCTTCCGCAGCCGCAGCGCGCACTTCAGAGCGGACGGCGCTGCGCACGGCCGTCTCCAACTCAGCCTCCGCGTAGGCACGCACTCGATCAGGTGCTTCGAACAGAAAATGCGCCAGCACTGCAATGACACCGCAGGCAACGGTGAGCCCCGCATAAAGTTTCAGATTGCTGCGACTTCTCCGATGGCGAGCCATCGATCCACCTCCTGTACTTTGCAGACTGGGTGACCTGAGTTTGGGGTCTGGGCCTTAGTGGTATGACAGGATCGGTTCGATCGCTGCCTGAACCTCGGCTGAGATCGCTTGTGGGACACGGGGATTGAAGGGGCCACCGACGCCACCCTCCACATCATCCCATCCGCCCAGATGAAGTGCCTCGACAACAGCAGAATAGTTGTACTGACGACCATTGCGGAAACGAATCTCCTCAAGGGGTGCAACAAGATCCTCAATCTTCTGAGACGCCTCGTAGTCGCCGCGGCGCTGGGCATTGTTGATCGCGTCTGACGCTTTGGCAAAACCGATATTGATGCCCGACGTGTGCCCCTTGGCGCCGGCAACGGCGGGCGCTGTGCTGCGATCACCGACACCCCAGATAACCACGCCTGCCTCTGCAGGCACTTGCTCAACAATGGGTTTCACATCGTCAGGCACGGTCCCCACTTTGATGCCTACAAATTGGGCCGACTCGTTGAGCAACCGCACCGCCGTCTGCGTCTCACGATCCTGACGCAGATAGTAGAGAAAACGGGCACCTGAGGAGGCCAATCGTTCGCCCAAGGCCATATAGCCATGATAAATGCCTTCGGGATCAGCGACCCCCGTCAGGGGCATGAGCAGAAACGCATCGGGTGGGTGAGTGAGCCGGGACTGGCTTTCGATCAGACGTTCTGCCTCGGCGAGTGGATTCGGAGCGATGCCTGCGATAAAAATGCCGCGGCCGGCGATTCGCTGGGTCGTGAATTCCATGAGCCGCAGCTGTTCGTCTGCGGCGAGATGGTGAATGAGGCTCGTACCTGCAACACACAAGACCCGCTGCCGCCCCCCATCCAGATCGTTGTTGGCCAGCAGATAGTCGATGTTTCTTCCATGACCATCATAGTCAATGGCACCTGCATCGTTGAACGGAATCGGCGGAATGGAAATGACCGTATCGAGGGCTTCAAACAGCTCTTCATTGCTCAACGGCATGACAGATCGTTACTCCGATGGGGGTAGGTTTGTGGCACAACCAATGCTCCAGCATACGGGTGATCGACGCTGGCTGTCAAACCGTTCAAACCTTCTTCGATCTATGGGTTTCAGCCCTCAGCGCTCGATGGCAAAAGGAGTCATGTCGACCCCTGGATCCCCTTCCGTGATCCAGGCTGTCAGCGCTTGCCCCGTCGCCGGTGCCATGAGGACACCATTCTTGTAGTGACCACTGGCGACATAGTATCCGGGCGGCTGCAGGGGCGCGATCAGGGCGCGGCCCCGACGGGGCTTTGGCCGCAGACCAGCATTGTGCTGCACGACATTGCAGGAATGGCCAAGGACCCTCTCAGCGACCTCCAGCAGTTCCTGCCGGCCCTGCTCGGTGGGTTGAACTGGATCAGACAGATCATAGGCGGTGGCTGGGTCATTGGTGGCACCGACGAAAAGGTCCCCTGTGCTGGTTGGCAGAAGATGGTAGCCTTCCCAGTGGACGATGCCCTGTAGATGAACCGATGCCTGCAACTGCAGACTCTGTCCGGCCGCGGACCTCACGGCGCGGGGCGCGAGTCCGAGATTGACTCCCAGGGCTGAAGTTGCCGCCCCGGCGGCGAGGACAACCGTATCGGCCGTGAGTTTCTCCCCCGTTTCAAGCACTATGGCAGGTGGATCTGTCCCATCGAGATGAGCCACGTGTCCAGGATGGTGTCGGGCGCCGTGGCGCAAAGCGCCCAACCAGAGAGCCTTTGCCAGTTGCTGCGGATCCACTCGATGGTCTTGAGGCCACAGGCAGGCGGCGATCATTCCGAGTGCCAGCGCCGGCTCCCGTTCGGCGGCAGCGATCGGTGACAGCCATTGGCAGCGGGCACCGCGCTCCTGCAGACGGGAAACATGCGCTCGAAGCCGTAGGGCCTCTTGTTCGTTGTAGGCGACCTCAAGTCCGCCGCAGGCGGTCCAACCAATATCTACACCCGTCTCCTCAGCCAATTGACGAGCAAGAGGGTCATATAGTTCGTGGCTGAGTCGGTAGAAGGCGGACAGACTGTCCAGCCCTGCTGTGGGACGCGTGAGGACGCCAAGGCTGGCGCGGGTCGGAGCGGACTGGATGCGGGCGGGATCTTCCTCGCACACAAGCACAACGTGTATGCCAGCTCGCGACAGATAGTACGCGACACTGCGACCGATCAGGCCACCACCAACGATGAGACAGGAGTGGACGATGGCCAGCTCTAGGGCCGTTGGGCCAAGTAGGAGGTTCGCGTCAGCTGCGGTGGACCAGAGGTGGCAGATGCGTGACCGGACAACCACGAGCCCCTGTGACTGAAAATCCCATGTCGCTCAGGACACAACTGATCTCCATCTCCAGCTGCTGCAGATAGTCACGCTCATCTGAACTCATGACAGTGCGCGCGGGACCGACATCAAAGCCACGGACACGGACACCTGTCTTGAACCCCTCTGGGAAGTTCACGCCGAGCAACATGAGATTGATCAGCGGCAGAATCCGATACTGCAATTCACGCGCTCGATCCAGATCATTGGCCAGCGTCCGCTCGTAGAGTTCGACGATGATCTCCGGAATGATACCCGACGTTGCGATGGTTCCACCATTGGCGCCCATGATGATAGACGGCAGCAGAATCTCCTCACAGCCATTGAGCACGACGTAGTCAGGTCGATGCTTGCGCAGACGCTGCATCGTGTTGATGATGCGCGGCAGGTCACGACTCGAGTCTTTTGTCCCAAAAATGCGATCAAAAGCGAGCAGATCCTCCATTACATCCAGGGGCAGTTCCTGAGTAAACTGCGGGATGTTATAGAGCAGGATATCCAGAGGGGAGTTTCGCGCAATCTCAGCGAAGTACTCGTAGAGACTGGTATCTGAGATCTTGTAGTAGTAGGGTGGTACAAGAGAGATCGCATCCGCGCCGATGTCAGCGTAATAGTCGGCCATCTGCAACACATCGCGCACATTGGCTTCGCTGGCACCGGCGAGAATCGGCACGCGCCCACCGTTGACATCCGCAATGAGCCGCACCACATCGCGCCGTTCCTCGCCGGAGAGTCGGACGAATTCTCCCGTGCTGCCGTTGGGGTAGAGGCCGTGAATTCCGGCGTCGATGAGCCAGCCGATGTAACGCTCCATCTCTTTGTAATTGATATTTCCCGCCTCATCGTAGATGACGATGTTCGGCGTGAAAATACCACTGAAGCGTCGACTGCGTTCGGTCCCTCCCGGCGCCTCAGGCACCCCTGCCGGTTGCGAACCAGAAGCCTGAGTTGTTGGCTGATGGGCGGTCTGGGCATGGGTGTGCGAGGCAGAAGTCGCAGACCTCTTGACCACCTGGATCTGCCGGGCGCGTAACAGGTCGAGAGCAGAAGGAGTCAATTTCGCCCTGGGACAGACCTCAACCTGGCGTTCGTCACCGGTCAATCGACTCTCCAGTGTCTGCGCCGTGATCAGGCTGTCATCAATTCTTACCATCAAGCTTCAGCTCCTGATGCGTCGCGAAGTCCCCCAGGCACTGGCCTAGGCATGAGACAAGCGATCGGTCAATTCGGCGTAGGGAAGGGCGATGACGTGGCGAGCGAGAAGTTCGCCATGACGCTGTGCGGCTCGTGCCCCTACATCGAGGGCATTGTCCACGGCGCCAAGTTCACCACGTATGACGACGGCCGTGAGGAAGTAACCCACTTTGTAGCGCCCCTCGTAGGAGACCTCGGAACTCTTCAACATGGCATCCACGGCGCTCACGAGGCCCACGGTTGTGCGAGTCTCCAACAATCCCAGAGCCTGATCTGGTCGCGCCGCATGCGCCGCAGGCGGGGCAACTTCGGCGAAGGCCGCCACCAGTTGCGGATCGGGGTTGGTGATCAGCGCCTCGCCATTGTTCTGTGCAATGGGCTGCATCGCCTCTGCCGCCTTCGACACGGCGGCCTTCACATTGTCGAGAGCGCCCGTCGCGACCGTCGCCACTCGACCGCCACTACCGATTGTCAGCCGAACGATGTCGACAGCCGCTTCTTTGACCATCTGATCGGCGGCGTGAATGGCGCCGATGTATCCCGTCGTTTCCACCAGCCCGAGAGCTCCGAGGGACTGCTGCTGGCCCGCGGGGGTTGGTGGGAGCAAATGCAGTACATCCGCTTCGGGCTGTTCAATGACCAGATGACTGAATAGTTCGCCGTGAGAAGAAGCGGCTTCTGCTCCGGCAGCGATGGCTGCCTCGACATCTGCGACACTACCCTTCACGGCGGCATGAACCAATGCGCCACCGATAAAGGTCCAGCCCAGCAAGATCACATCCGCTGCCTTGAGCATCCGGTCAACACCGACGATCAGTGGCACCACACCCTTGGTTTCGAGCCAGCCAATCGCCTCACCTGCAGATAACTCTACGTCGTCGAGGGCTGTCTGCGTGTGCGGCATGGATGCGAGGGTCGCATCCTCAGGACGTGGCAGGATGAGGGACGTGATGATCTCACCGTGACGCTGGGCGGCGACATCTGCTGCTGCCATCGCCGTCTGCACATCAGCCGTCGTCCCGTCGATGATGATGGTCAGCCAGCCAGAGCCGATGCCATGGCGACCAGACAGACGAACACTGGCCGCCTTGCCCATCGCATCGAGGGCGGCAGCAAGGGTGGTCATCCCTCGACACTCAAAGACGCCAACGGACCCAGTCACAGCCATCAGTTCCCACCTGCCTTACGAAACTGCCCGAAGGCACCCACAACACATGCCTCTGGCTGCGATAACACAGCGCTCCCCATGAACCACTCGTTGCCGGACAGTGCCTGGCGCGCACCTTCGATGGCTCGCTCTACCGCACCCAATTCACCCTTCACGAGGGAGCAAACGACGCGATCTTGCACAGTGAGAACATTGACCAGTTCA
>Ga0233429_1001321_pt1 | contig 30692 bp, 31 predicted proteins | sample SI_118_April2016_3_FD_179879 | JGI IMG/M metagenome (GOLD analysis project Ga0233429, IMG submission 179879) | Seawater microbial communities from Saanich Inlet, British Columbia, Canada - SI_118_April2016_135_MG | ecosystem: Environmental > Aquatic > Marine > Inlet | place: Canada: British...
GCGCTCACCGGCGTAAACCCCTTCCCGCAAAACATCAAAGGCACCGATGATTATATCGGCGAAGCGCTGACCGAAGAGGCGCTTGATAAATTACGCGACAACGTCCGCAAGCAAGCCAAGCCGATGAAGACCACAACGGTGGCCCCCTGGTATCGCCGCCGCGTCGTCGGCGCGCTCGCTAGAAGGCTAACGGCTGAGCTGGCGGGGTAGCTCTGCAAATTTCGGCAGTTTTAGTCGTCTGTCCGAATGAAGGAATCTGGTTGGGTACGTTTGGTTCCAAAAGTGATGGTCGTAATACCTGCGATGACCAGAGTGAAACCAATCATCAAAACAATCGAAGCCCAACCACCGGAAAGTTCGGGGGCAACAAGTCTGACGAGGGCAACGCCCAGAAAAGCGATAGTCGTACCGCCGATCCAATAGGCTTTTTTATCTCTCATCACCTGGTTCATCGTAGCAACGTCACATAGATGCCGGCGATAATGGCGGAAGTTATCACGCCCGATATACTCGCCCCCATCGCCCAAGGCAGGATAACGGCGTGCTTGTTGGCTGCCCTCGCCTCTTTCTGCGCGACTTTGGCAGTTGTCGGGATACATGACACGCCCGAGATGCCGATCGTCGGGTTAAAGTTGCGGCCACCGAATCGATAGACCAGTAATCCACCGAGTATACCGCCGATGCCCGACAGCAACAAAGCGGTAATACCCAAAAATAAAAGCAGAAGAACTTTCGGATTGAGGATCGTGTTGGCTTCGAAAAGGACACCCAAAAGAAGGCCGAGAAAGAACGTCGCGCCGTAAAGAACCGGGCCCGAAAGGAAGTCCACGAATTGTTTGACGCCCGATTCTCGGACAATAACGCCCAGGAAGAACGACATGAACAGCGGTGCGGCCACCGGGAACAGCAGACTAAGGAGGGTCGACGTAATGACCGCGAAGGTTACCTTTTCTGCCTTGGATACATTTGGAATGTTACTCGGATCCATTTTAAGACCGCGGATATTCTTGGGAATCATCAACCGAACCAAATAGGGGTATCCGGCGTACGCCAAGCTCAGATAAAGATAGGCGACGATGGTGATGGGTACGAACAGGTCCCTGGCCAGCAAAAGCGAGGTATAGAGAACCATGGGCGCATCAGCGCTTCCGACCATGGCAATCGCCGCGGCTTCGTTGAACGGCAATCCCATGGCGACGGCAATGGGAAAGGTCAGCACGGTTCCCAATTCCGCGCAAATCGCAATAATCATGCAGCGAACCGGTGAAATCAGCAGGTAGCCAATGTCAGAAAGAGTGCCAATACCCATGAAGATCAGGGTGGCAATCAAACCATTACTAAAGCTGAAGGTATAAAGTGGTTGCAGGAAATTTATCTGTAAGACATCCATAAGCTGGGCAGGATCGCTCGCAATCGGGTCGATGAACAGCGTACCAGTGGTCGTCGCAGAGAGATAAAGAACGCCCGCATTAACCGAAGACATGCCAAATCCCATTGGGATCATAATAAGGGGTTCCAGCGTTCCTTTAACGCCCAAATAGACAAACATAAAACCTAGAAGAATCAGGACTATCCGCGCAATGGCGATAACCGGATCGCCTTCCACCATAGTTGCAATTCCTTGAAATATTTGAAGTATTTCTATTTCCGGCATAATTAGGACGTCCCTTCGTTGTCTGGTGCAGGCCCATTTGCCGCGGCGCGCTTTTCCTTCATACCGATGACGCCAAATATCAACTTAATCGACCAAGCCACAACAATAGAAATTAACGCCGCAAGCCCATAGACGAAAAACATCAAATTGACCGATTCCCAAAAATTTTCCATTCAACTCTTCCCTAACTGGCTGTTTCCCGAAACTACCGAGATTGCAAACCCGGTGGATTTTCATCCTCGAAGATTTTCCGTACCGGTTATTCCAGAACGATCAACACGTCGTTGGTTTCGACCTCGTCTTCTTCTTTTACTTTAATCTCAACGACCTTTCCATCCGATGGAGCGTAAATCGGATTTTCCATTTTCAAAGCTTCGAGGATGAGTAGCTCATCATCTTCGGCCACGTCATCTCCGACCGACACATGAATTTTCCAAATTGACCCTGACATTGGGGCGATGATATTTACGCTCATGGTGAATACTCCTTATCTTTCGTGGTGTGGCATCCCGTTTCGTTAGCACTTTCCGGACCCAGCAATATTATATATTTCGAGACAATTCCCGCTAGCTTTTACGTGTTAGAAATTTCCAACAAAACGGCAACACCAATGCAGCCAGGGCTATTTTAAAAGCCGCTCCCCACAAGAACGGCAGAACGCCAAACTGAAAGGCCTTGGCCATACCGATAAGATGCGACAGCCAAACATAGCCAAATCCAAAGATCAACGCTGTACCCAGGATCATCGCCGCCAGAGTTGTCAAAAAGTTACGATCCCAGCCACGTTCGCCAAGATAACCGACTGCCATTGCCGAGGCTAGAAAGCCGGCTAAATAACCACCAGTCGGCCCCGCCATATAAGCAAGGCCGATCCCTTTCGCCGGAGTGCCGGCAAATACCGGAAGGCCAAATGCGCCCTCAGCGAGATAAAGCAGCACGGTCACTGCACCCAACCGCCAACCAAATGCCATACCGATGACCAGGACAGCAAATGTCTGCATGGTCATGGGCACCGGATAAAACGGCACTTGAATTTTGGCCGATACCGTCAACAGCGCCGTTCCGGCTACGGCCAGAATAATTTTGCGAAGCAGGCTATCCGTCGATGCCGGCCAGGCGATGCCGAGCAGAGTCGGTTGAACGTTCAAAATTCCTTGCATCACTGTATCCTTTTCTTCCAAGTTTTTATTGAGTGATTGCCCTGGACAGGTTGCGGGTCGGAGCACTCAAAATTTATCCAAATCTACTTAACTCGTACCTTTTTTTAACTGACATGAAAACTGGTTTCCCAATTGTAATGGCCTGCCTTCATGAGAATTCTAGCCTTTGATCAAACGCGGAAGTAGCATTTGGTGAACCGGCGTGATCGATTTTGGGTTTTGATAATTGGCTCCGGTGAAGGCCTGAATGTAATTGCGCAAGTCAGGCAATTGCACGATTTCGTCGACGAAGCCTTTCTTGGCCGCATAGACCGGTTCCGACTTGTCCTGATAATCCTGGATCATTTGGTTCATCTTATCGACAACCGGCGCAAGGTCGTTGCCGGCTTCATCTTCCTTGATCAATCGCCGGGCGTAGGATGCGGCGGCGGCGGTTTCACCATGCATAACACATATTTCGGTGCAGGGCGTGCCGAGCGTAAAGGCGTTGTTGTTGTTGGCCTGAGGGCCGCACATAATGTAATGAGCTGCGGCCTGACCTTTACGCAAGACAATGCACATCATCGCAATATCGGTCTGTTCAATGGAATAAACCAGCGCCTGGCCCAATCCCAGCAATTCCGCTTCCTCGGCCAGATCACCAACATCGATGCCGGTGGTGTCCTGCAGCCAGATCATCGGCAGGTTATCGCGTCCGCACAAGGTTACAAACTCACCTTGCTTGATCAGACCTTCACGGTAGTGCTTGCCGCCAACGCCGGGATACGCACCCTCGGCATATTCCGGATAATCGGGAAAGACCCCCTGACGGTTGCCGACGATGGCGACGGGGAAACCGTCGATCTTGGCGATGCCGCAGAAAACCTCGGGACCATAGTCCGGGCGGAATTCCATAAATTCGCTGTTGTCGGTAATCCGAGCGAGGAACTGAATTGAATCATACGGGCGTTTCTGGTTGGTCGGGAGGATTAGATTTAGATCCTTGGCTTCAAATTTCGGCTCGACCGGAGCGGCAACTTGGAACATCGCCGGATCATAAGCCGGCATCATGCGCATATAATCTTTAATCCCATCCAAGACACCCTGCTCGGTCTCATGAACTTCGCGGAAATAGGCGGTTTGATCGAAATGGGTTTCGACACGCCCCGGTGCTTTGGCTTTAAAGCCCTTGGAGCCTTCGATAAGCGCGCGGGCGCCTTCCATATCGACCTCACCTTTGGGATTCATACCGCCGACAATACCAGCGCCGCCAACGGCGATATTGGCACCTTCATGAGCCAGCAGGATGGTCGGGCTAATGCCCTGATAACCACCACCAGCCGGGTTGGTGCCGTAAATGGCATTGAGGATCGGAACCCCCAATTGGTTCAGATCGGCGTGGCGGTAGAATGGCGCACCACTCGACCGACGGCCGGCGTAAACCGTTTCCTGCTCCATAAGTTTGACGCCACTACAGTTGGTCATCCAGACCAGCGGAATATTCAGCCGTTTGGCCATGTCGGTGACCATAAGAATATTTTCGGCCTGCCCGGCAATCCAGGCACCGGCCATGACCTTGTTATCAAACCCGATGATAACGGCCCATTTCCCTTCGATTTTACCGAGACCGTTGACGACACCGGTGCAGCCTTCTTCGTTGTCGGTGGGATTGTAGAGGGTGTGAAGCGGGTTCCAGGTTCCCTCATCAACCAGATATTCCAGGCGGTCATGGACGGTCATACCGCCGCGCGCGTGTATTTTTTCTGCGGGGATACCGGCATTTTTAACCCGCTCAACCTCTTTGGCGACAATGTCATCCTGCTCTTTGACAAGATCGGCATTTTCCTGCGAACGTTTAACAACGCCATCACTCAACGCCTTGCCGATTGACGGCATTTCCTCGAAATAAGGCCGTAATGGGGTTTGCTTGCGGGCCATAGTCTGTTCCACCTTTTCTAGAATTTGTACTCGAAGCCGTCGATCTGACCGTCAGAACACTGCCGGTTACCGACGATTATACCCGGTTTTCAGAATCTCCCAGCGAGATGCCGGCAATAATTAGTTTTTGGATATTACTGGTACCCTCAACCACCCGGAGGGAATGAGCATCACGCAGGAAGCGTTCCGCCGGATACTCAGTGGAAAAACCGTAACTGCCAAATATCTTCATCGTATCGTTCGCGGCGTGGACCGCGGCTTCGGACGCAAAGAGTTTAGCCATTGATGTTTCATGCTGATTGGGCAGCCCCTGATCCTTGAGCCAGGCGGCCCGGTATAGCAGTAACCTAGCGGCATCATGTTCTGCAACCATATCGGCGATCTGCGCCTGAACCATCTGGTAAGACCCTATTTTCTCGCCAAATTGGGTTCGCTCGTTGGCGTAACCGATGGCGGCTTGCAAAGCGCCGCCACCGATACCAACGGCACCAGCGGCGCAGCCGATTCGGGTGTTATTCAATTGCCACATGCAAATTTGGAATCCTTGGCCAACTTCTCCCAAAACCGCATCTTTCGGAATTTTAGCCCCGTCAAAGGCGATTTCTCCGGTAGGCGCACAATGCAAGCCAAGTTTGGTCTCAATCGCCGAGGTCATGATTCCTTCGGTTTCTTTGGGATTGATGATGAAACAGGTCATTCCCTTATGGCCCGCCTCACGATCCGTGATAGCGTAAAGCAAACCACGGTCGCCAGTATGAGCGTTGGAAATCCACATTTTTTGACCGTTGATTTCCCAGTGATCGCCTTTATCAGTAGCGGTGGTGCGCATTTGGACGACGTTGGATCCCGTATCGGGTTCGGTCATGGCAAAGAAACCAATAGACTCGCCGCTGACCCAGCCCGGAATGCTGCTTTCTTTCTGCTCATCGGTACCAAAATGATTGACCGTTACAGCCGGTCCGTGGTTCTGCATATTGAACGGCAGACGCCAAGATCCACTGACCATGGCGATCTGCTCGGCGATGATAACGGCTTCCAAAAAGCCAAAACCGCTGCCACCGTATTCTTCAGGTAACGAGCAACCGAAAAAACCCAGTTCGCCCATTTTTCTCACCAATTCCGGGCGAAATTTGTGGGCTGCTTCATCTTCTTCAAGGGTCGGCAGAATTTCCGTCTCGGCGAAATTTTTCGCCATATCCTGCATCATCTGTTGTTCTTCGGTCAGTCCGAACTGCATCTCTGGCTCCTAAGGCTTTGGGCTTTCATCTAGACGGCTAAAAAGGTTCATAAATGTCGCACTCCCATTGGAACTAAACGATTTAGCCCGTCATTTCAAATGCAATATTTTAACCTTAAAAAGTAATTAGGTACTTTAATACCTATTTATATGAATTTTCAAGGACTTTTTAAAAATTGTTTCGTCAGGCAATTTTAAGCGGGCTAAGAAAATTCACGTAAAACGACCCAACCTGCTATAAATATGAGCCTGGCGTGGCATTTGCTCTCGGCGGAACCGGCACGCCAAGGTCACAAAAGTTCTCGCGCCTATGTGGTAGAATAATCGCGGGAAGGACAGCGATGCTTTTAAAGTCTGTAAGTATAATAGTTGGACTATTGTTCATCACACCGATCGCTCACGCGGAAGACGGCAAATTCGTCTACAACAAAATTTGCTACTACTGCCACGATGACGGGCTCGTTGGCTCACCAATGATTGGAGATACTGCGGAATGGGCCAAACGGCGGCAAAAAGGCATTGATCTGCTTTATCTAAATACCTTTGTTGGAACTGGGCATATGATGGAACGACAAGCACGACAGGGCTTCACCGACATCGACATAAAAAACGCCGTAGATTATTTAATCGAACAAGGCAAATAGCCGTTTCGAGTTAAACTTTCCCCCCTAATGGAATCCTGCCATACTTCAATGAACATTATAAAATAGCGGAGAATAACAAATGAAAATCGATATGCTTGGTACCGGCGCAGCAATGATTGATCCAGACCGCGCGCAATCGGGCATCCTCGTTACGTTGGACAATGGCGCAAAATATATGTTCGATTGCGGTGCCGGATCAGTTCACAATATGGTCCGTGCGAATAGCAGTCCTGCCGAAGTCGGTGTCGTTTTTCTTACCCACCTGCATCATGATCACATATGTGATTTTCCGCTATTTGCCATCAATGGCTGGATGTATGATCGTACTGATTCTCCCATCGTGTTAGGCCCAAAGGGAACGAAACATTTCTGCGACCACTTGTTCGAAGGCGGTGCTTTTGATTCCGACTTCCGGGCGCGTAGCGCCTTTCCTCGCCGTCAAACTAATTTGGCTGCGGTTCGCCCAGATATACGTGAGGTTAGCCCTGGCCTGGCTTACGAAGATGATGATGTGCGGATTTATTGTGACTTTGTTGAACACATCCCTCGCGAGATATCAGAGTGTTTTGGCATCCGCATGGAAGCAGAGGGTAAGGTAATTGCTTTTTCTGGCGATACATCGCCGTGCGACAATATGGTCAAATTGGCCAAGAATGCAGATATCTTATTTCACGAATGCACTTTTCCAGAATCCTTTATTGAATTTCGCAGTAAATCTGGAACTGGCACACACGCCCACACGCCGCCAACGGCACTCGGAAAAATAGCTGTCGATGCCGGCGTTAAAAGCCTCGTGGCAACCCATTTTGGACATTTCGAATCAACCAACAAAAGCCTTCAAAAGGCCGCCGAACATCATATGCCAGTCGAAGAAATGGGGCCGCATGTTATGGATGAAGTCGTTCAAGATATCCGGCGTAGCTATAAAGGACCGCTGCAAATGGCTTATGATTTATTGCGGATCGACCTCTAGTTAGCCACAGTCTTTAACCACCGGGTGCATCACTCCCATAAACTACAACGATATCGCCGGATGGATCTTCGGTGACCGAGTAACTTGTCAGTTGATCGGCATCGACCCGGTCCAAGGTGATCTCAACATCGCTGCCATTGAACGTGATGACGGTGTCCTTGCCATCCTGGCTAATCTCCACATCTTCATGAGAGAAAGCTGGACCTTCAAAGCGCAACTCATCGCCGAGTTTGAAATCCTTAACGATGTCACTACCGCTGCTGTCATCGAGGTTGAACAAGAACGTGTCGTTTCCTTTACCACCGCTCAATTCATCATCACCGGCACCACCGACAATCAAATCATCGCCGTGGCCACCGGAAATTTTATCGTCACCTTCTCCGCCGGAAAGATAATCATCACCTTTCTCACCTTTAAGATCATCATCACCAGCACCACCATAAAGCTGATCATCGCCCTGACCGCCTTTGATATCATCATCTCCGGCATCACCATAAAGCAGATCATCGCCACTATCGCCGTGCAGCTTGTCGTCTGCACCACCACCGTGGATTTCATCATCACCGCTGCCGCCGTAAAGTTTGTCTCTGCCGGCTTCAACATCGGCATAATTTACCTCAAGCGTCGTAGAGGTGACCGCGGTTGTTTGCTCGCCGCTATCAGGATCCGTATCCACCGCATGAGCTTCAACGTTTAGCTCGAAATCCTGCCCATCATATTCTGGCAAAGTAATCGACAAACCAGATAATTGATCCGAGGTAAGCGTCCAACTGCCATCATCACCTTCTGAGCCAGCAGATAAGAGAGCTCCTTCAGGTACGCCGGAAATAACCACGCTCAGAGATTCAGATTCGTCGACATCGGCCAATGAGGCAGAAATATCCAGCGGGACGATCATAAGGCCTTCTTCATCCAGGCCGTCATCATCGTCATCGTCGTCATCATGATGACCACCACCAGTGCCGTCAGTATCGCGGCCTTCATCGCCATAGATGACATCGTCGCCCTTGCCACCCTTAATGTTGTCATCGCCTCCTCCGCCAACGAGCACGTCGTCGCCCTTGCCACCCTTAATTTTATCGTTTTCAGGACTACCGTCACTGATGATCACAGAGTCATCGGCATCCAAATACGGTACGTCAGCAGATGCATTTACAACGACCGTTGTGCTGGCGCTTGTCTCCGCAACATCGCCCGTATCAGGTTCTTGAGAATAGGCGGTAATTTGTAGTTCAAAGTCATTGCTGGAATGCTCAGCCGGCGTAATATAGACGCCTTCAAGATCAGCACCTGACAGAATCCAGCTACCATCGCCATTATTAATGCCGGCCGATAGCGTTGCCCCGGCCGGAACGCCGGCGACCAATACTGACAGAGTCTCCACCGGATCGGTCAAGGCCGCCTGAATGTCGAGCGGGATCATCGTGTCTTCGGAACCAACAACATCGCCAGCCTGAAGGGTCGGCGCATCGGCCACACCATCTGGCTCAGGCTCAGGCTCAGGCTCAGGTTCTGGTTCTGGTTCTGGTTCTGGCTCAGGTTCTGGTTCTGGTTCTGGTTCTGGTTCGGGTTCTGGTTCTGGTTCTGGCTCGGGCTCAGGTTCTGGCTCAACGCCTTCAGCAACGGGCTCATCGACACGCTCTTCAGCGGCATCAGCCGAAGCGACAGCTTCAGTTTGATCGACCTCAGCAGTTCCACCAGCACCACTTAGATCTGGCGCCGGGGCCGCAGCTTCAGGCTCAGAGATTTCCTCTTCATCACCCGTTACATCGATATGGGGAATACCAGAATCTTCGCCGGTATCCTGACCACCTGCTTCGGTGTTAATCTCCTTAATACCGGCATCGGTGTTAAAGTCATCCAATCCAGCTTCATAGCGATTGGCATTGCCGACACTGGTTGGCAAACCGATTAATGCATTGCCATAAGTGTTGAGGGCGGTTTCGACATCAACCGTGTAAACGTCACTTGGAGCGGCTCCGCCACTGGTAACCATAACTCCTTGCAACGGCTGATTGAGGACCTTAATTCCTTCAGCATTGGCAACGATCACCTCTCCAATGGTGCCATCAGATTCTTCCATCAACAGCACTTGGAGTTTGTCGCCTTCGCCAACATCAATACTTACCTGGGTGCCGCGAATACCAATCGTCGCCACTGGCGTCGTCAACACCAAGGCATCCGGATCGGTCTTAGCAATTTCGCCACTTACCATGGAGAACACGCCTTGCAACAAAGAGAGCGCCATCGAGCCAGCCTGTTCGGATGAATCATAAATCACTTCGTCCAAAACAGCCTTGCCGTTTTCAGCGATTGAAAGCAGCGTTTGATCAAGGAAAACGATGCCAACGCCACCGTCACTTCCGGTCACAATGACATCACCTTGATAAACCGGATCGCCCAAACCGAGCATAACGCGCTCACCATCAGCACGGACAATCTCAACCAAACCGTTCAGCGTTTCGACGCGGCCAATGACAACACTTGCCCCAGCTGCAACTTCCGCAACCTCAACGGCTTCTGCGTTCAGATTTTCAAAGGATTTATCAGACATAGCGACGCTCCTTTACGTAAGGCAAAAGGAATATTTCTCCATTTATTGAAGACATTATACAGCAAATGGCTGTATTTAGCTGTGATCTAGGTCATATGGTGGTATAAATACGTATTAACAATGATTTAGCCGCTTTTAGCCCAATTGCCAGCCTCACATCAATTTGCGCCCAAAAAAGGCCGGATCACTTTACTTTTCACCCTAAATCGGCAATCTTCAAACAAAGAAGAACACATGATAGGGAATTATGGCTGTTCCAAAAATAAAACTTGAAGGCGTTACCAAAAGCTTCGGCTCTAACCATGTACTGAAAGGCGTCGACCTTGAGGTGGCTGACGGCGAATCGCTGGTTCTCATTGGCGGCTCGGCGAGTGGCAAAACGCTCTTGCTCAAGCTCATCTTAGGATTGGAAAAACCTGATAGCGGCTCAATTCAAATTGATGGAGTCGAGACGACAAAACTTGACCGCAAAGCCCAGGAAAAGCTGCTGCATCGCATGGGCATGCTGTTCCAGCAATCGGCTCTCTTCGACAGTATGACAATTTGGGAAAACGTCGCCTTTCAACTGCTGCAGGATCATCAACTCAGCCAGGAAGAATCGAGACGCATCGCGATCGAAAAAATAGTTTCGGTGGGTCTGACCGCTGATGTAGGCGATTTACTTCCGGCAGAGATTTCCGGCGGCATGCAAAAACGCGTCGGCTTTGCCCGGGCCATTGCCAATGATCCGGAAATTGTGTTGCTGGATGAGCCCACTGCCGGGCTTGATCCGATCATGACCAATGTGATTGGCGAGTTGATATTGAAAGGCGTACGCGAGCTGGGTGCCACCACGCTCTCTATCACCAGTGATATGAAAGGTGCGCGTCAGGTCGCAGATCGCGTTGCCATGATATATGACGGTAAAATAATCTGGTGCGGACCAACCGAGGATGTCGATAATTCAGACAACCCTTATCTCGATCAGTTTATCCATAATCGAGCAGAAGGCCCGATTAAGATGGCAATTACTGCAGCGTGAAACTCGGCCCGCATAAAATATGACAAACTCCCCTCCTCTTCCGCTTATCGGTGTCGCCACCTCCATGATGCAAATGCCGGGTAGTCAATTCACCGCCCATGTCAGCGGCAAGCGCTATATCAATTCCTTAAATAAATTTTCTGAATGCATTGCCGTGCAGATCCCCTCGCTCGGTGAAGAATATGATTACGCCGATCTGGTCGCGCGTTTTGACGGCATCGTGCTCACCGGTGGCCGAGCAAATGTAGAACCGCATCATTATGGCGGCCCGCCCTTTCCACCAGACGAGCCGATTGATCCCGACCGCGATGCCACTGTGCTTCGCCTGGTGCCTGCTTGCATTGAAGCCGGTGTGCCTTTGCTTGGAATTTGCCGCGGCCTGCAAGAGATCAATGTCGCGCTGGGTGGCTCGCTGCACTACCGGGTAAATGAAGTGCCGGGAAAAAATGACCACAGAATGCCGCGCGGCGAGGATGTAACAATTGAAGATATTTATGCCCTCCGCCATCCAGTTAAACTAACCCCCGGCGGCCTATTTCAGGAATTGATCGGTCAGGATGAGTTCGACGTCAATACACTGCACGGCCAAGGCATTGATCGACTGGGTGAAGGCTTGGCGATCGAGGCGGTTTCCGATGACGGTGTTATTGAAGGCATCCGCATTGAGACCCACCCGAATTTTGCCGCCGCCGTCCAATGGCATACCGAATATCAGCCAGAGCGTGAGGAACACCTCCTGTCCCGCAAGCTCTATGAAGCTTTTGGCGAGGCCGCGGCTGAGCGAGCAAAAAATCGATGAGCGGCGGCGTACATTGGAACGCAAAGGAAGAGAGCTGCCATATTGGTAAAAATGCCATTCATCGAATTGTTGATTTAGAAAGCATCCCCTTCGTCGCCGATATGATTTATCAGGACGCGACATCCGACATTGTCGCTGAATTGGCGGGAGAGTTTGGCTCTCACCATCTTGATCCAGCCTCGCTTGATCTTTTGCTGAGTTTTCACAGCTTTCTGGTACGGACGGACAAACATACCATTCTGGTCGATCTCTGCTGCGGCAATGATAAAGACCGCCCGACCCGCCAGGCCTGGCATAAAAGAAGCGGCCCGTTCCTGGACAACCTCGCCAAAACAGGCGTTCAGCCAAGCGACATTGATTTTGTCATGTGCACCCATTTACATGCCGACCATGTCGGCTGGAATACCCAGCTTGTTGACGGTGCATGGGTGCCGACTTTCCCCAATGCGCAATATCTGTTTGCTGAGAAAGAACTCGCCCATTGGCAGCACGAACACGACGCAAATCCGACCGAGCCCATATTGTATGGCTCTTATATCGATAGCGTGTTGCCGGTCATGGCATCGGGTCAAGCCCAATTGGTTAAAAGCAATCATGCCGTAGCCCCTGGCATCCACATGGAAGCCGCCTATGGGCACACCCCTGGCAACGTGATTATCCATGTTGAAGATCAAAATGATCACGCCATTCTCTGCGGCGATGCGATCCACCACCCGGTACAACTCGCCTACCCCGAATGGTCGACTAATTTCTGCACCGATCCAGAGCAATCTCGCACGACCCGCATGGCCTTTCTAAGCGACTATGCTGATACGCCCACGCTCATTCTACCAGCTCATTTTCAAGCGCCCGATTACCATAGAATCGAAAGTGACGGTAAGCGCTATCACTTTGGAAAAGACTGACAATGCGGCCCCTGCTGATTTTTATGTGTGTTGTTTTAATTTCCTCAATCGCACTCGGAGAGGAAGATGCAAAAAAGATAGACAGGCCACCCTATGGGGTAAAATTTGGCCAAAAATTTGATGCATCGGAACACGCAACGATCACCCGGCGTGGCAATGTGCGTTCAGTAAAATTAAGGACCGCCGACCGGCCCGACGATACCGAGGATTTACAGGCCGAGATATGTGAGGAATTTGGCCTCCAGGTCTTAACGTGGCGGAGCTACATTCGCTCTAAGAGCGCCGCGGCGGAACGCCATAAAGAAATCTCACGGGAAATGACGGAAAAATACGGCAAGCCAAAAACACTGCGGCGCTCAGCTTTTTGGAAAGCCAAGGGATTTCATATTGTCGTCAAAATCCGCAACAAAGCTAAAATTTACCAAAACCAAATTCGCTATTTTGGACCCAAGAATGAGCCTTGCTTTGAAAAGCTGATGATCCACCAGCAGAAAAACCGCTAACCTGCCTAAAAGAACAACCAGTGTGGTATCCAATCGGGCAACATCTCAGGCCCCCAGGAATCAAGCCAAGACGGATGCCAAAACAAATGCATGACCCGGTCATAGAAAAGAACCAAAACAGCATAGCCACCAGCAGCATAGCCGAGCGCAATCTTAGGACTATATTTTCCCCAGCGTATTAAATAGACCGCCATATAAATCGGCATCGCTATTTTTTGGCCAAACAGTAGAGTCAGGATAAGCACACCGATCATATAGCCAAAAAATGCACTCATCTCTGAAAAATAAATTCTGGATGAGGCTTCCCGCCAGACCACTGCTATACCACCTTGTATGCCGATCTCTTTCTTCAGATCAACGCTATCTCTAACCAACGCATAAAAGGCAAAAAACACTGCCGGCACCGCAATCGTGAACGGAAATTGCTGCGCCATTTCTGGCCAGGTTTGTGAATCAAAATAGGCATGGGTGAAAAACGCGAACAGGACCAGCGACAGTGGCAGGGAGATTATCGGATTATACTCGTTGCCCTCGCCGGTTACCGTTTCATCCTTATCGCGTTTACGTTTGATCACGCCTCGCCCGGCCAGGAACACGGTCAACACACATAGCAGCGCGATGCCAACAACAATCGGACGCTCCCAAAGCCAGGCTGGCCCTTCATGGACCCGCATGGTGATCTGGAAAGTTTGCTCCATGATACCGCCGAGGATCAACGCCAAGACGAGAGGTGGGCGCGGCCAACCGCCACGTTTCATGGTATAGCCGACCAGCCCCATAATCATGACAACAACCCAGTCACCAGGGGAGGTTTGGCCGAGCCAGGCACCCATCAGGACAAAACAAACGACGCCTGGGATCAGCAGATGGCCGGGAATGAAAGCGAGCTTGGCAACCTGTCTGCACCATAGCATCAGCATACCGGCAGCAATGATATTGGCGATGACAATTGTCCAAACCAAGCTGAAAGTAATGTCTAATTTAGTCGTCAGCATATCTGGGCCCGGCTGAATACCTTGGATCAGCAGCGCGCCTAGAAGAATGGCGGCACCGAGACTGCCCGGAATACCAAACGCGACCGTCGGCACCAACGCGCCGCCCTTGATCGCGTTATTGGCGGCTTCCGGCGCAATGACGCCCCGGATATCGCCTTCACCAAATTGCGATTTATCTTTCGAGCTTTGTACCGCATGGCCATAGGCGACCCAGTCAACAATGGCACCGCCGAGACCCGGCAAAATACCGACATAGGTTCCGATGATGGCGCATCGGACAGCCAACCACCATTCGCGGCAGGCATCCTTGACGCCCTCATACATATTGCCGCCCACCGCTTCCTCGCGCGGCACACTTGAAATCGAGGTGTTTTTGACAGCCAACTCAATGAGCTCCGGGATCGCAAACAAGCCCAACACAACGGGGATCAGCGGCAAACCATCGAGCAGATAATCCAAGCCAAAATTAAACCGCGGCACCGGCATGGTTTCGCCATAACCAACCGTCGACATCAAAAGGCCGAGGAAGGCGACCGTCAGACCCTTCATCACGGACTGGCCGGTGAGTGAGCCCACCATGGTTAGGCCCAACACGCCGAGCATGAACAGCTCAGCTTTAGAGAAGGCCAATATCATCGGCAACACCAACGGCAGCGACACAGCTAAGATCAACGCGCCAAAAACACCGCCGAAGGCAGATACCGTAAAGGCCGCACCAAAGGCTCTGGCAGCATGGCCTTTTTTAGCCAAAGGATGGCCGTCCAAAATGGTTGCCTGTGAGGCGGCCGTACCGGGAATTCCCAGCAGCACCGAGGCAATGGTATCACTGGTCGTCGTCACCGAATACATGCCAAGCAGCAAGGCAATCGCCGACACGGGTTCCATATCAAAGGTAAAGGGGAGCAGCAGAACAAGGCCGATAACGCCGCCGAGGCCAGGAACGGCACCCAGCCAAATGCCGATTAAGACACCAAAAACTAAAAATCCAATGGCAGGCCAGGTGAAGACCAACATTAGACCATCGACAAATGCCTCAAACATATTTTCCCCGTCATTTTCTTATTATTATCATAATTGAAAACGTCGGCACCGATAGAAACGATGCCGACGCCATCAATCAAATCGCGTTAAAGGCTATTTCTTCTTTTTCTTATGTTTTTTTGCACCGAATTGAACGGCTGTTCTTGCTTTCCAAAATGCGACGATCTTTGGATCAGCATTGGCGAGATCCTTCATCACTTTGGAAGCACGTGCAAAGCCGATATGCAGATACGGATTCAACACCGCTTTAACTGCTTCGGCTTTGGTTTGCGGATCATTCATTGCTTTTTTGTAGGCAACACGAAGAATTTTAGCCGCTTCTGGGTTCATGTTAGGTGGTCCCGCAACCATGAAGTTGGCAGTACCCTGCATTCTATCTGCAAATTGATATGCCTCATACAGCTCGCCGGAAGGCTTGCCACCAACAGCTTTTGCGTAGAACTCTTCGAACAAAGGCACGGTCGGATAAGCTGGATCGCGTTTCACAGATCCATCTGGCTGCATAGCGCCAAACTGGAACAAAGAAACAAGCTGCCCTTTTTGAACCAAACGTGGTGTTAAATGTTTCAGCCAATGAACTGAGCCCGCACCGGTAATGTTGGTCTCGCTTTGAGCCAGCGACGTCGTAATTGACGCAGATCCCCGGAAACCCGGCACATAAGTATGTTCCATACCGAGCAGGTCAAATGCAGCGGTTGAGACAACATCGATCGCGTGTAGTGGGTTACGTCCGGTATAGCTCATCTTTTTGTTAATTTTTTTGATGTCAGACGGCTTATTCAAACCACCTGGTGCGATGTCTTTACGCGCAACAACGATAAAAGCAGGTCCTTTAACACCGGCAATGAAGGTGAATTTAGGATAGCTGAACCGCACACCTTTTCGGCCGGTGATTTGGGCCAAAACTTGGAACGGATTAAAGCCAATGGTCATACCGTTTGGCTTGGCGCGCTCATAAATAAAATTTTGCGCTTTCAGACTACCGGCACCCGGCATGTTTTTAACCACAATACTTGGATTACCCGGAATATATTTCGACAGACGGCGGGCAATGATGCGGGCAGCGGTATCCGTACCACCCGCCGAAAAGCCAACGATAATTTCAATCGTTTTACCTTTGTAATATTGCGCACTTGCTGTTGTGGAAATGGCTGATGCCGTCAGCATTGCTGCCGTCGCCGCCAATCCTAAAGTAATTTTAGAAATACGTGACATTGTGTGTTTACTCCCCAGTTGATTGCTCAGTTTTCGAGCATAAAATTATATGTGTTAGCTTAGATTCAAAGGCTCACGGAAGTCAATTGAACTTCACCACCCACACCCTACCTATTTGGCCAACAATTGACTTAACGTGTTTATTTTTTGCAATTTCCAACCCTCGGCCAGCAAAAAGCATGGCGAAGTTGTTCTATAACGTCAAATAATAAAAAATGATCCTTATATAATATTTCATTACGCCCCCCCCCTCCCAAGTGGGAGGATAATTCTGCGCGATATCTATTTAACAAAATCCAGCAAATGATCGATAAAACTCTGGGTCAAAGGCGTAAGTTCACTGACCGGTCGATGAAACACCGCCAGGGATCGCCCGGCCCCGGGAAGAGGTTCCGGCAGAGCGGCCAATTTTCCTGCTTTAATATCCGGCGCGAGCAAAAACTTTGAATGAATTGATAAATAGTCGCCTTGTGTCAATATCGGCACCAACGCTGACGTTGCGACGGTTTCAATTGCAACCTCTACATTGCTCAAACCCAAAGCCATAAAAGCCGCATCCGCCTGACGGCGGAGTTCAGTATCGACCGGTGTCAGTAACCAGGGATATTTCTCAAGCTGATTGGGATTGAGCTTTCTACTTTTCGCTAAAGGATGCTTGGGACCGCAAATAACCGACAATCTTTCCTCGCGAATGATTGTTGCCACAACATCCTCAGGTGGACGCTCAATCGCCAGGGCTCCGACAAAAAGGTCAATTGAGCCTTGCCGCAACATTGTCATGAGTTCGATAACGGGACGAACTTCAAACCTTAGACCAACATCCGGCTTTTCAAACAAATAAGCGGCGATGGCTCCGGGGACAAAATAAGCTGCTGGGAGTGATGTCGATCCGACGATCAAATGACCACTGTCGTGCTGGTGCCAAGCCTTCACATCCGCTGTCACCCGCTCGAGGGAGGCCAGAATATTTTTGCCATGAATATACAAAAGCTCACCCAGCTTTGTCGGCTTAGCCCCTTCCCGGCCACGAGTGAGAAGCACCCCATCAAATTCATTCTCCAAAAATCGAATGCTCCGGGTCAAGGCCGGTTGGGTTAATTTAAGGCTTTCCGCAGCACGTGACAATGAGCCATGATCTATTATGGCGACGAGATGAATTAGTTGACGGGTTAAATGCTGCATAATTTTTTCTTATATAAAAGTTAGTTTATATCATTTGACTGAATATACGCATTCCTTCTATTTAAGTCTCGAAAATAAATTTTAAATAAAAAAAGAAGTGGGAACATGAAAACAGATAATATTCCAAGCCCAGATCAATTAATTGAGTCGGCCCATGATATGATTCCCGGCTTGCGCGAACGCGCGCTTGAATGCGATCAGTCAGGTAGAATTCCAGAGGCCACCATTCGTGAACTCATCGACAACAATTTATTTAACATCACCAAGCCCTGCCGTTATGGCGGCTATGAAATGGGCTGGGATGTGTTTGGCGAAGTCGTGATGAAAATCGGTAGCGGTTGCGCGTCGACCGGCTGGGTGTTTTCCGTACTTGGCCAGCACCCCCTACTCGCCAATCGGATCGGCATCGACGTAATGGATGAGATTTGGAATGACAATCCAGACGCTCTTATCGCCGCATCGAAACATCAAAGCGGTACGTTTAAGAAAGTCGATGGCGGTTATGTCGGCTCTGGCATTTCGACCTTTGCCAGCGGCTGCCTGCATTCCGACTGGGTCCTGGTTGGCGGCGCACCAGTTGAAGATTCTGATGAGGTTCTCGGCCCTATGCTGCCGATCGGTGATGTTGAAATCATGGATAGCTGGCATTCCATAGGCCTCAACGGCACTGGCAGTCATCATATTAAATACGAAGATATTTTCGTGCCCGACCACCGCGCCCGTAGCCCGAAGAAGCCGCCTTCAGGCGGCATTATTGACGCGCCGCTTTACCGCACAACCGGCCTAGGTGTGCCATTTGGTCTTTCTACAGTTTTGGTTGGTTTGGCCGCCGGCGCGCTTGAAATCTTTGCTGAAAAAATGAAATCTCGCAAATCCCGCGCCGGTGTAAGCGTTGCTGATTTTCAGAGTCTGCAAATGCGTATTGGCGAATCTGCCGCTGAAATTGACGCCGCCCGAAGTCTCATTCGCAGCCATTTGAAATCTCTTATGGAGACAGTTGAAAATGCGCCGGCGCCAACAGGCTCCGGCGGCTTCGAACATGGCACCTGGCCGGACCAGGCCGGCAAGGGAATTGAAAATCACAACTGGCCCAAACGAGGCACCGGTGATGACAGCGCCCATATTGCTTTGGCAAATAGTTATGCAGCGACCATGGCACACAATGCGATCGAGCGATTGTCCTATGCGGCAGGTGCGAGTGACTTATCGATGGAGGACGCTCTTCTGCGCTGCCTTCGCGACAGCACGGCAGGCATTCGCCAATACGGCATCAATTGGGACATTGCCAGAACGCGGGCTGGACGCTCCTTCCTCGAACTCGACTAGCTCAAAACATCTGTGCCTTTTACGTCGGCGCTTCATTTGCTAATATTTTTCATTGGTGAATGAAGGAGCGTAAAATGGGTCAGCTTATTGATGGTGTATGGAGTGATGAGGATATCATCAGCGAAATTCAAGCCGATGGCAGTTATCTGAAAAAACCCTCGGTGTTCAGAAATTCGATAACCGCGGATGGCGCGTCAGGCTTCAAAGCGGAACCTGGCCGCTATCACCTATATTCTTCGAGCGGTTGCCCCTGGGCGCATCGTACCGAATTGTTTCGGGCAATCAAAAAACTGGACGATGTGATCGCACATCACGAGACGGCGCAGAACCCGGCGGGTGGCGGCTGGTGGTTTGAAGGTGTTGATCACTCGGTTCCTGGCACAGATTCTGTGGTTACCCACCTCCATGAGATTTATGCCCTGGCCGATCCCGGCTATACCGGCAAAGTCAGCGTGCCGACGCTTTGGGATGCGAAAGAGAAAACCATCGTTAACAATGAGTCGTCGGAAATCATTCGCATGTTCAATTCGGAATTTGCTGAATTTGCACCCAACACGCCCGATCTCTGCCCACCTGAGCTGTTGGGTAAAATTGATGAGATGAACCAACTTATCCTGGATGGCGTCAATGATGCGGTCAACGGTTGCGGACGCTCGAAAAGCCAACAAGCCTATGAAGACTCATTTGAGAATTTATTCGCAACCTTTGACAAACTTGAAACGGTTTTGGGTGGTCAGCGCTATCTGTGCGGCAACCAAATTACAGAATCCGACCTGCGGCTTTATCCCACCTTTCTGCGTTTCGACTCGATCTATTATCTTGGCTACAAGTGCAACAAGCGGCGCATTGAGGATTACCCCAACCTATCCGGTTATTTGCGTGATCTATATCAGACGCCCGGTATTTCAGACGTCAGCGATATTGAACTGATGAAAAAGCGGATTTATTCTTTTGGCGGGCCGATCGCCACCAACGGCATTGTGCCTAAGGGTCCAGAACTGGGCTTAGACCGCCCGCATGGCCGGGAAAAGCTCGCTGCTACCTAGTAAATCGATAGAGATATTTAAGAAGCGCGAATATTCGCCTCTGCCAATTGATCAGAAAGGCCACGGATATGGCTTGTCAAAATGTCAATCAAGGCGCGGTGAAATGGGTCAGCTGATTCCAGTTTTCTGTGAAACACTTCGCGTGAAATCACCAAAGCCTCAACACTGCCTTCGATCGCTCTGGCCGAAGCCATGCGCTGGCCGTTATCAATCAAAGCCATCTCACCAAACATGCCGCCTTTGCCAACCATGCCAATGGAAATATACTGATCATTGACGACATGAGATATTTCGACTTTTCCGTCTAAGACAACGAAGGCAAGATCGCCTGTCTCCCCTTCACGGAATATAAAGGCCCCGTCATTATAGGACCTTTTCTGCGCATTGGCGGGTCCTTTTACACTAACTTCATCAGCTTCATCGGTCATTTTTTGTTTGCTCGCTAATTTTCGATTTACGCACGTATTAGACGCTGAATTAAATCATAACACCTTCCGGCCAAGATTCGGTAGCGAAAAAATCCGATCGATTGCTATGGCAGACGGCCTTGGATTTGCGGCGAGTCGGATGCATAGCGATAGCAGCGGAATATAATGTTGTTGCCAGTATAAGCCGGATGCTCATATTCGACAAAATACGGCGATACATATTCCCAGACGATCTCTTTTTCCGGCGTGACTTCAAACAAGCGTCCCCACAAGCCCTCGCAAATCAACGTATTGCCGTTGGGAAGACGCTGGCAGCCGCTGATAAACCAACTGACAAAGGAACGCCGGGGAGAGCCCTGGTAAACCCATACTTCTTCATTGGTCGCCGGATCTACTTCAACAACTTGGCTGCCTGTTTCCGGCCCATGAATATGAACATCGGCGCCATTGGCAAAGAAGAGAATGTTGCCGTTTTCCAGCATTTGCACATCATGGTGCTGACCATAGCCAATATCACGTAAAGACCAGTCGATCTTCTTGGTCTCGTAATTGATTTTCGCCATCGTATTGTTGTAGCGCCAGTTAATGATCACATCGCCATTCGGACAAGGTGAAATCGTATTGGCATGGGCATATTCATGACGATGTACCGACGGATCAATGGGGTATTTATCCATCTCCATATCTTTCAGGACATCCCACTCCCAAACCAAATTTCCTGCTGGATCAATTTCCCGGACGACGTCGGTATAGATCGCACCGTCATGTTCCTCACCTGCCATGCCGCCCGGAATCTTCTTCCAAACTTCGGGGTCGGTCTGCTTGGTCCAGGCTGCATAGACGGTATTGCCATTCGGTTTGCGGCGGAAATCGTGGTGTTGCATATGATCAATGTGTTCCCAGACGATATTACCATCCCAATCATATTCGATCAGATGCCCGCCTTTTGCCGGAAGTTTTGGGTTATCTTCTTCGGTCCGGATCGCAGCCAGCAAATTGCCGTTCTCAAGCAAGTAAGCGTAATTGCCGACATCGTTTGGCAGATCCCACTGATGCACAACCTTGCCATCCATATCAATGAGATAGGTGTTGTAGAGCCCAAGTGGGGTGAACAACGTATAACCCGGCGTTGCTTTCTCAGCGTTGTGCTGGAGGACACCACTCCGTGGATCAATTGCTGGCATTTTATTTCTCCCTTTTATTCAAAAAAGCTTATTTTTTAGCTCGGATCACCAAGACGACCAGCGATTTCAGCTGAATCAGCTGCATAACGGTAGCAGCGGAAAATCGAACGGCCCGGTGCATATGGCGCATTCGGTGCCACATAAGGCGAATTGAAGTTCCAGACGATTTCGCCTTCGCGGGTAACTTCAAACAATCGACCAGAGCGACCTTCACAGATGAGCACATTATCATTAGGCATCACCTGACAGCCAGAAATAAACGGGCTATCAAAGGTATAAGCCGGCGAGCCAGAATACTCCCAGACAGTCTCATTGGTCGCCGGGTCAATTTCGAAAATCCGCGAGCCCTCATTTGGTCCGTGATAAGGGCCATGCGCACCATTGGCATAAACCAGGATATTGCCGCTCTCAAGCTTTTGCACATCGTGCTGATGGCCTAACTTCCAATCACACATTTCCCAGGTGAACTGCTTGGTTTCTCGGTCGATGCGGGCAATCAGATGGTTCTGGCGGAAGCTGATGAGATAATCGCCGCCGTCAACCGGGCAGATGGTGTTGGCATGGGCCCATTCTTTGCGGTGCTCGATCGGGCAAATTGGATATTTGCTGTAATCTTCGATATCGGTCGCGAAGCTCCACTCCCAGACAACATTACCATCGACGTCAATTTCGATAACCTCATCACCATAAATCCCGTCTTCGTGCTCGGCCCCAGCCATACCGCCCGGCACTTTAGCCGCCAGATCTTCCGGCATGAGCGCCCATCGCACATAGCAGGTATTGCCATTATCCAAGCGCCGGAAATCATGGTGCTGGAAATGATCAGTATGTTCCCAGACAATATTGCCATCCCAATCCATCTCAACCATGTGACCGCCTTTGGCAGAGAGGCCCAACACATGCTCGTCCGTTCTAATCGCGGCTAAGAGATTTCCGTTTGGTAGCAAATAAGCATAATTGCCCGGCAGTCCACCCATTTCCCAGCTGTGAGCGATGTTGCCGCTCATATCCATCAGCATGACAGTCTCGGTGCCCAAGGGCCAAAAAATTGTGTAACCTGAAGAAGCTTTTGATTTATCGAATATCGATACGCCGTCATTTTCGTACAGCATAGTCCCCCCTATTTGGATAATTAGTCGTCAAATTACTTAAGAGAGAGTCGACCGCATTCCAAGTTGGAGGTCAAGACCAAGCATGTCTTTTTTACTATGCCAATTTATTCCGCCCTATAACTTTTGAGCATTCTCCAATATGGCCCGCAACTCGCCTTCTATTGGCTGGGATTTTTGCGTCTTATCATTGAGGCTGACGGTAATAACTTCAGCGATGGCGACACAATCCTCACCGCTAAAGACGCCTTGGCCGAGCACATAAGACGACCGACCAACTTTGGTCACCACGGTCCCAATATCAACCGAGCCTGGATAATGTAGCACTTTGAGATATTCGACTGAGAATTTTACCAACACAAAGCCAGATAAAAAATCGTCACCCAGACTGATCATTCGGTCATTGCGAAACTGCACGCGGCCATCTTCAAAAAAGGCATTGATCGCCCCATTATTTACATGTCCATTCGGATCAAGGTCGCTATAGCGGATAGTCGCATTTGTCCAACTGACATAAGCAGCGCGGGTTTTTAAATCTAGTTCAGGGGTTTCAGTCATTATAATTAGGCCATGTCTGTGAAAGTGTGTCTGCCATAATTTTTTTCATCGGCAAATCTGATTTAAGTTTCTGATATTTTTGCTCAGCGAATTCGACCAGATCTGTATTGGTCAGGCATTCACCAGCTTTCACGAGGATTTCATCCGGGCCGGTAACAAAACATAAATCAGCATAGGGATTAGGCTCGCCGTCATGCTCCAACAGCACCGGCACGCGATTGATCACGGAATGGCAGATCCGGGTTACCGATATAATGCTATGGCGCGACGTTTTTTGCAGCGACAAATTGACGCGGCTGCGCTCCAAAAGGGAGTCCCGAAGATAAGCCGGCACCGGCATGGCAGGATAGTAGACCTCGTGACCGGCCTCAGATATAGCCGCAACCAAATTTTGTCGTCGCTCGGATGGAATGCCGCACATTAGGAAATCGATATCCTTCTCGGCCGGGGCCAAGGGTTTCAAAGTCTCCATAGATTCAAGATAGCCAAACGGCAAATAAGCGGTGTTAGGGTTCATTGCCCGGCACGCCTCAACTGATTCCTCCAGCAGGCACCAGACAAACTCGGCATTCTTTGCGGCCAGCTCAAACGCCGCCAACGTGGCCGGATCGCCCCCCTCCGCGCCATAATTCCAGGTCCCATCAAGCGCAATAACCTCGGTACAGATCAGCCCATATTTAACGCCCCCTATTTTCATCTGGGTTGGGAAATTAGGCTCGATGTAAAAGCGATCGATAAAAAGATTTAGGGCGTCTGGATCCAGCTGGCTCGTGCCGATTTTCACGCCAACTCCACATTCTTCCAATGCACCGGCAACAAACTGCACGGTATCAGCCACCATCTCCCAAAGATGCGGCTTCAAATTGCTCAGCATGATATTCACGTTCATATAAAAACGTATAGCGCAGTGCGCCCTTAAGGTCACCCCCACCTCAATCCTCCCCCCTCAAGGGGGAGGAAGCTATTGTTGCAAGGTATCCAATTCAATCCCCCTCCCCCTTGAGGGGGGAGGGTTGGGGTGGGGGTACGAACAAATAAAACCACAAAGCGCACAACGAACACTGAGGAATTAAGACCCAGCCTTTTGCGGTGGCCAGGATTTGTGAACCACGCCGTTTGGCTTAAAGGCTTTGAAGACAAAGGCGAAGGTGATGTCGTGGACGACGTCTTTGAGCCCGGTGGCGGTTTTCCGCTGCACAACGACATTGCCAACATCCCTGCCCTTGGCAATCGTCCGTGAATCGAGCGCTGAGTTTTGCCCCGGCTGCCAAGTAATTACCAGATCACCTTTTTCGATCTTAAGGTGCTGCTTTAAAGTATCGATCGTCCAGGCTTCCTCGCCAACCACCACAAGCCGGGTCATTGCCGGCATATCTTTCGGCAACGGTCCTTTATAGAGGAACGGGTAGCGCTCGGTGTCATAACCAACATAGGGATTTGAGCCATAGCCCCCAAAAGTGCGGGATGGATTCAAAACCTTACCGTTTGGGAAACGCTTCTTAAAAATTGCAAAAGCTTCGATCCGGGATGGCAGCATTTTAAGCCTGGTTCCGGTGTATTCACCGATGATGCCCTCACCCAGGAATTGTTGCCACCAGCTTTCGGTTTGGCGGTCATACATGACGAGATCAGAATTGCGCAATTTGCCGGTTGTGCCGAATTCCAGTTCGCGGTCACCGACCTTGGCATCAAAGACGATTGCCGCATTACACAATGGGCAATAAGTCACGGTGACTTTTTTGCCGCCGATGCGGTCATTAACGATTTCGTGGCTCATCAGGATACCCAGCGGATAAGCCCGGGCATCACCATTGATCTGCACAGAAATTACCGGCACGGTCGGTGCCAGCTTAACGTCGGCGACTGGCTTGAAGGTTGGATTGTCGATCGACGGGATGCCATCTTTACGCGGGCCACCGGATATGATCTCACTGGGATCAACTGAAGATTTAGAAAAATCGGTCTGCGGCCAGGAGACTTTCCACAACAAAGACGAGCCGGGAAGAAGTCCAGGCATAAACCACCACACAGCGAACAGCAAAACCACCGCCCACATCAAGGCTTTAAAGCTAAATAGAGATTTCAGCGCGTTCATAAAAATAATGTGGGACGCCTAAGCGCCAAAGGCAAAACACAAAGTCTCACAATGGGGTGAGGGTTTAAACTTGCCCCGGATAAATAATATGGATTGGCCTATGTTGAATTGATAGGCCATTTTCTATTTAAATTCTTCCAAAGCGAGCATCAGAATAAGTAATACCGAACTCAAAAATCAATATAATTGGCTAAAACTATATATTCAGACTTTATTTATAAAAAGAGGTACATATTATTTTATTCGTACTGGCATTATTGTAAAACTACCTATTGTATCATTTTAATGTTAATAATACTCGTATTACTATTAATTTACTTCCCCGCCACAGCGGCTGAAATTTTCGGCCCCTATGAAGCGGAAGTCGTGCGCGTGGTCGATGGCGACACGATTGCGGTTAAAGCCTTCACCTATCCAGGCGAAATCAAACTCGTTAATGTCCGGGTCGACGGCGTCGACACGCCCGAACTGAATGGCAAATGCACCAAAGAAAAAGCCCTCGCCGAACGTGCCAAAAAATTCACCGAAGATTTCGTCGGCCAGCGCATCCGCCTCAATAACGTAAAACTCGGCAAATTCGCCGGTCGCATCGTCGCCGATGTCGAAACACTGGATGGTCGATTGCTGGACCGGGCACTTATTAAAGCGGAGCTGGGACGGTTTTATGATGGCGGGAAGCGGGAGAGTTGGTGCCCCTAAAGCCTACCGTCATTCTGGAGTTAACCCATAATTTCGCACCCCCACCTCAATCCTCCCCCCTCGAGGGGGAGGAAGTGGGTCGTAATTGTTGCAACGAAAGCCCCTCCCCTCACACAGATTTTAATTGAGGCTTAAGAGATATTCGTTATGAATAGCGGATGGCTTTGACAGATGATCAGCGGGCGAAGGTGGCGCTCTATATACGGATGTCCTTGGGCGCGGGCTTGTTGGGTATTGGCTACGGCTATTATTTGCAGGTGATGGACCGGGTTGAGATGACCGGCTGGCTGCATTTTGAATTCGCTGTCCGAGGTATCATCATTGGGGCGATCTTCTGGGCGCTGCAGATATTTGTCATCAATGGGCCGAAGGGTGAGCGGCTCAAAGCGATGCCGTACGGCCCGAAGGTTTTGATAAAAACCATTGGCTATTTAGTGGTGATTGAAATCGGCTTTCTGATCGGCGAGATCATTTTTGATTTGGATGACGTTCTCACCTACCTCAGCAAGTAAGCCATGCTGATCAAACTACAAAAATTCAATAAGATTTTCCTCCGCGTGACTTGGGTGTTGCTGGCAATCGGCAGCATTGATCATTTCAGCTGTGAGTTCGAAGCCACGAAATTCGCCTGTGAAAACCTACCCCACGAGATCGCTCAATATAATCTTAAATTGCTTTGGGTGATGGTGGTGATCGTCGGTGTCGGTGAAATTGTCGCCTGGATACTCAAAAGACGCGAAGCCCGGGAAGCAAATGCGGGCTAGCTCGACACTCTCTTATACTCAGCGGCAATATCGATATCGCCGTTGGCTTGAATGACGCCCCGATTGCTGAGATCAATGATGTGCGAGAACACCGAATGCCGGGCAGCTCCAATCAAGCGTTCATCCAGGCCCTTATAGAGCCTCGCCACCATATCGGAAATGTTTGTCGTCCCCTTATCCAGGCAATCGAGAATTTGCGTTTCGCGCAGCTTGCGATGCACCAAAATCGCCCGGACATATTTTTGTGGTTTGTTGATCGGCCCGCCATGGGTTGGATAGTAAATGGCATCATCACGCTCGGATAACATCCTGAGGCTCGCCAGATAATCTGCCATATCACCATCCGGCGGCGAGACCACTGTCGTCGACCAGCCCATGACATGATCACCTGGGAAAAGTGCGTTCTCTTCACGCAAGTGAAAACAAAGATGGTTCGAGGTATGCCCCGGCGTATGGACACTCTCAAAGGTCCAGCCCTCACCTTCGATCACATCGCCGCTTTTGATCGCAACATCCGGCACGAAATCCTGATCTCCGCCTGCCTCTACTACGGCGCCTTGGGCATATTTCCCGGCGCCGTGTGGGCCAAAGCCATAGGTCTTAGCGCCGGTGCGCTGCTTGACCAACTTGGCGGCGGGCGAATGATCAATATGAGTATGAGTGATCAACTGATGCGTAATCTCTTCGCCGTCGAGCGCACTTAAAAGTGCATCGACGTGAACAGGATCATCTGGCCCTGGATCTATCACGGCGACTTTGCCGCGCCCGACCACATACGTGCCCGTGCCTTTGAAGGTATACGGGCCAGGGTTTTGAGCGACAATGCGCCGGATCATCGGCGTGACTTCGACCATGACACCATAGTCGCACTCAAATTTTCGATTAAAGGAAACGTCTTTGGTCATTTTTTTCTCAAGTAGTAGGAATTTCAAACATCTTAAACTCTACCGTCATTCTGGCGAAAGCCAGAATCCAGTCTTCATAGATCCCTGGATCCCGGATCAAGTCCGGGATGACACCGTTATTTTAAGCCGCTTTTTTCCGCTGTTTAAACTGGAAGGCTTGCCGTTATTGTTCTTCAAAGGTGAGGACAACGCGCAAGCCCGGCAAGTTGTCTTCCAATTCGATATCGGCACAATGCAATTGTGCCACGGCCTTAACAAGACTTAATCCAAGCCCGCTGCCGGGGCTGTTACGACTGGCTTCTAAACGGACGAAGCGGTCGAGTACCCGCACGCGATCGGCTTCGGCAATACCCGCCCCACTATCGGCAATGACCAATTGGGGTCGATTTTCATTTAAGCGCAGAACCAGCATCAGCTTACCGCCAGACGGCGAATATTTAACGGCATTGTCCAGCAGGTTCGAGAGCGCTTGGCTCATGAGATGCTTGTTGCCAAAGACAGTTATGCCGGGCGCCACCTCACTGGTAAGAGTCATCCTCTTTTCTTCGGCGACCGGCTCATAGAGCTCTGCCATATTGCGCACCAGGGCACTTAAGTTGAAGTCCTTCTTATCCGCCTCGAGCTGGCCCGATTCGGCTTGCGCAATATTCAACAAGGCGTTGAAGGTTTCCAACAGATCCGCGGTCTCATCAATGGTCTGTTGCAAAGCATCACGGTAATCAACGTCCGAAGCATCGCCCATCAGCGTGACTTCCAGCCGGGAGCGCAATCGGTTGAGGGGAGAGCGGAGGTCATGCGCAATGTTCTCGGTCACTTGGCGCATACCCATCACTAGGCGTTCAATTTGCTCCAACATCTCATTGAGGTTTACCGCCAGTTGATCAAGCTCGTCATCACCGCCGGTCACGGGAATACGCTGATGAAGGTCTCCCGCCATAATGTCGCGGCTGGTGCGGTTGATCGCTTCAACCCGCCGCAATAAATTTCGGCTCATGAACAAGCCGCCGATCAGGCCAAGCGCCAAAGTTAACACGACTGCCCACAAAAGCGAGCGCCGCATAATTTTTTCGATCCGCATACGCTCGTGAATATCGCGCCCGACCAAGAGCTGAAAGCCATTGCCGAGCAACAAATGACGCCCCCGCGCCTCATGGGTCATTACCTTACCGCTAACCGGTCGTTGATAGGGGAAATCCAGCCAGCCGCCTTCTTGGGTTTCAACCTCCGGCCAGGCATTGAGATTGCCGGCCAAGGATTTCCGATTGGGGTCGATCAACAAATAGAGACTTTGTCGCTCATTTTGGGAGCGTTCACGGACAATGTTCGCCAGCCCTGCCAGTCCGTTTGCCCGATATTGCTCGGAAAGGCCCGTGATCTCTGCATCAATGGTGTCGTCGGTTTGGAGTGTCGTAATGCCTGCTGTCCACCAATAAATAAAGCTCAGCAATAAAAAGACCGATACGCCGAACAGTACCAGATAGATCAGCGACATTCGAAAGGCTGTGGTGCGGATGGCCCGGGAAAGATTAATGCCTAAATTCATGAGCCCGATTCACGGAGACAATAACCCGCCCCCCGCACGGTATGAAGTAATGGCGCGTCAAAATCCTTGTCGATTTTAGTCCTGAGCCTGGAGATGTGCACATCGATCACATTGGTCTGGGGGTCAAAATGATAATCCCAGACATTTTCCAGCAGCATCGTCCGGGTAACAATCTGGCCGGCATGACGCATGAGGTATTCGAGCAGACGGAACTCACGCGGTTGCAATTGAATATCTGTGCCGGCGCGTGTCGCCTGACGAGACAGCAAATCTAATTCCAGATCGCCAACTTTGAAATTGGTTTCAACTTCGGCAGGGTTTTGACGTCGCACCAGAGCTTCGATCCGCGCCAATAATTCTGTGAAGGCGTAGGGTTTAACCAAATAGTCATCGCCGCCCGCTTTCAAGCCTTTGACCCGGTCATCCACTTCACCAAGCGCACTTAGAAATAGGATCGGCACCTGCTGACCCTCACTTCGTAGTTTCTCAACCACGCTAAGACCATCGAGTTTGGGCAACATGCGATCAACGATAAGCACATCGTAGCTACCCTCGCCAGCCAGCGCGAGACCATCTTCGCCATCTGCAGCATGATCTGCAACGTGGCCACTCTCGCTCAGCCCTTTCAGCATATAGCCGGCGGCTTCTTTGTCGTCTTCGATAACTAATATACGCATGCAGCAATATTCCGTTTCATGATCTTAACTTAGCGCATCATGGCAATTTTAAAAACGCAAAGAGCGCCTCAGCCCTATTTAGGCACTGAGACGCTCTCTTCCCGTAGGCATGGAATATACTATTGCGGCCCGTTAAGCCTTCTTCAAAGGCAACGCCACAAAACGTTCGCTTGCACCTCGTTTAACCAAAAGGAGGACAGCGCGGCGGTCGTTTTTCTTGGCTTCATCAATTGTGCGGGTCACGTCAGCGGGTTCGGAGACAGTTTTGTTTCCCACTGAAAGTATGACATCGCCTTGATGGAGACCTGTTTCGGCCGCCGCGCTGTTGGGCAAGATATCGGTTACTACGACACCGCCTTCCGCTGTCTCTACTCCGAGAGACTGACGGGTGCGGTCATCGAGTGCGGCGAGTTTCATGCCACTAACCGATTGAGGGTTCGAATTCTTTTGGCTTTCTGTTTCAAGTTTTGCCAATTGCTCGCGCTTGGGCGATTTACCAATTTTGGCATCAAGTGAGATTTTCTTCCCATCGCGCCAGACTTTGAATTCGGCTTTCTC
>Ga0233429_1001334_pt1 | contig 30459 bp, 42 predicted proteins | sample SI_118_April2016_3_FD_179879 | JGI IMG/M metagenome (GOLD analysis project Ga0233429, IMG submission 179879) | Seawater microbial communities from Saanich Inlet, British Columbia, Canada - SI_118_April2016_135_MG | ecosystem: Environmental > Aquatic > Marine > Inlet | place: Canada: British...
GACGTGGAAGGCGATAATGATTCCGAAGGAACCAATCGTTATGGTTCTAACGCTATCGACAATGCTCTAGCAGACTTGGAAAGCTAGATAATCTGCCCGCAGGGAGGCACGGGGTTACAGGTGTCTCACTTCACAATAAAAAGGAACAAAATGAATAACAATACGAATACGCCAGACACACTTACTAATATGATTGCCCTTCTAGAGGAAGTGCGAACGGATTATAGTAAATTTTATGTTGATGGAAATGCATCCGCAGGCACCCGTGTCCGCAAAGCAATGCAGCAGATCAAGACCGATGCTCATACTGTGCGTACTCATGTACAGTCAACAAAGAACAGCGACTAGTTCTTCAGTTAGTCGAACACCGCAGGGAGGCACGGGGTTACAGGTGTCTCATTTTTTTTACACACAAAAGGCAAATAAATGAATTTACAAGAAAGTTTAACACAGCTAGATTTAGACGAAACATCCGTTGTCTCCTTTTCTTTTGAAGAGGGAACCGATGTCTTTCACTTTAACGAGACGCATGTTGAAACTGCCCTCGAAGAAACAACAGTAGTAGATAAGCTCGCAGAGGCAATCACATCTGGTTTAGAAGTTGCTACTGAATATGGTCATAACCCGCTGGAACATCTCCGCGACTCTGAGCTTTTAAACGGCTACCAACGAGGAACCGGAGAGTTTACACAGTTTGTTAGCTCGGTTATCAAAGAAAATTTCTGGGATGCTGATCTTATTTCTGAGAATACGAAGCACTATGACCACAAAAGAGGATGGACCACTCTTTCTACGACCTTGACGGCTCCAGTTAAAACAGTTTTAAATAACTCTACAGGTTATAGTGCTGCTTTTTCCGGTTGGACAGCCCAAGTGAATACTAATGGTGGAACTTTTTCTTTCACAGTTTAAAGCTGCCCGCAGGTAGGCATGGGGTTACAGATGTCTTGTTACACACACAAAAAGGAATAAAAAAATGAGCACAGTTAAAGAAGGCAATACAGTCAAAGTACACTATAAAGGAACTCTTGAAGATGGAACTGAATTTGATAATTCCAAAACCAGAGGTTCCACATTAGAATTCCAGGTCGGCGGCGGTCAAATGATTAAAGGTTTTGATCAGGCAGTAGTCGGCATGGGTCTGGGAGAGGTCAAAACAGTTACTCTTGTAGCGGATGACGCGTATGGACCAATTCACGAGGAAGCAGTCCGGGAGTTTCCCCGCAGTTCCTTCGGAGGAGATATGGAGCTAAAGGTAGATACAATAGTTCACGGGGAGACAGGGGACGGACAGCCAATGATGGCAAAAGTAACATCGCTTGATGAAAAGACAGTCACCTTGGACCTTAACCATCCCTTAGCAGGTCAAGATCTTACATTTGAAATTGAGTTAATCGAAGTTGAGGAATAAAGGAGAAATAAATGACAGTAGGTAAAATGTCGCCAGACGACATAAGAAAGCTTTTAAATAAGTCTGCTGGTCAGCAAATTTCTCATAATCTTAATAAAGATAATCCTACAAATGTAAAGCAATGGATTCCAACTGGCTCACGCTGGTTGGATTCTATTGTTTGTAGAGGGAAACTTGCAGGCATTCCAGTAGGTAAAGTAACAGAGATTGCTGGTTTAGAATCGACTGGTAAGTCTTATATGGCTGCTCAAATAGCAGCAAATGCTCAGAAGATGGGCATTCAAGTAGTTTATTTTGATTCTGAATCTGCACTGGATTCTTCTTTCTTAGAGAGAACAGGCTGTAACGTAGATGATATTATCTACACACAAGCAATCTCCGTAGAGAAAGTTTTGGAAATGATTGAAACACTGATGATAAACAATGAAAATAAAATGTTGTTTATCTGGGATTCTCTCGCTCTTACACCAACGGAGAATACTATTGAAGGTGACTTCAATCCCCAGTCTTCTATGGCTGTAAAGGCTCGTGTTCTGTCTAAAGGAATGCAGAAGCTCACAGTTCCAATCGCGAATACTCAGAGCACTATGTTAGTTTTGAATCAATTGAAAACTAATATTACTAGGAATATCGCAGAGACTCTTACCACTCCTTATGTAACACCCGGCGGCAAAACGCTTCCGTACACTTACTCTTTGCGAGTATGGCTTACGTCTAGGAAGGCAAAAAACTCTTTTGTCACCGACGACAAAGGATTCAGAGTAGGATCAGAAGTTAAATGTACATTAAAGAAAAGCCGCTTTGGAACTCAAGGTCGCCAGTGTACGTTTAAAATTCTGTGGGGCGATAAGATTGGTATTCAAGATGAAGAAAGTTGGCTTGAAGCAGTCAAAGGCGCAGCCCAAGTTGAATCTAAAGGTCCCTGGTATAATCTCCTCTATAAAGATGGCACAAGCGAAAAGTTTCAAGGTGCCAAATGGATGGATAAACTTAAGAATGAAAAGTTTAGAAATCGTATCCTTGAAATCATGGATGATGAGATTATAATGAAGTTTGATAAAAGAGAAGGTAATGCTTCAGATTTTTACGAAATAGACCCAGAATAAACTATTTATCTGGAAGGATTATAAGAGTTTATGGAACATATCGTAGAAAAAGTATTTAAAAGGATAGTAGAAGCGACAGAAAAAGATTTGATGAAGTTAGAAGCAGGTCTCGTTATCAGCACTAACTACCAAATCTCTGACATCCTCACTACTATTCGTGCCTTCTCTGGTGTCACTATCGTATCACCAGGGGGAGACACAGTAAAGATGGGAGAACTCAAAGAGCGCTCCACTATTACTATGAAGATTGTGCCCCCTGCTGATTTAGAAGAGTATATAACGTTGTTGAGAGAGAAAATCGCTGCCATTCCTGGTATCCTTTCTTTTAAGATGCGACCAATACGAAATTAAACAGAGGTTAAAATGTCTAATAAAACGGTGATTGTTCTTGATATGAACAATCTATTTTTGCGTTCATATATTATGGACCCTACTATTTCCCTTAATGGTCCACCTATCGGAGGAATAAGAGGGTTTTTTCGTTCGCTACAAAAGATTTGTAGAGAGCTTAACCCCACTAAGATTGTGGCTTGTTGGGACGGAGAAGGCGGTTCACAAAAGCGCCGACAGATTACTAAAGAGTATAAGGAAGGACGTAAACCATTGCGATTAAATCGCTCCGTCCAAGCGCTTACGACCCAGCAAGTCCAAGAAAATCAAGTATGGCAGAATATAAGAGTGATGGAATATTTAAACCAAACTCCTATCATTCAGCTAGGTTTTCCAGGCGTTGAGGCAGACGATGTTATCTCCAAAGTAGTCCAGTCGGGAAACCTTGCAGAGTATAAAAAGATTATTGTCTCCGCAGACAAAGATTTCTGGCAACTCATTACAGATGATACGATTGTCTATCGTCCTATTGGTTCTGAAATCAAAACAAAAGAGGTAATCTTAGATGAGTTCAGTATTCATCCCAATAACTTTGCGTTGGCTAGGTCTCTAGTAGGAGACAAGAGCGACAATCTCCCAGGCATTCCTGGAGCAGGACTCAAAACAGTGGCTAAAAGATTTCCTTTTCTAAAAGAAGAAAAGGATTTTTCTATTAGCGAGTTGCTTGAATACTCAACTAAGATGCTTGATGAAACAAAATTAAAGTTTTATCCATCTATAATCGAAAACCGACAACTGATATTAAGAAACTACAAAATGATGCAACTCAAGACGCCATTGCTGAGCACTCAAGCTGCCATCGCGATACGAAGAACTTTAGCAGAGTCGGAGTATATTTTTAACCGCACAGCTTTCAGGTCCAATATGATGAAAGATGGCTTTGACATGCAGAAGAATGGCTTCTCAGAACTCTTCGCCTTCTTTAACAATATATGTCTTGAAAACCGTGCTAAATAAGTTTATAATATAACTTAAATAAGGAAAAATTATGAAAGAAGACGTCACGTTTTCCAACTATGGAAAGTCGTTTCAAGAAACATTATCTCAACTAATATTTCAGGAACGAGCATTCTCGGAACAAATGGAAGAAGTTTTAGATATCAATTTCTTTGAACTAAGATACCTCCAAGAGTTTGTGAGACTAACTTTTGGTTACAGGCGCAAGTATGGAGTCCATCCATCAGAAGACATCATGTCTTCTATCTTAAGGACCGAGCTTGAAGACGAAAGTGATTTAATCAAGAAACAAATGCGAGATTACTTTGCTCGTTCCATCGCTACAAAGGTGCAGGATGTTGATTACATTAAAGAAACTGCCCTTGATTTCTGCAAAAAGCAGAAACTTAAAGAAGCGATGATTAAATCCGTTGGTTTGCTACAACGCTCATCTTTCGGAGAAATAAAAACCATTATCGACGAAGCCCTTAAACTAGGGACTGATAACAAAGTTGGTCATGACTACAAAAAAGATTTTGAGGTTAGATATCAAGATATCCCTCGCCGTCCTATCTCAACCGGCTGGATTGAAATGGACAAGATTACGAAAGGCGGGCTAGGGATTGGAGAACTGGGCGTCGGTATCGCTGCCACTGGAGCAGGTAAATCGATGGCTTTGGTTCACTTGGGAGCAGCCGCGCTGAAGGCAGGCAAGAACGTAGTTCACTACACCCTGGAGCTTACGGAACCTGTAGTTGGCTTAAGATACGACAGTTGTTTAAGCGGAGTCCCTCTCAGTGACCTGAAAGCCTACAAGGAACACGTATTTGAAACCTGTTCAGATGTTGAAGGAAACCTTATCATCAAAGAGTATCCTACCAAGTCTGCCTCTACTAATACTATTAAAGCGCACCTTGCAAAGTTACAGAAAAGAAATCATGAAATTGACCTTATAATCGTCGATTACGGAGACCTTTTGAAGCCGACGACAAACTTTAAGGAAAAAAGAAATGAACTAGAGTCTATTTACGAAGAGCTGCGAGGAATGGCACAAGAAAACGAGTGCCCCTTGTGGACCGTATCACAAACTAATAGGTCGGGATTGAACGCAGAAGTAATCACAATGGAATCCATCTCAGAAGCATTTAGCAAGTGCTTTGTAGCAGATTTTATCTTTTCACTTTCACGTACCATTAAACATAAAAACGAAAATACGGGTCGCATTTTTATCGCCAAGAATCGTAATGGTCCTGATGGATTAGTATACCCTATCTTCATGGATACATCCAATGTGAAGATAAACATCTTACCTCAAGATCATGAGACGATTGAGAGCCTTAATCAAAAATCTTTGCAGGACGAAAAAAGCAATTTGAAAGAGAAGTATAAGAATTTTAGAAAAAAATAAAGGATTTTAACATGGACATCACCAAGCAGATTTTATCAGATATTACCGTGCATATGAAGTATGCACGATATCTGTCGAAGAAAGAACGAAGAGAAACTTGGAAAGAACTTGTTTCGAGAAACAAGAAGATGCATCTAAAAAAATATCCTGGACTGAAGGAAGAAATCAATCAGGCGTATAAATACGTCTATGATAAAAAAGTTCTCCCTTCTATGCGTTCTATGCAATTTGGCGGCAAACCCATCGAGGTTGCTCCTAATCGTATTTATAACTGTTGTTTTCTGCCTATCGACGATTGGCGTTCTTTTTCAGAAACTATGTTTTTACTTCTTGGGGGAACAGGAGTGGGATACTCCGTTCAAAAGCACCATGTTGAAAAATTACCAGAGATTCAAAAACCTAATGCAAAAAGAACCAGACGATTCTTAATCGCAGATTCTATTGAAGGTTGGGCTGATTCTGTTAAAGCGCTTATGCGAAGTTATTTCCAAGGCGGCTCTAAAATTCGTTTTGACTTCTCTGACATTCGCCCAAAAGGTTCGCGCCTTCTAACATCCGGCGGTAAGGCTCCCGGCGCACAGCCTCTTAAAGAATGCCTTTTGAAGGTAGAAGGTATTTTAAGTGAGAAAGAAGATGGCGAGCAGCTTTCAACGATTGAAGTCCATGATATTGTTTGTCATATTGCTGATGCTGTACTTGCCGGCGGCATCCGCCGCGCTGCTCTTATCTCACTTTTTAGTGCCGATGACGATGAAATGCTCGCAGCCAAGACAGGAAACTGGTGGGAGAAGAACCCGCAAAGAGGACGAGCGAACAACTCTGTTGTCTTAATGAGACACAGAATAACAAAAGAATATTTTATTGACCTGTGGAACCGCGTAAAAGCGTCAGGAGCAGGTGAGCCAGGGTTCTATTTCACCAACGATAAAGACTGGGGCACGAACCCTTGTTGTGAAATCGCCCTACGTCCTTATCAGTTCTGTAATCTCTGCGAAGTAAACGTCAGCGACGTAATTGACCAAGAAGACTACGAAGCTAGAGTGACCGCAGCAGCATTTATTGGCACCTTACAGGCAGGCTACACCGACTTCCACTACCTACGTGATGTGTGGCGCAGAAATACCGAGAAGGACGCATTAATTGGTGTTTCTATGACTGGTATCGCCTCCGGTAAAGTCTTAGAACTGGACATGAAAAAAGCAGCGCAGACGGTGAAGAAAGAAAACAAAAGAGTCGCAGCCCTTATCGACATCAAACCAGCGAATCGCACAACCTGTGTTAAACCTGCTGGCACGACCTCTCTCACGTTGGGAACGTCTAGCGGCATTCACGCCTGGCATAACGACTATTATATCAGAAGACTGCGAGTAGGTAAGAACGAACCAATCTATACTTACTTGCTTATCAATCATAGCAACTTGATAGAAGACGAATACTTTAGACCTCATGACACTGCTATCATTTCAGTGCCCCAGCAGGCTCCCGAAGCTGCTATCACCAGGGCTGAAAGCGCTTTGCAGTTATTAAAGCGCACCATATATGTAAGCGAGGAGTGGGTTAAAAATGGACATGTCCGAGGGCAAAATACCCATAATGTCTCCGCCACGATCTCTATTAAAGACGCCGAATGGATCGATGTAGGAGAATGGATGTGGGAAAATAGGAAATCCTACAACGGATTGTCCGTCCTGCCACACGACGGGGGCAGTTATATCCAAGCTCCATTCGAAGATTGCTCTAAGGAGCGATTTGAAGCGCTTTTGGAAGATTTAGAAAATGTTGACTTAACAAAAGTAGTGGAGATGGAAGATAATACAGATCTTAAAGGCGAACAAGCTTGTTCCGCCGGAGGGTGTGAGGTTGTTTAACCTTGAACTTAACACAAAAGTGTTTATAATATTAATATAAATTTAAAGGAGAGACTAATGTCCGATGAAAATAGAACAAAAGAAGAATATGTAGTGGATTTTATCAAATCGTTCGATGAGAATGAACGAGCAATGGAGCCATTCAAGGATCATCGTCGCGATCTTCGCAAGAACTATGTTGAGAACGGCTGGCTCTCTAAAGATGAGATGAAACAAGCTGTCCGTGCTTATCGGATGCTCCAGCAAGATGAAGATTTTAGCACCTTGCAAGACATCTACGACCGCTTGAGTAAAAGCTTGGGGATATTTTAATGAAACCCTTCAACCGTTTTTTGCTGGTGCAACCACTAGATAAGGGAGAGCCAGAGCAAGAAAGCTTTGTGCTCGTACCCGATTCTTATAAGCCCACCTCCCCATACATAAGCGCTAAGGTTTTAGATTTCGCTGATGATTGTAAAATAAATCTTAAAAAAGATCAAACAATCATCATCGACAACTCTATGGTCCAACAAGTTGAAATCAATAGAGAAACAAAGTTTCTTATTCTTGAAAACTACGTTATGGGAGCACTGGATTAACCTCAAAACTGGACTTTCCTATGGGAATATTCTAGTTATGGATATAATATTCTTATGAATGCTTTATTAACAGCGCTGATTTCTACAGCAATAATGGGGGGTTATCCTCAAGATAACAATATCCCTCAAGATGTTTATGATGACTATGTTAGCATCGTAGACCAGGCGACTTACAAGTGCTCTTACGCTAGACCTGAAAAGGTTAACGTTAATTTGTTGTGGGACCTGGTTAAAATCGAAGCGAAGCATAGCCCTCCTCCCGAGTTACAAGGAATGCTACTTGCTGCCGCTTGCCATGAGTCAGGTTACAACCCTAAAGCTCTTGGAGATTATACTAAGAAGAGTCGTATTCCTCGTGCAAAGGGAATCCTTCAACAGTGGGTGTGGGTTAAGAAGTATGGTGTTAACCGCTTCGACCCACACCAGGCTGCTGATTTTTGGATGAAGCATGTTACAAGGCAACTAAAGAAAGTGAAGAAACAATGTCGCTTTCATTCCCAGAGAAAATTATGGATAGCAGCTTGGGTTACTTCTATTAGGTATCCTAAAGCATCAGGAAGATGTTATGAAAAACCCTTACATTTAAGGATTTTAAAGAAATGGAAAAGAAACATAAGGAAGAATTCCAAACTCACCGGCTGCTAAAAAACCACCTCTTTCATTGGAAAGAGATAGCTATAGGAGGCAACTTAAATGCTTACATCTACGCAAATGAAAAAAGTTCTTATATCATCAATAATACTATGGACAGCGTTCATACTCTCGACGCCACCGGCTTTGATTATGATTTGGGGATAGGCGAACCCTTTCTTAAGGGCTCCAAGAAGATTGATTTGCTCGATGCGCTAGCCTATAAACTAGCCTTTCAAGGATTAAGTCCTTTCAGCGACAAGGTTGTCTCGATACGGCTAGAGGAGAATAAGACGCTTAAAATAGCAACCAAGAATGCTCGCGTCTTTCGCGTATCATACGACAAACTACGTATCTTCGATACAACAAACATTCACGATTTACCCTTTGAGGCAGAAAAAGTCACAAAGGGTTTTCGTGTTTATGACTGGTTTGATGTGAACAAAGGCGCTCAACACGATGTAGAAATCCTCGAAGACAAGAACTCTAACCTTGTAAGTGAAATAAATTTCTACTCTAGTGAAAGAGACCCAGGAAACAATGACAACAAAGATCTTGTGGCTGAATCTTTTCTTACGGAAGAACAACTCTATGACCCTGAATACTCTGACACATATGCCCGCTTAAAAGTTCTCTCAATGATGAAACAGGGCGGCATAAAAGGTCCCTTAAATGGAACGGACAGAAATGGTAGAGTAGTGTACAGACCTTTAAAGATTGAACTTAATCGAAGAGAAATCATTCCAGTGACAGAAATAAAAAGTATGGAATGTGGAGATGTTATAGTTGACGGTAGAAGTACAGAAGAGATCCTCGCAGCCAGGACCTAACTTCCATTTAGCGGGAGTTATTCCTGCTTCACATCCACCTCTTGATTTCAATATGCCTTGGTCGGATGTTATGATGCCCATAGCCCCTAACTATTTAGCCGTAGAACGCTCCGTAGTTGAGTGTGCGTATGCTGGGTGCGAAACAATATGGATTGTCTGTAGCGATGATATAGAGCCTCTTATAAGGCATCGACTTGGAGATTGCGTCCAAGACCCTGTTATGCTCTATCGTCACTTTGACAACTTCCTCTACGATAAAACTCTCCGCCGCAAACCTATCCCTATCTACTACGTGCCCATCTCTGCACACGATAGAAACCACAAGGATTCACTTGGCTGGGCTGCTCTTCATGGAGCGTTTACTTGCCACAAAATCACACGAAACATTAGCCGATGGCTAAAGCCAGATATGTTTTATTTCAGTTTTCCCTTTGGTATCTATAACATAGGGTTCTTGCGAGAGCACAGAAGATTAATTTCTTCAAAAAAGAACTTTTTTTTGGAGTTTGAGGGAGAGACAATACTAAATAATAAGCCCTGGGGTTTTACTTTGTCTTGGGAGCAGGTTAAACAAGTTCGTCATGAATGTCTCTCCAACATGCAATCTATTAAAGATGCCTCGTTGGAACAAATCTTTGGATATTTGGAACTTGGTGATTATAATAAAGCAGATATCCCCGAAGCACAAGAAATAAAAGATTGGGAAACATATTGCGATGTTATAAACGGCGTTGCTAAAAAAATCAAAAGACCAAGCGAAAGACTACTTAAATATAGAGAATTTGTTGGCATCCCGAAGTCGGATGACTAATTAATGTACACTTAGGGAGTAAATAAAATGAAAAAGTTTTTACATAAATTAAAAAATTTGTTTAATGATCACTGTTGCTGTTGTTGCGGGTGTTGCACCTGCTCTACCGGATGCTGCTAGAAGGAAATAAAATGAAAATAACTTTCGGAAAATTTCATAATATAATCACGGAAGAAGTGGAAAGGTTCCTGTCGGAGATCGATATTTCCGACAAGGAGCTGGACCGTCTCTTGGCTATGGGACGCAAAGACGAAGCTCCGAAAGAGAAAGTAACTCAGGTTATTGGTGACAATCCCGAAGAAGCAACCGATGCTATATTTGACATCTTGGGCGCGGATGGGATTAAAGATGTTATGATTGCCTTAGCTCACGCTTCTGGTGACGAAGAACTATTAAACTACACCAAAACAATGAACGAAGATAAGGAATAAAATGAACCTTGTAGGCAACACGCCTCTTGTAAAGTTGGGCGATAAACTTTACGCTAAGTTCGAAGCATACAATCCATCAGGTTCCATTAAAGATAGGATGGCTGCTTACATTCTCCAGAAGGCAGAGGAGAGCGGCGAGCTACGTGAAGGCTACACAATCGTAGAAGCATCGTCAGGCAACACAGGCATCGCTTTTGCTATGCTTGCCGCTGCAAAAGGCTACGGATGTATTATTGTTATGCCTAACAACATGAGCGAAGAGCGAAAACAAATGATGCGATCTTTTGGCGCTCGGATTATTGAAGTTGGAGACAATGCGTTTAAAGACGCTATAAAAACAAGAGACGAACTTGTTTCTAACTTTGGAACATACTGGTCCCCACACCAATTTAGTAATCCTTATAACATTGAGTGTCATGAGAAAACTACAGCAACAGAAATCGCCCATGCAGTTTTGGATATGCCAGCCCGCTTGTCGGCACTCGTCTCAGGTGCAGGAACAGGGGGCACTATCATGGGTTGCCAAAAGCAACTAAGTAGGCTGTGGAAAGAAACTAAATTTATATTGACAATGCCGGAAGAAGACGCCGCCACACATGGTATTCAAGGCATTAATGACGGCGACGATTTTTTGGTGGATAAAAGTGTTATCGATGAAGAACTTTTAGTATCTACAGAAGACGCTAAGGCAAGAGCCCGCCGCCTAGCAAAAGAAAACGGGCTACTCGTAGGTATTAGTTCAGGCGCTAATGTCCTCGCCGCCGAGCGATGGATAGAAAAAAACAATCCCACCGGAGTGGTGGTAACCTTTCTTTGTGATAGAGGAGAAAGGTATTTGAGTTGTATGTAACTATTTAATAAAGACGGAGATTTATAAATGAAGTTGGATGAGTTAAGAAAAATGGTAAAAGAAGTGCTGCAAGAACAAGATTTTAAATGGGGTGATGTTCTAAAAACGAAGCCTCAATCAAAAGTACTCCCTCGTGATCCAGCACAATCAGCAAAAGACACTGGAGTTCCAGAGAAAAAATATAATCCAGTAACCGATAATCGCATTGACGCGACCTCGGACGAAGCTGCCAAAGCAGAGCTTAAAAGTATAACCAGAGCATCAGGACCTGTCCCCGGTAAACGATATGTTGCCAAGGACGTAGAAGGCTACTTCATCCGCACACTTGTAGATACCCGAGGAACCTAGAAGGAAACTATTTGATGAGCCTTGTAGCAGGATTAGGAATGTTCATAGTAATGAACCTATTCATGCTGTTAATTATCGTCGAAGACGAGAAAGGTGATAGATAGTAACCTTTACCCTTGATTTATTAAGAAGTATGTTTATAGTATAGGCAGACTAATGGAGATTTTTATGAGTAGGAAGACACCTTCAATTCCGTTCGTGAACTTGCACGGACATTCAACTTTTAGCATCAACGATGGCTTTGGGTTTCCCCAAGAGCACATGGATTTTGCTTACAACAACGGCTGTGATGCCTTAGCTTTGACCGATCATGGTCATGCCAACGGCATGAGCTACCAACTTCTTCACGCAAAGAAGATGCAAGCGGATGGTAAAGAGTTCAAGCCAATTTTTGGTGTGGAAGCATATTTTCTGCCTTCTATTGAAGATTGGCTGGCTGAAGTTGAAGAGCTAAAAGAAGATAAGAAAGCAGCCAGGAAGCTTAAGAAGCATACTGGAGCTATGGAATCTGAGGACGAGGGTGAAACAAAAGATAAAAAGCGCGTCCGCAACCGACGACGCCATCTTATTCTTTTAGCCCAGAGCCAAAAAGGGTTGAGCAACATATTTAAACTTATCTCGGAAAGCTTTACAGAGAATAACTTCTATCGCTTTCCGCGTATTGACTATAAACTATTGGAGAAATATAATGAAGGGGTTATGGCTTCATCTGCTTGCCTTGGTGGCGTTTACGCAGGTGACTATTGGGCTAATCGTGACAGTGGCAATGACGCTGTTCTAGACGCGATGAGACGCACGACAACCAAGATGCAATCCATCTTTGGCGAACGTTGGTTTGGAGAAGTTCAATGGAACAACATCCCAGAGCAACACGAATTAAATAAATACATCTTACAGGTCAAAGACGAGTTTAACTTGAAGGTCATTTCCACAGCAGACAGTCATTACCCGACTGATACCGCTTGGAAAGACAGGGAACTATATAAGCGCTTAGGCTTTCTTAATCGCCCAACAAGACCTGAATGGCTCTCCGAACATTTACCCGAAGACATCGAGGAGATTGGTTACGAGCTTTATCCAAAGAACGGTGACCAAATGTTTGCGTCTTATAGAAAGTATTCTGCTGAATGTGGCGTGGAGTATGATGATGAAGTAATCAAAGAAACAATTTCTCATACGCATCATATTGCTCACAACATCATTGAAAATTTCCTTCCTGATGATACAATCAAGCTCCCCGATTTTGTTGTTCCAGATGGAATGGAAGCAGAAACAGTTTTAGAAGAATATGCGCTCCTGGCTTTGAAGGAGAAAGACCTTCACCTAAATAAAGAATACTCCGATCGCTTGAAGCACGAGCTTAAAGTAATCAATGGGCAGGGCTTCGCTAAATACTTTCTTACAATGAAAGCCATTGCTGACAAAGCCAACGAAGGATGGTTGACAGGTCTCGGTCGAGGTTCTGCTGCTTCGTCTCTTGTATCTTATGTCTTGGGTATTACACAAATTGACCCTATCAAGTACAACCTAATCTTCTCTCGCTTTATGTCAGAGAATCAAGCACAGATTGGTATGCCTGATATCGATTATGACGTAAGCGACCGTATGGCTCTTACAGAAAAGTTGATTAAAGATTGGGGTGAGACATCTGTTGTCCCTATCTCCAATTATAACACTCTCCAACTTCGCTCTCTTATCAAGGACATCTCTAAGTTCTACGAGATTCCTTTTACAGAGGTGAACAAGGTCACAGGTGTTATGATTAACGAAGCGATGCCAGGAGCCAAAGCAAAACACGGCATCAAAGCAGGGGTATATACTCCAACCTTCGAAGAGGTCAAGGATTTCTCTCCAACACTTCAAAAGTTCTTCCGTAAATATCCCCACGTTGCCACGCACGTCGATGGTATCCACGGCTCTATCCGCGCTGTATCGCGCCATGCCGGTGGTGTGGTGATTGGTCAAGACCTTGACAAGCATATGCCCCTCATCTCTTCAGGAGGGGTGAGGCAAACACCCTGGTCAGAAGGAATGAGCGTTCGTCACCTAGAGCCACTCGGTTTCATTAAGTTTGACTTACTTGGTCTTTCTACCTTGGCTATGATGGAGAATGCCATCAAGGCAATTTTAAAGCGCCATCACGGAGTAGAAAGCCCAAGCTTCCAAGACATTAAAAAGTATTACGATCAGACGCTTCATCCTGATGTCTTAGACTTTGATGACCAGGAGGTATACAAGACTGTATTTCACAAGGGCAAGTTCGTAGGAACGTTCCAGTTCACTCAAGCAGGCGTCCAGAACTTCTGCAAACGAGCCAAGCCCACGTCTCTTGACGACCTCTCGGCTATTACTTCTATCTATCGTCCAGGTCCTCTTGGCGCCAAGGTAGATAGAATGTATGTCAAGACAAAGGAAGATAAAGATAACGTTAAGTATCTTCACCCTCTCATCGAAGAAGAGACAAGAGATACACTCGGTTTTGTTCTCTATCAGGAACAGATTGCCACCATTACTCACAAGATCGGTAAGAACATCACCCTTGATGAAGGAAACATTATTCGTAAACTTCTTACGAAGAAAGGCACAGGTAAAGAAAAACAACTTAAAAAGTTCCAGCAGCGATTTATCCAAGGTGCGCTAGAAAAGAAGATTGACAAGACCACAGCAGAGGAAATATGGCAGACTCTAGAGAACTTTGCTAAGTATGGGTTCAACAAAGCTCACTCTACCTCTTACGCTGCCATCTCCTATCAGTGTGCATGGCTCTATACCTACTACCCTTCCGAGTGGATGGCTGCGTTCTTGGATAAAGAACCCGAAGTCCGCAAAGAGAAAGCAATTAATATTGCCAAGTCTTTTGGTTTTAACATCCGAGGTCTTGATGTTAATCTTTCAGGAACAGAGTGGGAGATTGACACAGGGGACAGCAGGACTCTCATTCAACCTCTCAACTCTGTTAAAGGGCTGGGAGATAAAGCCATTGAACAGATTCTTAGTAATCGTCCCTTTAAAACAGTTGAAGACCTTATCTTTAATGAAGAGATTATTTATTCTAAGCTTAACAAGAAAGCTCTAAATGTTTTAACATTAAGTGGAGCATTGAATTGTATTAAAGACGATAGATTCAAAGGTATGAAGCACTTCTGGTCGTCAGTTGTTGTTGATAGACCTAAGAATAAAAAGAAGTTAGATGAGAATATACAAACGTACCAAGAAGAAGAAGAATTTTCCATCGATGAAAAGATTGCTAATCTATCTGATCTCACTGGTATTTTTCCTCTTGATCTTGTCATTAATGATACTTTACATCAGCGCTTTCGTGACCGCGCTATTCCGCCTTTAGGAGACGAGGATAGCAGGTTCTCCTATCAGGTGAATGATGGTTATATTTCCTGGTGTATCCCTAGAGAGATAATCCAGAAGAAAACCAGGAATAAAAAGGACTTTTGGATTGTTAGAGTGACAGATGAGACGTGCGTGGACAACAAGATTAAATGTTGGGGCGTAAACTCAGATAAAGATAGCCTTTATTTGAACCGTCCGTACATTGTAAAAGTAAATTTCAGCGACCAGTGGGGTTTCTCTACCAAAAGAGGCACTTCTCACTGGAAATTAATGGGGTAATGAATGAGTGATTTAGAAATAATGGCAGTATTCTTTGGATTCCTGGGTGGATTGATTCTCCTACCCTTTGTATACGTTAGAGTATTGGAGTATAGAGATAGAAAATGAAATCACCTTTAAGGTATCCAGGCGGCAAATCAAGAGCCGCCAAATACATCACAACCTTCGTTCCTAATGACACAAAAGAGTTCTGCTCTCCTTTCATGGGAGGAGGTTCGATAGAACTTATGATTGCGTCTAGGGGAACGAAGGTTCATGGTTATGATATATTCCAGCCATTGACTTGTTTTTGGAAGCACTTACTTGCAACCCCTATGGCTCTCGCTACGCTCGCGGACACCTACAGGACCCCGCTTGATGGTAATCGCGGTTTAACACGCCAGGATTTTCTGCGTCTTAAGAAGGACTTGTGTGAAGAGCCTTCCACCACCTTAACCCATGCGGCAAAATTCTATGCGCTCAACCGCAGTTCATTTTCCGGCGCTACTTTGTCCGGTGGCTACTCTAAACAAGCAGCTTACAAACGCTTCACAACGAGTTCTATCGAGCGTATAAGGAAGTTTGAAGAGAAGAACCTACAGGTGGAGTGTCTAGGGTTTAAAGAGTCCATCCCCAAGCATCCTGATGCCTTCTTATATTGCGACCCTCCTTATATGTTAGAGAAGAACAACAACCTCTACGGTGAGAACGGCTCAACTCATTCAGGATTCGACCACGAAGGATTATTTAATCTACTGAATAAAAGAAAAGGATGGTTATTATCTTATAATAATACTCCACAAATCAGAGAGATGTATAAGGATTACGAAATCTTTGATGCACACTGGGCTTATGGAATGAAAAATGTTACAACAAAAACAATGGGTTCCAGTTCAGAAATACTAGTTATAGGACAATGAACATGAACGAAAAACTATGGAAAGAATTTAAGAATTCACAAAACCATAACAAAATTGAAGAAAGTCTTGATGATATGGCTCTCTCCGTCTTTGAAGAAACTTTATTAGAGGAAGACACTGCGTCTCCCACGGTTGATAAATTAAAAAAGTTTCTTAGAGGTAAAGGCTACAGTGATGAAAACTTTAAACATGTAAAAAGCTCGGCTTATGTTACTAAGTTTTTACTTTTAATACCCTTGTCGCGTGAGGACAGAAGAGAACTTTCTTTTCAGATGAAAAACGAACTAGAAGGATTAGGATTTATCTACGATCACACCCGCGATGGTCCAGGCAGATTTGACAACATTGAAGATCCCCGAGATAAAGTTTATTTTCTTATCAAGCCTTCAGGTCAAGCACGCACCCGTCCCTCCGACGCAGGGGAGCAGTATGAAAAAGACCTAGAAACGTCCCTGGGAGAGTTTTTATCTGGAAAATTTGACGTCAAGACAGCAGGATTTGGTCATGGTTCAGATATTGTTTTGACAAGCAAAAGTGGTAAAACAAAACTATCCATAGAAGCTAAGACAAGCGTTGGAGCAGATTTTGGACAAGGAACTGCGAGATATGATTTAGCTACAAATGAGTGGGAAATAAATCAAACAATCCAAATGAAAAACAACCCTGATAAACTGGTATTATTCCAGTCAGTACTGGACAAACTAAAGCAAGAAGGCAATGTTCCGTCTTTTGTAACTTTAGATCAAAAAGGTATCGGCATAGATTCAGAAGAATATGGAGATGTGTACATTAAAAAGAAAGCTGATGGAAAAGAATATGTATTTGGTTTAAAGAGAAGTGCGAAGACACCTGATCTTGCAAGAGCGATGAGAAGTGCCTGGTTTGGAAGCAAAGAAAGCTTGTACATTCCCTATGATATCTCTACTATTACTCAATATTATGCAAGCAAAGGCGACAATCTGATACAGATTAAAGGATACGGATTGTATGCTTTAAGTGAGGAATGGGCAACTAAACTCGGGATACCTTTATTTGGCGCAGGTCTTGAAGCACGCATCCGCTTTAGAATAAAACCACACCACGGTAAATACGAGCGCCATAGCTTTACGCTTGCAAACACGGTAAAAGGAAGAATCCAGCCAACAACAATGGATTTAGATGATATTTCTTCTTTAAAACCGTTGATGAACGTGTTAAGTTAATATTTAAAGGTGGTATATGAAAAACTTGTCTCGCTCGGAGTTAATCCGACTTTCTCTTTCGCGCCAAGAGAACGAAGCAAAACTTACAAACAACGGCGCACTTGTGGTGAATACCACCCCCCATACAGGTCGCTCACCAAATGCAAAGTTCATCGTAGAGGATGAAATAACAAAAGACTTGGTAGATTGGAAAAACAACCAAAAAATGACCAAGCCAAATTTTGAGACTTTTAAAAAAGAGTACACAATCCCCAACGATCTTTTTGTCCAAGAAGTATATGCAGGAGCAGACCCCAACCACCGCTTGAAGGTTCGCATCCACACCAAAAACGCTTGGCATTCGGTCTTTGCACGGAACATGTTCTTCATCCCTACGGAAGAGGAACTACAAGACTTTGAGCCAGAGTTTAATCTCTACTACATCCCCGACAATACAGCAGAACCACGAGTTATTATCTCTATGGAAGATAAGGAAATATATATCTCGGGGACTTCTTACGCCGGAGAGATGAAGAAGAGCGTCTTTACGGTGCTTAACTTCTTGTTACCCCAGCAGGGCATACTTCCTATGCACTGTTCCGTAAACGTCACGAGAACTTCCATGAGTTCTACAGTGTTTTTCGGATTATCAGGGACTGGCAAGACAACCCTTTCTGCCGACATAGACAACTGGCTCGTCGGTGACGATGAGCACGGCTGGTCTGATGAAGGAATCTTTAACTTCGAGGGTGGTTGTTATGCAAAGACTATTAACTTATCCAAAGAAGACGAACCTCTCATTCACCGCGCCTGTCACAAATTCGGAACCGTGCTTGAAAATGTAGTTACAAAAGATGGCACACCTGACTTTGACGACTCTTCTATTGCTCAAAACAGTCGTGCTTCTTACCCACTAGAGTTTGTAAAGAACACCTGGATGGACGCCAAGAGCGACCACCCTAAGAACGTTATTATGCTCACTTGCGATGCTTATGGTATCTTACCCCCACTGGCACGCCTGAATACTTTCAACGCCGTAGAACAATTTCTTTTAGGATACACAGCCAAGGTAGCGGGGACTGAGAAAGGTGTGAAAGAACCTGAAGCAACCTTCTCCCACTGCTTTGGAGCGCCCTTTATGCCCTTGAAACCAAGGGCATACGCAAATCTCCTCGAAGAGAAAATAAAAAAACACAATGTAACCTGTTGGCTTGTGAACACAGGCTGGACAGGCGGACCCTACGGAGATGGCGAACGAATGCCTATTTCCCTTACCCGAAGGATAGTCCAATCTATTCAAAATGGTTGGATGAACGAATATAACTTTGAGCGACATATTTATACTGATCTAGAAATTCCTGTGGATTGCAAATGGATTCCAGAGGAAATATTAAAACCAGAAATGGGATGGAAAGATAAGAAAAAATACGTTGCCGAAGCTAATAAGTTAATGAGCACGTTTATTAAACAACTCAAAAACGGTATGTTTTAACAGGGGGGAAAATGTTTGAAGAAAGGCGATTTGATAAGATGGCACGCCCCTATTGAGGGTAAAGATTATTACGGTATGGTTGTATGCGACGATGTAATGTCCAAGTACCAAAATACTTTTCTGATAGAGATATTACATGAACAAGATATTGAAGAGTTAATTGAAATTTATTGGTTTGAAGACAAATTTACTGAACTTATTTGGCAAAAATATGTTGAAGTAGTCTCCGAATTTAACCCTTGATAAACTTAAAAAAGTGTTTATAATATACAAATGGGAAATAGCTTTATTAGACAAATAAAACGGAACAAGCTCAAAAAAGCGAAGAAAGCCGCGAAGAAAGACGTTGCAATGAAACTGTCTCTTTTCGGACATCTTGGCGATGAGTGCTTGGCTTGTACGCGACCCTTCGATAAACAAGACCGTGAGCAAGTAATGTCTTGGTCAGTGGTCGTCAAAGAGGACGAAAGCCAGGTTAATTTATACTGTCCCGAATGCTGGAAAAAGGCTCGGGAAATAGTTAGTGATTTTAAAAAACGAATGGAGGAAAGAAATGATCATTGAATACGCCCGCCTTAGAGAGGATGTGACACCCCCTACAAGAGGCAACCCAAGCGATGCTGGACTCGACGTCTACTTCAATCCAGAAGACGGTAACAGCATCTCTCTAGCGCCTGGTCAAAGCGCACGTTTCCAAACCGGGTTACGCTTTGGTATTCCACATGGTTTTATGCTACAAGTGATGAACAGATCTTCAGTGGCAGCAAAAAAGAATTTGATTGTTGGAGCCCATGTTGTTGACTCTGGCTACGATGGTGAGGTTTTTATTGATATGCATAATATAGGAACTACGCCGCAAACTATAGGACCGCACGTTAAAATTGCACAAGTAGTGCTTATTCCCGTTGTTGCTTTTCGTGCCATGGAAACAAGCTCGGGCGACCTTTATAACTGGTATCCAATCACGATCTCCGAACGAGGAGAGGGAGCTTTAGGGAGTACAGGCGAATGAAAGGAATAGTACCGCCAGGATCTTACACCGCTCTCGCCGGTCACGACATGGGCTTTGGAGATGTAAATGAAGAAAAAGTTGACCACTCCTCTCGCCGTAACTCTGGCAAAATCGAAGCAATCGATGCGATTGAAGACTGGGACCTTGGTTTTCACGACGGTAACGCGCTTAAATATATTGCAAGGCATAGACATAAACAAAACCCTTGTGAAGATATTAAAAAAGCCATCTGGTATCTTCAAAGGCACCTAGAAAATTTAAGGAACAAGAGCAATGAATGAAAATAAATGGAATAAGTTTTTAAACGAAGGGAACTTGAAAGATTATGATTTAGGAGGTGTAATACCACTGTATCATTATTCGAAATCAGACGCCGACACAATAGTATTGGACCCTAAACATTTTTTATCTCACAGGAACTCTTACTCTAAAAAGGAGTATGAAAGGTCACAGGTCCCACGAACATTCTTTTATTTAGATCCCGCTCAAGCAGAAAACATCGTAGCACAGAGCCGAACGTTATATACAACCAAGGTTCCTGCTTCCTCTGTGTATAACTTGAAAAAAGATCCCGACGAAATCTTAAAGAAATCGTCCCCACCTGGTGCATTCTTTGTCGATTACAACAAAGTTTTCGATACAATCAAAGAGAACTATCAAGGCGTATTCTATGATGTTGGAAGTTTTGATGTAATCGCTTGGTTTGAACCTCTCTCAGTTGATAAAAAGGAAGTAAAGTAATGGCAGTTAAAACAATAGATGTCGGCGGTCCAGTTTATAATCATTATCACGGATTTCGGAGGTATGGAATAGTTGAAAGCAAACGTATTGATAACGACGGCTGGGCATACTTTAAAGTTAAGTGGTTCCAAGATGAAGATTACCAGGAGGCAATCGACTACCGACAGGAACTGACTCATAAGAATTATGGCTTAACAGAATATCGCAAAGATAAACTAGTCGGCATTTCTCTGGATAAAGAACTATCGATTCTTAGCGACATCAAAGCAGAGATAGATGCTAGGAAAGACACCTCGAAATCTTAAAGGCGAACAGTGAAAAATAAATACCAACATAACGATGATGGAACAACCTTTATCTTTGTAGAAAGCAAGAGCAAACACTTTCCAGGTAAACACACAATCACCATAGACACAGAAGACTGGGATAAGGTTAAAGAGTATCGCTGGTCAATTAAGGGTTCTTCTACTCAAACCTATCCTTATGCCATAACTTTTATTCTTCATCCAGGCGGAGGTCACCGCGAGTATAAAGATGGATACCGCCGCCGCCGGTACGTGGGTCTTTTGTTTCATCACCTTATAATAGGAAAGCCACCCAAGGGAATGGTCGTTGACCATGTGCAGCACGATGGGCTGGACAATAGAAAAGAAAATTTAAGGATCGTAACTTTTCAACAGAACCACTGGAACAGGAAAGGTCAGAGAAACTCCTCTTCTAACTATAAAGGTGTGAGCCTGCAAAAGACAAGTAAAAAGTGGATGTCTCAATTGTGGACCAACGGGAAGAGAATCTACATCGGCTCCTTCTCTTGCGAGCACGAAGCTGCCCTTGCTTACAATAAAAAAGCAGTAGAACTATGGGGAGAGAGTGCCCTTTTAAACGAAGTAGAGATACAATGATTAAAGTTATGAGCCCGTCCGATTGGGCAAGAGAGAATTTAATGAAAGAAGCAGTATCATTTGATGATGTTCTATTGGTCCCTCAATACAGTGATATTGAAAGTCGCTCCGAGGTAAACATCAACAGTGACCTAGACGACAACATCACCCTTCATCTACCAGTCATCTCCAGCCCCATGGATACAATCACAGAATTTCCGATGGCTAAAGAGATGAGCCGCGCAGGTGGATTGGGTATCATTCACCGCTACAACACCATCCCAGAACAAGCGGAGATGGTTCATGAAGCAGTGCTAGAGCTGGTAGATCACCCAGCCGCAGCCATCGGCGTAACAGGAGATTATCTCAAGAGAGCCAAAGCCCTAGTCGCATCCGGCGCACAGATTCTGTGTATTGATGTTGCCCACGGACATCACGCTATGATGAAAAGCGCCCTTGGCAAACTGAAGGCGGAATTTGAAAACCATGTTCACCTCATGGCAGGCAACGTGGGAACCCTTGAGGGTCTCAACGCTCTCGCTGAGTGGGGTGCTGATTCCGTTCGATGCGGTATCGGCGGAGGTTCTATCTGTTCCACCCGGCTGGTCACGGGACACGGTGTCCCCACCCTACAGAATATTATTGACTGCGCTCGCACTCACCACGACGTAAAAATTATTGCCGATGGAGGCATTAAGAAAAGCGGGGATATTGTGAAAGCCCTCGCCGCTGGTGCTGACTTTGTTATGGTAGGCTCTATGTTCGCTGGGACAACTGAGACTCCGGGGCAAGTATTCACGAGCCAATCAGGAAAAAAATACAAAGTGTATAGAGGTATGGCTTCTAAGGACGCCCAAACTGACTGGCGTGGAAAGTCATCAACACCAGAAGGTATCTCAACTACAGTTGCCTTTAAGGGCTCCGCCAAGCATGTCTTACAAGACTTGGCTGGTGGGATCAAAAGCGGTTTATCTTACACTGGTGCGAGAAATTTACTTGAACTTCGCACCAAAGCCCAGTTCATCAAACAAACCAACGCAGGGCAAGCAGAAAGCTTCACTCACATTCTAATGAGGAACAAGTAGTGGGCAGGGCAAAGTATCCACCTCCGCCCACAGAGGGCGAAAGAAAGAAGTTCATGTTTTATGATACGGAGAAGAATCAGATTGACCTCCGCATTCGACTTCAATACGACGGTATGAACCAATCAAACTTCTTTCGTGCGATGATTGCTGGATACTTGGCTAAAGACTCTCATGTTATGGCGTACATTGGAGAATATAAAGAGAAATACGTCATTCATAATAAAAAGAAACGCAAAGAAACCGAGAAGTTATTAGAGAAAGGCAAAGAACTTGAACAAGACTTTGCTTTAAACCAAGATGACATAGAGAACATATTTGATATATTAGAAAAGGAACATCCAGAGTTATGAAAAAGAAATGTTTTGATGTATGTAAAGACGAAGATGTATCGTGCCCAGTGACCGACTGTCGATACTGGATGGACTATAAAGATGATTTTAATTGCAGCATTATATGTGCGAACGAGCGTGGACCCTTATCCTTGAGAGAGATTTCAGATAGGATGGGTGTTAGCTTCGTGAGGATTAAACAGATACAAGACCTCACCGTTGATAAGTTTACGAAACGCCTTGCAGCCAACGGTATTAAAGAGGAAGATGTAAGAGCCGCACTGGCTGCTCTCCGAACTGGAGAAGAAGACCATTCACTAAGATAATAAAAAAGGCTTTTGTCTATATTATAGACTATTTAATAGAGATAAGTTTTATTTCCACCCTCAAGGAGTCCAAGAGATGAGCGACAAAAAAGTATTAAAAGAATCAACGGTTCGTAAAATGATGAAACTGGCTAACATTCCAGCCCTTTCAGAGAAGTTTATTCAAGAGAATTACTACACCTACAATGAAGAAGACGAGGTGGAAGTTGAAGATGAGCTTGCTCTCGACGCTCCTATGGACGAACCCCCGATGGACGATGTAGAAATGGATGCCGAGATGGAACTTGAAGAACCAGCAGGTGATGACCTCCCTGCGGCTGAAAAGCTCGTTACGGATCTTATGGATGTCATTTCAGACCACTTCCCCGAAGTAGTTATTGATGTTGACACAGAAGAACCCGCAGGCGAAGAAGAAGTAGAGATGGATGCTGAAGTCGAACTTGAAGAACCTATGCCTGAAGAGCCAATGGGCGACATGGGTGGTGAAGAACTCGAACTCGACGCAGAAGTGGAAGAAGAAGAGCCCATGATGGAAACTGACCTTGAGGAAGAAGAGAGCTTCGGAGCAGGCATCGCGGACGCAGCCGCCATCCAAAGTTCCACCGCCGCAGACAAAGCCACAGGCTATGGCGGTCTCGAAGAAGAAGAACTAGAAGAAATGGAAGATGACGGCGCACACAGCAAGCTCATCGATGCTATCGCAGCAAAAGTTGCTGAACGTCTTCTTGCCGAGGCAAAGAAAACGAAGAAAACAAACAAACAATAAAAATTAATAAAAAATTTGTTTGCTAAGAAAAAAGCCGGGAGATAATCCCGGCTTTCTTTTTGCTACGTGGTGTTTATAATAGAGATACAGACTTAACGGAGGAATCATGGATTTTTGGACAGCCTTGTTCTTATTTTTTGGAGGAGTTTTATCTCAACGGCTTGGGACTTATTTATTTCTTTATTCAAAAGAGATCTTGTTTTACAATGACTGCGCCTTTGCCGGCTTAAGAATGTTTAAATTTGTGAGCGACAGTGTTCAGGAGATAAACAAGATTAAGTATGCAGATATGAAGAAACAAGATATAAGCGAAGAGAAAATAAACGAAGAAAAAGAAGCAGATGAAAAGATGCTCATAGTCTGGCATGATATAGCAATCGCAGGCATCAAGCACTTGTTACCGAAGAAGATGCGATCATTATTAAGATTTAATAACTGGGAAGAAGCGATGAGACTACTTATTAATAGAGATTTGCAACAAGGAAAATAACTATGTCTTTATCTGATTCTACCGACAAAAAGAAGAAAACTAAGAAAACGGCGGATTGCGATGTCGAGGAGGAAGTTCCAACTCTTCCCGACTTCCCTATTGTTTTTAACATGGGACCTGAAGACGGAGAGCCCAAGGAAAAGATTAGGACTATTGGACTCTACGGGACCATCAAAGAAGATGTGTGTTCTGAGATCGTCTATTCTTTAGTTGTATTGGATAAGACTGGTAAGGTGGTTATACCCGCCGACCCCGATGACTCACGTTCCAAAGAAACAGTAGAATACGACCCCATCGAAATGATTATTTCTTCTTATGGCGGCTCCGCTGCTGATATGTTTTCCGTATACGATACGATGCGAGATGTGCGAGAGCGCTGTGAAATTGAAACCATAGGTCTAGGCAAGGTCATGTCCGCCGCCGTTCTTCTTTTAGCCGCTGGGACTAAGGGTCAACGCAAGATAGGTCGCCATTGTAGAGTTATGATTCACGGAGTTATCTCTGGGCAACATGGTCACATCTCCGACCTTGAGAACGAAATGGAAGAAGCTAAATGGACCCAGGGTCAATACATTAAAGCCCTCGCCAAAGAAACTAACATGGCGCAAAAATATATTAAAAAATTAATAGATAAGAAAGTGAATGTCTATTTAGATGCTCAAGAAGCAGTAGACTTAGGAATCGCTGATATTATCGTATGAGGTGTGTTATGAGTTGGTACAAACGTAACTACAATAAGCGTTCTGCAAAAACACACGGGTGGGAACCATCTTGGTTTGGAGCTACTGACTTTGATAATGAACTTGCCGATAAAATAAAAACCTTTCAATCCGAGAATGGACTAGAAGCAGACGGTCTGTGCGGGTCCATGACCTATCGTCGAGTATATACCTCCCGACAGATGCTTCAGATTCCTGACGAGGAGGTAGAGTCTATTGAAAACGCTAAGTTTATTATATGCGACGGCTTCGAAAGACAAATACATTGGGATAAAGTAGAGACATCTTGGATTAAGGACGGCTGCTTTACCAAATATAAGCGAGAGCGCAAACCTACGATGATCGTAACTCACTGGGACGCAGCCTTGTCGGCTGCCTCCTGCAAGCGAATATTAGAGAAAAGAAAGATCTCTACACACTTTGCCATCGATAACGATGGAACGATCTTACAATTTGTTGACACAAACCACGCCGCATGGCACGCTGGCATCCGTTCAGTGAATCATGCATCCATCGGTATTGATTTTTCCAATGCCGTTTACACCAAATATAACCTTACCTATCAACGCAGGGGTCACGGATTACGCCCAGTCATCGAAGATTGGCGCGTACACGGACGCAAGATTAAGCCCTTCCTTGGGTATTACCCTGTACAGTTGGAAGCCTACAAAGCACTATTACTTGCTCTTCACAACCAGTATGGAATAGAGCTTAAGTGTCCTCTCGACAAGAACGGTAATCTTTTAGATACCGTAGACAGTTCAGCCCGCAAGGGCAAGTTCAAAGGTGTTGTCAACCACTACAACTTAACCAAGAAAAAGTGGGATACATCTGGTTTAGAATTAGATAAGATATTAAAAGAAATCACTTGAAATATCTTAAAATATGTTTATAATAGAGAGTAAAGCAAGAGGTATAAATGTCTAGACACTACGAGTCCGGTACAGGGCTAAATCAAAAGATTCTATCTGGAGTTAACAAGCTGGCTGATAATGTAGCGAGCACTCTAGGTCCAAAAGGGCGCAATGTTATTCTGTATCAGAAAGGCGGCACCCCTATTGTTACAAAAGACGGTGTAACCGTTGCTAGATTTGTTGAGTTTGACGATCCGTTTGAAAACGTGGGTGCTCAAATCATCAAGCAGGCAGCGCAGAACACCAATACAAACGCTGGAGACGGGACAACGACTTCGACAGTGCTGGCGAGAGAGATTCTTGTCCAGGCGCAGAAGTATTTAGCCACAGGTGTATCACCAATTGAGCTAAAGAGAGGTATGGACAAAGCTGTGACTGAGATTGTTAAAAATCTTGACGAGCTTTCCATTCCCGTCTCCAGCCTCCAAGATATCAAACACATTGCTACTATCTCGGCTAATGGTGATGAAGCCATAGGCGAACTCGTTGCAACTGCTATCGACTTGGTAGGCAAAGACGGTTCCATAACTATCGAAGAAAGCAAGTCCCTCACAACGACGCTAGACACCGTAGAAGGCTTTCGTTTTGATTCAGGTTACTTTTCGAAATCGTTTATAACAGACGAACGAAGAGGGGCAGTTGTTTATGAAGATCCTCTTATATTGGTTACAGACCATCGCATCGAACAACTAGAAGAGGTACTGCCTATTCTTGAGGCGGTGGCGAGAGAAAACAAACCTTTTATTATCGTAGCTGAAGAAGTCGAGGGTCAAGCTCTTGCCGCCCTTATTATGAATACAGTGCGCGGTTCTATGAAGATTGCTGCCATCAAAGCACCTCGATACGGGGAAGAGCGCAGAAGCATTTTAAAAGATCTTTGCATCTCTACGGGCGCTACTTTTATTTCACGTTCCAGCGGTAAAGTTTTAACTGAAACCAAGCTAGAACATTTAGGCAGAGCTAAAAAAATCGATGTAATAAAAAACAACACCACCATTATTGATGGAGAATCTGATTGGGATGAAGTTGAAAGACGTATCGAATCTCTCAAAGAAGAGATCGGGCAGACAGACGACATCCACGAATGTGAGCGATTGCAAGAACGCATCACTCGCCTCGCATCAGGTGTGGCTATCATCCGCGTAGGAGCAGCTTCTGAAGTCGAAATGACTGAGAAGAAACACCGCGTCGAAGACGCACTCGAAGCAGTCCGCTCGGCTCAACAAGAAGGGACTGTCACTGGAGGAGGCACAGCCCTTCTTCGCGCCGCACACAAGCTTAAAGTAGCTACCGATAACAGCGAACAGGAGCTTGGCGTAGAGATTATTAAGAACTCTCTAGCGGGACCTATTCGTCAAATGGCTCTCAATGCAGGAGAGTCTCCTGACTTAATTATGAATCAGGTTCTTAAAGCTAAGAATACGAGGATGGGATGGAATTTCTCAACTGGAAAGATGGTCAACATGTATGATTCAGGTATTATTGACCCCAAGAAAGTTACAAGAAATGCGATTGAAAATGCCGCTTCAGTTTCTTCAACTCTACTTACAACGAGCTACGCTATTGTGGAGAATTAGGAATGGATGATCAACAAAAGAAAATAATGGAGCTAGAACAAAAGTTTTTATTATTTGAGCAAAAGCTGCTGAGTGGGATTGATTCTATTAAAGACAATCAACATGAAGCAGTAGTCGCCATTGTTGATATTAAAGAAGCGATTTTCGATCCCGACAAGGGTTTGTTCGCTCGCGTCAAAGAAGTAGAAACTTGGAAGCAAACATCCAGTAAATTATTGTGGATTATTACAACATCCACCGTCGGGCTTGTATTAGCCCAGATACTCAAAGTCATGTGAGGTTTAAATGAAAACAAAAATAGAATATTCAATAGAGTTGCAGGACGTTCCGAAGGAACTGAAGAAAAAGTTTGAGGAGTTATCAGAAAAGCTAGTGGCTTTAAGCCATTATGTTGAAGCTATAAGCCAAGATCTGGAGTATGACAACATAGGTACGGTGACATCTCGCATAGATCGAACCCGCCGCCGCTTGCTTCAAATCGATAACGGTCTTGATGATTGTGATAAGACAATGAGAGACTATGGAGACACCGTTCGGGAACTGCAAAAACAACAGACTGCTGTTACTTCCTCTAAAGAGGGAGCGGATGAAGCATAACTACACCGAAGGCGACTTAGTTTGGGTTCCTTCTGATGTCAAAGCTCACTCTAGCTTCGCTAAAAGTCTAATAACTAAAGTTCCAAGAAACTTTCTAGTCACCCAGGTGGGAAATAATTACATTAATATTCTTATAGATGGGGAAGAATGGACTGTTAACAAGGGAGATGTCTATCCGCCTGAGCGAGCCGCCGATGGAGAATAAAAAGAAAGTTCTCTTTACATTTGGCACAAAAGACATTGAAGAACTTTACATAGATTGCGACGATCAAGCAACCATCTCCCGAGGACTTATGAAGGATTTCTTTAAAGACCAGAATACTAATAAACTCTTTCTTTCTCTTCTATGCGAGAACTATTCTCTCAACTACAAGCTTAAAGAGCAACTTGAAAGATGGTTTGAAGAGATGCCTATCACTAATAAAGATGGTAAAGAAATTTTAACTGTCTCTCAAACTGAAGCAATGCTTTTAGAAGCATCAGTGTTCGCCCGAGAAGAAATCAAAGATGATTTAAGAAAGAAGTTTAATATTTCCAACCACTATAACTAAAGCATGTACCATTCCTATCTTTTATACATTAAATCCACATGCCCTTTCTGCACCAAGGCTATAGACCGCCTGGAGAAAGAAGGTCGTCGGTATAAGACTATTATGGTGGACGATTGTCCCGAGGGATTTATATACGAGTTGAAGGACGCATACGAACACAAGTCCTTCCCTATGGCACTCGGTTATGACGCCACATATAAGTCCTACGGCTGGATAGGCGGCTGCGATGATCTCATGATTCATCTAGATCATCCAGAAAAGTTTTAAAAAATCATAGGAAATAATGCTTTTAATATAAAAAACGCATATTTATAACTGGATGTGTGAAAAAGTTTACGCACTTGAGTAACTCATACCTCTTTTTCAACCTGGAGTGTAGAATGTCTAACCTTGCTAAAGCTAAGTATCTGTCTTTTCTGACGATATTTATCTTGGGCACCTATTTCCTCATCCAGAGCATAGTATCACACCAGCACGAACTGTTGACAGACCTTGATACTTTTATTCCATTCAAGCCTGATTTTGTTTGGATTTATCACAGCCTAGTACCCGTGATTGGGGCTACGTTGTTCCTCTTGGTTAACAACCGCAGGAACTTTTTCAATACCTTTTGGGCTTGTTTAGGCGCTACGTTTATCATCCACTTAATTTACGTACTGATGCCCTCTTTTTATCCGCGCCCGGACATCATTCCTACTGGTTTATCGGAACAGCTTTTAGCTTTGACTTATGAAATAGACAACGGAAGTAACACCTTTCCTAGTGGTCATGTCTGTTACTCTTGGATATTATTCTTGGGAGTATTTTATTCCCAGGATGCAAAGAAAACTTTTGGCTTAAGAACGTTATTTTTACTATGGGCTATCGGTGTAACTTTATCTACGCTCACCCTCAAAGTTCATTATGTAGTCGATGTCGTCGGCGGTTTTGCTTTGGCGTTCCTTGCTTTCTATTCTATAAGGTATTTATTCAACAAGATGAATACTTATAGTAATGAAACAAGTAATATTAAACAATGACTTACTCTCGTTACCTTGCGAGCCTGTTGGACTTGAAGAAGGTATCAAGATCGCCCAGCTTCTATTGGATTCCCTTCCCGATCACGGGGTCGGCATCGCAGCCAATCAAATAGGAATCCAAAAGAATGTCTGCGTGATTAGCGTGGAAAAGTCCATTGTGCTTATAAATCCAAAGATCGTTAAAGCACAAGGCAGCACGCACTTCGTGGAAGGATGTCTTTCCTTCCCAGGCGAATCTATTCTCACCGAACGCTTCACTTCTGTTACCGTCATTGCAGATAATCACGAACAACCACTTAACTTTAGTGAAGAAAATTTGTTAGAATGTATTTGTGTCCAACATGAGATTGACCACTTAAATGGCATCACAATGTTTGATAGGCAATACGAAGAATAGAGACTATTTATATAGATGAAACTATTACTTGAAAATTGGCGTCAGTACCTCAACGAATCGGAACAAAACGCCCCTTCCACCCAGGAAGCCAAAAAGCCAGGGCTCTGGGCTAACATTCATGCCAAAAGAAAGCGTGGAGAGTAGATGGCAAGTGCCGTTCTTATGGACAATCGGGCAAGGCAAAAGACGGCGGCGACCGTATTCGACCGGGCACCGCGAAGGCTGATGCTTACTGCGCCCGCTCGGCTGGCATTAAGAAATG
>Ga0233429_1001344_pt1 | contig 30240 bp, 45 predicted proteins | sample SI_118_April2016_3_FD_179879 | JGI IMG/M metagenome (GOLD analysis project Ga0233429, IMG submission 179879) | Seawater microbial communities from Saanich Inlet, British Columbia, Canada - SI_118_April2016_135_MG | ecosystem: Environmental > Aquatic > Marine > Inlet | place: Canada: British...
TTATACCCTCGACCCGTTAATAGTTAGCCGTATTTTAAACGATGCATTTATGGAGCTCGACGAGTACGACGATGCCGTGGCAATTTCGTGCTACGATGTACTTGTACAAGTTTGCACCCGTTGGCATGCCACCCTTTTATTATCAAATGGCGTTTGGCATTTTATACAAACCAATGCACTTTGGCCAAGTACTTTTGCGAGCCGTACGTATAGAAAAAACGGATCAAATTTAACAGCATACAGCGCCGACGATTTTAAGCTAACGAGCTTTTATTTTGATCGCACTGGTAGCTTTATGTTTTTACCGGCGTTAAACTCGGCCTCGGTAAAGTATAATTTTAAACAATCGCTAAATTCCGAGAACATGTTACCCCCTGGTACATCGTACTCAACCGCGGTAAGCTTTGGTAATGTGCAAGGTGGTTCGGATGAAACCCTAACTTTTGCCGGCGTGGTACGTTGTACGCTTAACGTGGGCGTTGCCACCCTTAACGATTTACACGCATGGGTTTTTGATATGCGTATACAAGTTGGATCTAAGTATTATACAAATACAAACGGTTACCCCGAGTGGAGTAACACCAGCTCCGACCGTTACCGCATTTTATCGCCGTGGTGGCATTTATGGGGGTTTACCGGTACATATACGTATTACTTTGTTATAGGCTTGGAAACGCTCCCAGTACCAGCCTCCGGCGCGGGTACCTTTGAGTTTGATTTTATCGAGATCCAGGACACCACCGGCGCAACAATAACCTTACCAGGTGGCTCAACCACATCGCATATATGCGAAGATTTTGCAATACACCAGCATATTGGCGAAAGTTACGAGGCCGGCGAGGAGGAGCACACCAGTACAAACGAGGATGGTGCGAGCAACCCCGTCGATTCGAGTAGCGTATTACAATTTCCTGACATGCTTACCGGCGACGGCCCCCACTTTTATAGCGATGGCCGCGTACAAATTTACACCCATGGCGGTGCCTGGGAAAATTCAAACGATGAATGGACCGTAAGCGGCGCCGTATCCGGTGGTATAAATATAAATGCCCTACTTTGCGAGGAGGCCATCGCCGCACAAAAGGCACCAACGCGCGTTTATAGTGGCACCATGATAGGCAACGGCGTGGTACTGCATGCCATTACCGTGCTTATAATCGATAGTAAAAAATATCAATTACGTTCGGGCCAATACAATGCAAATACAAATACATGGGGTGGCGACTGGGTACAAATACATGTTGATCGTGCCAATATAACCACGCTAAAAGATACCACATTTAAAAAAGGCGACCCCAAAACCCTCGGCATGGGTAACATGGGTGGCTGGCTCCAGGAGCAAATTAACCGCACAACCAAAACCAACCATATTAATGGGTACCGTACTTTATTAGTGGGCAACCACACCGTAAGCGATACCGATAGTATTATATATGCCAACCCTGGTATTGGTGGGTTAACAATTACTTTGCCCGTATTTACCGAAACCGAGAACCGCGCAATTATAATGGTTAACGTAAGCGCCGCCAATTCGTTAACAGTGGGCCGCGATGCGGGTGGCGACAAAATAAATGCGGCCGCATCCGATTTTACCCTGGCCGCCGATACCTCAATACAAATACATAACACGGGCATGACCGGCATAGGCTGGGCAACCATTTTTAAATCAGCACGCAAATAAATTAAATATAAATACCATGAAAAAAATTATCTTAATAACATTCGTAACACTGGCCTCGATAACCATGATGGGGCAAAGTAGTTTAAACTCAAATACCACAACCACATTATTAAGCGCGGTTGATCTAACAACCTTAAGCGCCGATACAAGTATATTATATGTGGCGCCAAAAGGATCATGGAGCGCCACGTATGTATGGACCAGTGTAACCGGCTCCGATACCGCGTTTATTTATTTGAGTAACGACGACAACGCCGCCAATACTTTCGAGTACGATAATTATAGCACTTACCAGGTTACAATTACCGGCTCAACTGGAAGCGCGGCACTGGCCGGCACTGAACCCGAAACCGGATTTATAATTTTTATGGTGCCAACCATGACCGCCACGCTCACCTTAAAAGTACACGTAAATTAAATAACATACAGCTATGAAAACATTAACAATAATAATATTACTGTTATTTACCACGGTTTATACGTTTGGGCAAACCGTAAAGCGCGAGCCGGTAAACGCGTTTTTATTTAACGGCAAGCAAGATACCGCCTTTGTGCAAACCACGGGTGCGGATAGCATTTACGGCGCCAAAACATTTTTTAGTATAATAACAGCCGCCGGCGATATGCTAATAAAAACCGCGGCGCCGGTACTCCAGTTTAAAGATACCGACGCCAGCGCCGGCGATATTAACGCAAGTATACAAGCCAGCGCCACCGATACCGGCGATGGTACCGAGGATATTGATGTACAGATAAATCAACAAATCGGCGGCACTTTAGCACGTTGGATCTTTAGCGATGCCGACCAAGGAATTTGGCTTTATCCATTAGGCGAAACTGCTAATCCCGTTTCGATTACAACGGGCGGAGCGGTTGATATTCCGGGTGATTTGACAGTTACAACAATAGAGAGTATGAATATTTTACACCCAACTACTGGAGTAATTTTGGGGGCAAATGCTGGCAATGCGAGTATAACAGGTGCTGGCGATGTGGGAATTGGAGAGTATGCTTTAAATTCTTTGGCTGGTGGGCAATATAATACAGCCGTTGGCTATTATAGCGGGATTGGTATTAGTGCAGGTGCTTATAATTCACTTTATGGCAGTTCTTCGGGGGCGACTATTAATACAGGTAATTATAATGCTTTATATGCCACTCATTCAGGAGATGACATCACGAGTGGTACTTATAATTCAAATTTTGGATATTATAGTAATTCAACGGCTAATACAAGTAACACAACTTCAGTTGGTGCATTTGCTGGGAAATACAATGTAGAAAATAGTGTATTTTATGTTGATGCTTTAGACAGAACAAACACGGCTGGAGATAAAGCAGGCGCTTTAATGTACGGTACATTTAATGCTACACCGTCAAGTCAGACGTTAACAATAAACGGCAACACAACCATAACGGGAACTGGAGCGGTAACACAACCCCTCACCCTCGGTCTAAGCGGAGGCACAAGCGGACAACTTAGTTTTGTAGCAAGTGACGGGGATGCGGGTAATATTGCTATTAATACGAGTGACCAACTTATCTTTAGTGGGTTTTCTGGTGATTATAGTTTTACCGATGGTAATGTGTACGTAAGCCCGATAAAAGGATTTTATTTCGACGGTGGTTCACATACATTTATAAATGAATCCGCTGCCGATGTGTTGAGCGTTACGGTAGGCGGTACAGAAATGGCAACATTTACCGAAGCAGCAACTAACTCAATCGCCTTAAACGGTAATACAACAATTACACCCGACGGGGCGAATACGGCTTTGACGGTTGACCAGAATAATGATGCGACTGCTTTAAATGTAGATAGCGAAAGCACAAGCACAGCAGCGATGACTGTTTTTGGAAAGTATGCTGCAAATATAACTCAGGATATTGCAGATGGGAGAGGATTATATGTGGCAAGGAATCTAAATGAGGCGGGCAGTTTGCCTTTAGCCAACTTTATAAACGACCACACCTCCAACACTCAACCAAGTATTTTTGTTCAGCAGGATGGGGCAGGGTATGGGGTTAGTATTGACCAGAATGGAAATCAAAGAGGAATAAATATTGATAGTGAATCCACAAGTGAACCATCAATTTATTCTTTTGGTAAATATGCGGCAAGACTTACTCAAGATTTAAGTAGTGGTTACGGTCTTAGAGTTGATAGGGACATTGCCGAAGTAGGAAGTCGCCCTTTACTAAGTTTCATAAACGACAACGCAACCGACACTCAAGCAACCCTATCACTCCAAAACGATGGCAGCGGCACACACATAACAACGGGAGCAACAAACGAAGATTTAGAGATTGACCCGAATGGAAGCGGTGAAACAGTTGTAACTGGTGGTTTAACAAGCGATAATTCCTTTGGCGAACTATACGACCCAAGCACAGTAATTTCAACAGCGACAGCAAACTATTATACTTTGTCAGGTTGGACTGCTGGACAAGTAACTTCGGGAACATTAGACACAGATAGCACTATTTTAGTCGAACAAGCTGGAACGTATCTAATTAATTTCTCAATGAGTTTCACGCACGCGACCAACAACACGGTCGTTCATATATCGGCTTTTAATTCAACTACAAATACAGAATTTATAAACATCGAAACTGAACGTAAAATTGGAACGGGAGGTGACTTAGGAAATGTAGGCGGAACGGGAATGGTTGTATTGGCAGCGAATAACAAAGTTTGCATAAGAGCCAAAGCGGACAACACGGGAAACTTGACAATTAATCACGGTAATTTTAACTTAATAAGGATAAAATAATGCCAAAGAAACTAAAAGTAAAAGACGGTAAAGTAATTGAAACCAATGAGGTTGAATATACAGCCGAGCAAGTCAATAGTAAAATTGCTTTATTGGAAGGGGATATTAACCACGCATAAGGTCAAATAGACGGTTACCAAACGGAACTAGCTGAATGGCAATCGTTGAAAGATTTGTTAAAAGGATAAAACAATGAGCCAATCCGAAAGTAGATTTTTAAAATGGTTTGGTGGCATAGCGGCCACGTTATTAGTGGCCGCCATAATAGGTTTAATTGGTATGTATAGTAATGATAATGTACATGCCGCCGCCATCGAAACTAATAAAATTAATATTTCACGTATAGAGTCGACTCACGAAGTAGATAAAGCCGAAATGAATAACGAGCACCGCGAGGATATGCAAGAGTTAAAAGATGGTCAAAAAACAATGCAAGCGGATATAAAAGAACTATTAAAAAAACTATGAAATATTTTATAATTATACTATTTTTTTTTACCGCATGCACAACCGACACAGTAATTAATTACAAAGTGCCAGCGGGTAAACACCGCTCAACTAATTTAATACGTGTATTAAAAAAGGATGTATTAAGGTACCAGTTTACCACCAATGCAAATTGGGTATGGGATAAACCAGTAAAAAACGGCTGGAGTAAAGTAACCGGTATCGCCTGGAATAGTAACCACAAAAATAGTGTAAGGGTTGTTTATACCCGCCTATCGGATACGCTCGGGGTACTTGGTTATTATTACTATATAAATGGTATTTCGCCCCAACAAAACCCCGCGCAAAAGGGAATTTTAGACACCCTTATAATTGGTAAAAGTTATATGGGGCGCCTGGGTTGGGAAAATGGGTTTTATTTTATTGAGCTCGGCGATAAACACCACTCAATAAAAGTTGATAAACCAAAAGGCGTAAAGCAATTGCAAAATTTATACATCGGTGGCACCTATGTAATTGCCCACCCCTGGACCACAACCGTAACAATACGATAATATGAAAAAAGCGGGCGAACTTTTGGCAATGCTTATACGGCGCTGGACCTCCAAAACCCCAAAAGGGGCAAAGGTAACCAGTACCGTGCTCGGCATAATTGGCGCCGGGGCACTTGTTACCCTGGCAATACCAACCGGGTTACCGGTATGGGCCACCGTTGGCATTGCATTGGTAGCCGCAACCTCCTCGGCATACGAGAAATTAAAAACAACCGATGAAAAAACCACGGTTTTACAAGACTATAATAAAATATATCCGGCTAAAAGTAAGCGTAAATAATACACATTTACATTTTACCCAGGGCCGGCACTCAATACGTAACTCAATTATTAATATTTTAAACTCAAAGCAATGGGAAAAATTAAAAAAGAAGTAATTAACAACCTGGCCAACTGGATCGATGCAAAAATTGTACTCGGTGGTATATGGGAAATGGCCGATGGCCCAGCCATAAAAATGGCATTAAACGCCGCTAATAATAACTTTGGCGACAAAATACCCGACGATCTAACCGACGACATTGAAGCGCTTATAAATAGCATAGTGGCCGAAGATTGGCCCGCGGTTGAAAACCAGGTGGCCACCGTTATGGCCGAGCTAATTAATACGCCACTAATCGATGGTACCGAGGAGGAACTCGAGGCGTACAAATTAGTTATTACAGCCATAAGCAATATAATACAAGGCTTTTTATCTAAAAAATAAATGCGCCTTTCAGTACAGCAACAAATTTTTACCCAGCATATTGCGCTTTTTATTTTAAAGGCCAACTCCATGGGTATTAATTTAACTTTTGGCGAGGCCCACCGCACCGAAAGCCAACAACTTTTATATTATTTTGGTGCGGTTGTGGTTGAAACCCCAACGGGTTTACAATTGGCACCGGATAAAAAACGAACCAAAACCAAAAAAGGTAACCACCCTCGCCGCCTGGCCGTCGATTTTAATTATTTTATCGATGGTAAACTCACATATAAGCACCCAAAAATTACCGAGCTCGGTGCATACTGGGAGGGGTTAGATACGGCAAACCGATGGGGTGGCAATTTTACAAATTTTTACGATAGCCCCCACCTGGAGCGTAATGTGTAAGGTGGGTTAAATGCTACTTATTTTCTACCATTATACATATAGTGTTGATACTTAGGTGGGTTTTTTGTCCTGCCGGGATCACTTAAAGCCCCAAGTTTTTGGGGCTTTTTTTATGGTTTTGTAGTTGTACGCCCTAATAAATACCACCTTTTGGGTATATTGTTAATATAACCACCGTGCCCAACTATATAATAATATACATAAAAATACATATATTTTGCTACTTATTTCCTACCTTCGCAAAATTAACTCAAAAGGTAGAATAAATTGGTAGAAAAAAAAGCGCGATATCGCCTGGTATACGATCGTAAAAAGAAAGCTAAAGCAACTGGTAAGGGGTTAATTGAGATATATGTATACCATAACCCGAAACAAAAAAAATATATTAGTACCAAAATATGGGTGCATCCAAGCGAGTGGGATACATCGCGGCAATTAGTGAACTCTAAAAATGATAAATATATAGCTTATAACCTCAATTTAAAAACCAGTATTAACGATATTGAAACCTACGAACTTAAGCAATTAAACACCGGTAAGCCTTTTACAATGGATAAATTAGGCCAGCATATTGCCGCCAAAGGTAATGAGCTTACGTTTACCGCTTTTTGGCATAATACATTAACAAAGGATATGAGCCTCCAGCCGGCTAGTAAACGCCCACAACGCCGAGCACTGGAATTATTAAAAGCGCATGCCGGCACGGTTAAATTTAGCGATATTAATTACCAGCTTATTAATACATTTGATACTTATTTGCGGGGCGAGGGGTATGCCACTGGCACCATTTGGCGGGTACATAAGGATGTTAAAAAATATATTAACCTGGCTATTAATTACGATTATTTGGATGTTTCAAAATACCCGTATCGTAAATTTAAAGTGGTTAAAGATCCGCAAAAACATATATACCTTAATTACACCGAGCTCGCGCAAATTGAGGAGGCCGATTTATCGGGCGTGCCAAGCATCGAAATTATACGCGATATGTTTTTATTTCAGTGTTACACCGGGTTAAGGTACTCGGATGTACACCGGTTAAATGCCGCCGATTTTGAGCAACGCCCCGAGGGTTTAACACTTATATTAACCAGGATGTATAAAGTAAACCGGCGGCTATTTTTAAGGCTTTGGGATATGTTTGATGGTAAGCCCCAGCGGCTAATTAAAAAATATATTGAAGTTACCCCACCCCCTAAATATCTTTTTGGCCGATATGTTGGCAATTCTGAATTGAACGGCGCATTACTCATAATAAAGGATAAATTAGGGGTCCGTAAAAAAATAACCACACATGTAGGGCGCCACACTTTCGGCACATTGTATGCAAAACAAACGGGCTCGATTTTCGACGTAATGAAAGCAATGGGTATTAGTAAATTTGAAACGGCGCAAATTTATATCGATCTTAGCGAGGAGCTATAATTTTAAATACTGTAAAGTGTACCCGTATTTTTTGGCATACTCAATACAAAGCTCGTTAACTTTATTAAATGCTTTGGTGGCCATGTGGCCGGCGCCACGTTTTGCCATTTTTTCAGATCCGGCCATAAAAAAAGCATTACCCGAAACCATGAGCTCGTTATCTTTTTGCCATGCCTCCAGGTTACCAGTATAATTATTATACGATTTATAAATTTTAAACTGGGTGGTGCGTAATATTTCGGGTGGCGCATCCACTGATAATATGCCCTTATTAACTAAAAATGTTTTAAGCTCGGGTAAATCGCCACCAATAACTTTAATGGTATTACACTTTTTAAATGGCTGGTTAGCAACCTGGGCACCACAATAGATAAAAGTAAACAGTAATAAATTAAATAATATTACGCGCTTTTGCATTGGTTTAAATTATTTGAACATTTACACATTTCGCATTTATTACACATTTTGCGATAACTTATTGAGAGGTTGCAACCGTGGGCCTGATTACTCATACAACTTAATAAAGTATTATATTGTTTATCTTTTATTTTAAGTTGATCCGTTAAAAATTTAATTTGTTTCTGATAAAAAACCGTATACATCTTAAAAGTTTTATAATTTATATATAAAATTAATGTATCGGTTTGTGTCAAAAATAACAAATTTTTAACAACTAGCCGGTTTTATGTATATTATTACTCCTTTTGTTTTTTTCGGTCTTTAATAAGTCGGTTAACATTTCAATTTGGCGATCTTTTACCCTTATTTGCTCCAGCAATAAGCTATTAATGTGCCTTAATTCGTCGGCCACGGTAATTTTTGAGTACTCGCCAGTACCCTCACTTAATATATTACTGGGTTCGGCCAGGGGTATATCGAGCAACTCGTTTAATTTAACCCTGGCCGTGTGTTTTAGCCGGTTTTGTTTCATGGCCTTTAAAAAACCATTATACGAGTAACCAATTTGCTCGGCCAAATCGACAAGGCTTATGCCCTTGCCTTTTGCCACCCTTTTTATTTCGTTATAATTCAGCACTTTATAAATTAATATGCATTTAATATACATTTTTACTTGACAAATGTGTGTTTATAGTTTATATTTGCCGCTTGTTAATATTTATTTAGTACAAATATATACATAAATGCAAGCCAACGCAATACCACAAATGCACCAAAATGCATTAAGCCCTCGCGAGCTCGAAATAATATATTATTTAGCTTGGGGCTTTTCTGATAAAGAAGTAGCGCACCAGCTTAATATATCAACTCACACCGTACGAACCCACCACGGTAATATTAATATAAAAACAAACTCGCGTAACCTGGCCGATGTGGCACGCTGGTATTTTGAAACCCATACCACCCAAAGCTTTGGCATACGCCCCACACTGGCCCGTATAATGGCCGTATGTGTGTTTTTATTATTAATTGTTATTGGCGAGTTAATTAATAGCCCCATGATCCGTACCCGTTCGATTAAAACGGCAAAGGTGGCACGCCGCGCCAGGGCAAAACGAAATAATACACTCACAATATGAAAATTAAATTTTTCAAAGCTCGAGTAATGCTCGATATACAAGTGGATATAAACCGCGAAGTTGATTACACCCAAAAGGATGTAACCGAGGCCGAAATAATTGCCGAGCTTAAAAAGAAATATGGCCCAAAGGCCGAAATATACCTTTACACCAAACGCGAACAAATACCAATAACCCCATAATATGGAAGTAGCAACAAAAACCGATTTTATCGAGCTGGCCGATAGTCTTAACTCTAAAATAGACACCCTTATGAGCCTTATTACAACCAAGGCCGATACCAGTAGCCGCGTGCTTAACAGTATGCAAATACGTGAGCGCCTTAATTTGAGTTACCAATCGTTTCAAAATAAATTAGAGGGCCTTGTATCCGCTGGCATGTTTAAAGATGGCCACTGGAAAATGCGCGAGGCCGATTTAGAAATTTATATAAACCAAAAAATTAGTAAAAATGGAAACTAAAAAAAAGGTGCCCGTTACCGTGCCACCGCCGGAGTTATTAACTATTAATCAAATACTCGATAAATTCGACCAGGTGCCAATTGATGCCATGAGCGCCCCCCTGGGCCGGATACGCCAAAACCTTATTAACGATAAAAGGAGCCACCCAAAAGGTGGGTTAATTAAGGAGCCAAACACACAAATGATTTTGTTTTTAATTGAGGCAAGTATTAAAAACGATTCAAACCGCACCGAAACCGCCGCCCATGCCCACGCTATTTAGTAGCCGGCCCATCGATATATTAAAGGAACATACCGCCCTCCAAAAGCGCATGCGTGCCCGGGCAATTGAGTTTAAAAAAGCACTTAAAAAGTTAAAAGAAAATGGAAACAACCACAAAAAAACCATCGCAATGCGATCGAATTAAAAGCGCCCTCGAGCGTGGCGATAGCCTTACCGGTATGCAAATATTAACCCGGTTTAATTGTCTTAATTATAAGGGCCGTATTTCTGATTTAAGGAGCTCCGGCGTAGCCATTAAAACCGAAATGATTAAAACCACCAGCGGCAAACGCGTTGCCCAATATAGTTTGGTATGAGTATATTATTAACCCACCTTACACATACAAAAAGGTTATTAAGTGATGCCCGCAAGTATAATATACCAGCCACGGCAATAATTAAGCATGTGGCCCAAATTGAGCGGCTAATTAAACGGGCTAGTTGTTTACACAACCCAATACCAAAACCATTTAAAACCGTACGCAGTACCGGTATAATATGGAAATGCGAAAAATGCAATAAAATAACCGGTATCGAAACAAACCCATAAAATTATGATCCTCGCGCCTTTTGCCATACCCGCTACGGTAAATATAACCTCACTTGAAAATTATTTTAAATTACCCCCTGGATCTATATTAAAAAAAACGCGCGTACGTGAAATATTAATGCCTCGCCAAATAGCTATTTGGTTGGACCACCACGAATACATGGAAAAATACCACGTGGTGGGCTGGAGTATAATAGCGCGAGCATATAATTTCGATAGGGCCTCAATACGGCATAGCGTTAAAACTGTAAACGACGATCTTAATAATAAGCTATATAAAAAAATGATGTACGATATACAAACTAAAATATATGGCCAAGTACGGTACCCTCACGCGCCCCAGGTAACCCCAGTTAAAAAACGAATTTCAATTTATTAAGATTAGATAAAATGGCAACCCCCACACTAAACGGCTACGATTTAACGCGCAACTGGTTCGATTTTTGTTTTGAAAACCCCGAACTTATAAAGCCATTACATACGGCCATTTATTGCTTTGCAATTGAACATTGCAACCGCCTGGGCTGGAAAACAAAATACGGTTTTCCTTCACAAATGACCATGGACGCCATCGGCGTAAAAAAATACCAAACTTATATAAAGCATTTTAACGAGTTAATTGAATGGGGGTTTTTTGATCTTATACAAAAATCGAAAAATCAATACTCGGCAAATATAATTAGCCTTGTAAGTGCTATGCCAAAAAACGGCAAAGCAGTGGGCAAAGCATTGGATAAAGCAATTATAATGCATGGGGCAAAGCATGGGGTAAAGCAAGGTAAAAGCACCGGGCAAAGCAAGGACAGTATAAATAAACCAGTAAACAATAAACCAATAAACCAACAAACCAATAAACAAGTTACCGAGGCAAGCACGGTATACAATCAAATTAGAAAAATATTTTTAGATGAATTTAAAGAATTTACAAATACCGCATATTATTTTGAGGGCCGCGATGGGGCCAAAATTAAAAGCATAATAAAAAAAATAAAGCACGCATATAAAGCAAAGAAAAACCCGGCGCCCACCGATACCCAAATACTCGATGGCTTTCGGCATATACTTAACCGCGCAATGGCCGATGAATGGATAGCCGACCGCCTCACACTTTCAATAATTGATAGCCAGTTTAATAAGTTAAAAATAGGTAAAAATGCAAAAAAAGAAAATCTCATTAGCGAAGTACTTGCCGATATTAACGGTTAATAACGTAAGTGAATTAACAGCCCGAGCCACAACCATGGCAAAAATGTGGGATAGCGTCGAACCGTCGTTTATACGGATAAAAAAAGAACTTGGCGAAAAGGTTGTAAAATCAATTATAGCCACCGAACTAGGCAAAATGGTTGATTTACTAAAGGCCGATATGCAAAAGGAACATGTTTTGTATATGGTAAATTATATCCTCCAGCATTATTATAGTTATACAATAAGCGATTTAACCGTATTAACCGATCGCCTGGTAAAAAACAACCCATACGGCAAGCCAATAATGCAAAACTTAATATACGAACTCGATCAATATAGTATTGACAAACAAGAGTACGCCGTCGATCAACATATAAAAGAAACCAACCAGCATAAACACAATACTATTAACCAGGATGTAAATAATAAGATCCTTAAAATTTACGACAAAATGAAAGCCAAAGCACGCGAGCCACAACCAACCCAAAAACAAAAGGACCAGGCCGCCCAGGATGCCAACACCGAAAAAATAAAAGAATTACAACGGTTATACCCACAAAGTAAAATGAACCATGGATAATATTTGCATTGCCACCCAAAAAAATAAAGGGTTACAAATGTGGGCGGCACGTTTAAATATCCATCAAAAGGAATTAAAAAGAAATTTAGAGTTTACTGGCTACGATAAAGAATTTAACAAACTCAAATGGAAAACTATAAAATCAAATATAAAATACCATACCCGGCTAATAACAAAATGCCGCGAACGCATCGAATATTTTAAAGCAAAATAAAAGCTATGCCAACATTTCCAAAGTCAAAAAAACGCCCATGGGTGCCCGAGCATAAAGCACAAACCGGCCGTAAGGTAACCAACCCATTTTACCATACCACGGCATGGCGTAATTTTCGCAATGCATACATAAAAGCGCACCCCCTTTGTGTTGATTGTTACCAGCTCGGTAATACCCGCACCGGTAACGTAGTGGACCATATACGGCAAATAAACCCCACCGATGCATATAATACAGCCTTTGGCCATTATGGCGAGCCATTGGATGAAAGTAACGTGCAAACACTTTGCACACACCACCACGCAGTTAAATCAGGTAAAGAAACATGGAAAAAATAAACACGCCCCCCGATCCATATAAACTAATAAAGAAATTTTTAGCCGAGCGCGACGTCGTAAAGCTAAGTAAACGGCAATACGAGTTTAATATTAACCGCTTTGTTACCTGGGCAATGCTCCAGGGTAAAAGCTTTGGCGAGCTCGGTATATCCGACGTACTTAAATATAAACAAAGCTTATTAGATGAAAACAAAACCGACTTAACAGTAGCCTCATATATGACCACCTTAAAACTATTTTACGGTTGGTTAGCCATTAACGATATTACCCAGGATCTAACCACCAGCATAAGAATAAACAGAACATACCGCACGTTTCGTAAACGCTCGCTAAGTATGGACCAGGCGAACGCACTATTAAAAACATTCGATCTTAAAACCCCAGGCGGTAAACGCGATTATGCAATAACTAATTTAATGTTACGTAACGGCTTGCGTGAGATTGAAGTTACCCGCATGAATGTGGGCGATATAATCGATTACAACCCCAAGCAAAAAGCAATAGTAATACAGCGCAAAGGTAAAACCGAGAAGGATGCCACCATACCATTATCAACAAAAGCCGAGGAGGCCATAGTAGATTACTTACTCGCCCGCCCTGGTAACTGGCAAGATACCGACCCGTTATTTATATCGTACGCTCGCCGAAATAAAAATAAAAGGTTAATACCCCACCATATAAGCGTTATGATTAAGCGGCATTTAATTGCCTCCGGTATTAACCACCCCATGGTTACGGCTCACAGCTTACGCCATACAGCCGCCACAATATTATTAGCATCCGGCTTAAACGAGTACGATGTAATGGTATTCATGGGGCACTCAAATTTTGCAACCACACAAATATATACACGACAAAAAGAAAAGGAAATGATTTTTAATAAAAACATAATCAAAAGCTTAGATTATTAGCTAGTTGTAATATATCAGTGCATTATATTACAATTACCTCCTGGCGCTGGTTTTTGAAAATAAAAAACATTTTAAGGGGGGTGCTATTTTTAAAAAATGAATATAATTATTTGAAAATTAATACAATAGGTAGGGGGGTTGAAAAATTACAACCTTTAATTTAGTAATCGCTTGCCTAGTCTTTTTTTTATATATGCAAAATTAGGAAAATGCCAAAAGGAAGGAAACCAACACCAACGGCTTTAAAAAAATTAAGGGGCACCACTCAACCATGCCGAGAAAATAAAAACGAACTGGTTGGCTCGCCACTTATAAAATTACCGTCGGCGCCAAGGTGGTTTAAAAAAAACGCCCGTAAAATTTACCGGGCCAAGGGTAAACAATTACAAAATTTAAGCCTTTTAACCATCCTCGATTTAGAGTTATTCATTTCTTTTTGCCGTGAGTATGGTAATTATTTAGATACATCGGCCGAGCTCGATAATTATGGCGTTAATAATACGCTCGATTTTCTCGCCAAAATAGATTTTGAGCGTATACCCCTCGAGAAAAAAGACGATGTAATGGAGGCATTAATGTTTGGCGAGGATCTTATTTTAAAAAGAATACAAAAAATTAATAAAGAAAGTTGGGAGCGGTCCAAAATATTAGCCTCCGAGTTTGGTTTTACACCCAGTGCCCGTACAAAAATAGCAATGCCCGCCGGCGATAACGATGGCGATAACGATTTTGATTAATAAAAAATTATGATGAAAGTACAAAATATAAAAACATTAACCCACGCCAATAGGTTTTGCGAGGGCACTATAAATGATTTTGAAACCGGCATAAGCACAAAGGCCGAAACCATGGCCGCGCTTGGCGAATATACCGCGCATTTAATGGGGTTGTTTTGGGAAAACGCCAAAGCTAGAATAAAAGCGAACCCCTCATTATTACTAGATTAATTAAACCCTTTAAATATATACACATGAACATTTTATTATTAGCACAAAACAAATTTGACACCACCAGCTTTTACCGCGCCAATGGCGTATTTGGTAATTTAAGTAAACAACTCAAGGGTAATATTTCCATTACCTCAATGGATCACAAAAATATGAGCCTATCGTGGGCCGATCTTATGTTATACGATGTGGTGGTAATGCAACGCCCCTACGACGATAGTTTTAAACGCCTCGCCGTTTACATTAAAGATTTAAACATACCGCTTTGGATTGACTACGACGACAACCTCCTAGCCGTACCACCCGACAATAAACAATATGTACTATATTCAGACCCGGCAATAATCGCAAACGTAACCGGCTTTTTAGCCATGGCCGACGTTGTAACCGTATCAACTCACGGGTTAAAAAAGGCTTTCGATAAATACAACCCCCGCATTGAAGTGGTGCCAAATGCTTTTAACCAGGATCTATTTAATTACCGCGATATTAAAAAGCGAAATGATACCGTATTATGGCGCGGCTCCGAAACCCACCAACTCGATTTAATGACACACACCGTGCAACTAGTTGAGCGCATCGCCGAGTTAAGTAATTGGAAATGGCATTTTTGTGGGTGGTACCCTTGGATGTTAGCCTCGCCAAATGTTAAAAATTTATACCACTCGCCCGTTGCCGACGTTGTACCCTATCATAAAAATATACACAACGTGGCACCCAAGGCCATGATAGTACCACTAGCCAACCATTTATTTAACCATTGCAAAAGTAACATTGCGGCGCTCGAGGGTATATTTGCCGGGGCCGTTTGCATTGTACCCAACTGGGAGGAGTGGCAAATACCTGGTACTTTAAAGTACGATAACCCCGCCGAATTTAGCCAGCACATACAAGATATTTACCACGGCCGGGTTAAGATAAAAGAAAATAACGATACCGCCTGGGAGTACATTAACGACGTTTACCCACTCAATAAAATAAACAAAAAACGTATTGAAATATTAAACTCGTTAGTATGAAAAAATTAACCGGTGCCGGCGTCGCAAACCAAAGTTACCGCGATGCCGAGCACGCCAAAAGTTTTACATACGATAATTTGGCCGGCGATTTTCCAACAACCAAATTAACATTTAAGGCCAACCCGTATAATAAAAAAATACTGGCCGCAAAAAATGTACTTGATTTTGGGTGCGGCGTGGGCCGTAATTTGCATTGGGTAATGCACAACACCCGCGCCCATTATTACGGTATTGATACCAACCCCGATATGCTTAAATACTTTTGGGTGGTTAATAAACACTTACTCAAATTTAAGCGCCGGGTTACCATCGCTAACAATTTTGATTTTCTTTTTAACACCATCGATGTGGTATTAATTACGTTTGTATTTCAACATATTGTAAACCGGTTACCACCCGAGGTAATGAACATTAACGACATTACCACCGCAATAAAAAGCCACTGCAAAAAAAATGCCGTGTGGCTTATGCTGGAGCACGAAAGCGAGGCACCAGGATGGCAAGCCACTTGGCTCGCCGCCAACCAAATTACCCCCGATGTATATATAAAAAATTACACAACCCCGGCGCTATGCCACCAACGCGAGTTATGCGATCGAGGCCCTCACAATTTAATAATATTTAAAACATGAACTTTTTACATAAACCAAAGTTAGGCGATACAATTTACTCGTTACCACTCATTAAACATTTGGGTGGTGGCGTGCTTTATTTAGATCCGGTTAGTACACATTTTGAAGGCCAGGCCGAGCACTGGATAAAACAATTTAATTGGCTTATGCCATTAATAAAAGCCCAGCCATATATCGAGGATGTAAAAATTCACAACGGCGAGCCCATCGATATGGACCTCGATAAATATATGGATACCACCCACCTAACCGCATACGATACCGTTAATATAGTTGATAACCATTTTATTGCCCAGGGTATAAAGCCACCGCCATACGCGCCGTGGTTAACGTGCAATCGAGAAGGGTTTGAAGTGTATACAATTGTAGCAAACAGCGATAACCACCACGACGATAAAGTGGATTACACCACTATTTTAAAGGATATAAATTTTTTATTTGTGGGCACCTTCGCCGAAATTACAGCCTTTAAAAGCCGCACCGGTATAACAGATTTTTTATACCAGGTGCCCGGCGACGCCTTGCACCTTGCCGAGATAATTAACGCGTGCACGCATTTTATTGGTAACCAAAGCTTACCCCTGGCCATTGCTTTGGGCCTTGGTAAAAAGTGTTACGTTGAACAATCGCCATTATATCCTAATTGTATAATGGGAAATTATAACCGACTTTAACATTATAGATATGGAAAATATTGATACATCTTATGGCACCGGCCGCCGGGTAATGGCCGAGGAAATGATCGCATATTGCGAAAAGAAAATAACCGAAATAAACGCCCACCCCAAAAGCCCACACATAGCCATACACAATAAACGCGTTGGGTTAATTACCGCGTATGGTAATATTATCGACCGGCTCAATATTAAGTTAAAAAGGATGGCCGCCAAACTCGAAACCCTAAACCCTAAACAATAACCAATGAACCACTCTAAACTAGCAAACAAATACCTTACCGGTTTAACTGGTATCGAAATTGGTGGCGCCGCCCCCCAACCCAACAACTCAGATAAAGAGTTTACCACTCAGAACCATTTTTACAACCAACCCCACAACCAAAAACCGTAACCCCCTTGCCAAACCAACACAAATACCACTTTGATAAATTCGCCGCCGATCGCGCCGTAACCTGGATTGAGAAATATATTACCCACGTTAAAGGCGAGCACCAGGGTAAACCCCTTATACTCGAGCCCTGGCAAAAAAATGATATTGTACGCCCCTTATTTGGTTGGAAGGATAACATTACAAAGCTCCGAAAGTACCGCACCGTATACGTAGAAATACCACGTAAAAATGCAAAAAGTACGTTAGCCGGTGGCATTGGTTTATACTTGTTAATGAACGATGGCGAACCCGGTGCCGAAATATACAGCGCCGCCGCCGAGCGTGGCCAGGCTGGTATAATATTCGATATTGCAAAGCGTATGGTAACCCAGCGTAAAGCCCTGGCCTCGCGTGCAACCCCGTACCGTAATTCAATAACCTACGAAAAAACCGGCTCATTTTATAAAGCCATAAGTGCCGACGCCCATACCAAACACGGGTTTAATGCCCACGGTATTGTATTCGATGAATTTCACACACAAAAAACCCGCGCGCTTTACGATGTATTAACCACATCCGTAGGCTCGCGCCGCCAACCCGTAATACTTTTATTAACCACCGCCGGTAACGATCGTACCTCAATATGTTACGAACTCCATGAATACGCCCGCAAGGTCCTGGAGGGTATAATAATCGACGATACATTTTTACCCGTAATATACTCGGCCGATAAAGAACTCGATATTTTTGCCGCCACCACCTGGAAACTCGCCAACCCAGGGTATGGCTCAATAGTTAAAACCGATTACATACGGGCCGCCGCCAACAAAGTAAAAAACAACCCAAACAACGAAAACGCATTTAGGCAATTACATTTAAACCAGTGGACCAGCTCCATATACTCATGGGTGCCCGATCATACCTGGATGGCGTGCAACCTGGGCGAAATAAACCCCGACGATTTTAAGGGGTGCGATGTTGTGCTCGGCCTCGACCTTGCCAGCACCGACGATACAACCAGCCTCGCCATAATATTTTTAGATGGCCTTACACCAATAGGTATTATGCCATACATTTGGGTACCCGAGGAAATGATCGAGCGGCGTAAAGCTCGCGGCGATATGCTATACTTTAATTGGCAAAGCCAGGGCGTACTACATGTTACCCCTGGCAACGTAACCGATTACCGCGTAATTGAAAAAACCATACTCGATATAAACGAGCAATTTAATATTGTACGCATTGGGTTTGATAAATGGAACTCCAGCCAATTAATAATAAACCTGGCCGATAATATCGATGGCGAAATATTCGATAAAGTCGAAATGAATATAGGAACCCTAAGCGAACCCACCAAGCGCTTTTACAAACTCATAAAAAACAAAGCAATAAACCACGGCGGGCACCCCGTATTACGCTGGATGTTGAGCAACGTAATGATATACCAGGATACAAACGAAAACATACGCCCCAGTAAAAAATCGAGCACCGATAAAATTGATGGCATAATGGCCGTAATTGTAGCACTTACCGCCCTTTGGAGCCGCCCACTGGAGGAGGATATTAATAAACGATTTGCCACCGAAGGCTTTGCAACAAGTTAGGAAATGTTAAATTTTAAAAGCTAAATGATAAATGAAAGCCAACCCCCTCACACCCCGCGCCAAAACACTCATAACCGTAAAGGGTTACGATAAAGCATTTACAACACTGTTAAGCGATCCACGCATACCAACACAAAAAGCCGCTTACGATCAACTCGAGGATGAATATATAAAACACTTTGGCCGCCGCCGTTACTCAAATTTTGCCAGTTACCGCCACGCCCGTAACTATCGACTTAAAAGAAAATAATTATATTTGATAACTTAAATTTACACCCATGAAATTAAAACTTTCCTCGTACCAAAAACTAAAACAAGAAAACCAAAAATTATTACAAGATATATATAACCTGGTAAAACTCGAGGACCAGGCGCCAGGGATAAAAACCCGATTAGAATATAATATTTATTTTAAAATTGAGGAGTTAACATTTGCCGGCACCGCCACCCCAAAGCAACCAACTGGTATATTAAACCAATGCCCACCATTTGAACCCCCACAAAACAAACCCATGAATAAATTACAAAAAGCAATATACGAAACCGCTAAACCATTAATACCCGAGTTACGCGAGCGAGTTAAAAATATAAAATTTGAAAGCCGATATATTGCATTTCCTTTTTTCCATGGTTCAGTTATCGACTATTTAATATTTGATAAAGAGGCAAACGATTTTACAAAAATCGAGTATAGTTTAGCCATCGGTACCGCCGTACAACTCGAGGGCATGCAAGATGAATGTTACACCGATGAAGTTAAAACCGAAACATTTTATTTACCTGGCTACTAATCACACCACTAGCGCGCGAATGTTTCGCGTGCTTATTTCAACCCAAAAATTAACAACCTTATTTAATTAACATTTAATAACATAGCCACTTATTACCACCCCACCGTATAAAAACATGTTAATACAAACGTAACATTGTTACCACAATTTTTTTAATACCTCGCCATACATTTGGCCCTTTGATTATCGAAAATCGATTAACCACTCAAATGCATGGATAATGTAAAATACAGATTTTTAGGTATACCAATTTGGGAAAAACGCAGTGGTAACCTTGGTACATTTAAAGCGCCAAGCTCCAGGCTCGTTGATATAATGGGCGGCGAAAGTAGCACCGGCATGGCCGTAACTCAAAACACCGCGCTAACCTTTTCGGCCGTGTGGGCATGCGTTCGTATAATTTCCAACACCGTGGCCATGTTACCCTTTGGCGTTTACAAAACCGATAGCAATGGCGAAAAGCACCGAACCCCAACCCACGCCAGCCACCGGCTTATACACTCCGAACCCAACCAAATACAAAGCTCGTTTACATGGCGCCAGGTAATGCAAGCCCACGCAACCCTTAAAGGCAATGCGTACTCAATTATAAAACGCAATGCAATGTTTCGCCCGGTTGAGTTAAAACTAATATCAAACCCCGATCATGTAACCCCTTACGAGTTTGAGGGCGATTTATATTATAAAATACAAGGTTACGATAAACCTTTTTTAGCCTCCGATATTTTCCATATACGCGGCCTGGGTTTTGATGGCCTCGCCGGTAAATCAGTATTAAGCGTTGCCCGCGAAAGTATAGGCAGTGCCCTGGCAATGCAAAAGTATGGTGGCACTATTTTTAAAAATGGCGGTGCCAAACGTGTGGCCCTTATGCACGACACCGTTGTAAAAGATGCTAACGTACGTAAAAATATTACCGATAGTTGGAATAATACATACGGCGGCCCCGACAAATTAAACAAAGTGGCGTTAATTGATGCCGGTTTTAAAGTGCAAGAAATTGGCATGAACCCCGAAGACGCCCAATTTATTGGCTCGCGTGAGTTTAGCGTAAACGAAATTGCCCGGTACTTTGGTTTAATAATGGATCTATTGGCAACCGATAACAACCCCACTTATGCCAGCGCCGAGCAACGCGCACTCGATTTTATTAAATACACCATGACCCCGTGGCTCGTAACCTGGGAAAGTGAAGTAAACCGCAAATTATTTCCTGACCGCGAGAAAGATACATTTTACTCAAAGTTTACATTAGAAGGTTTATTACGTGGCGATGCCGCGGCCCGTGCCCAGTATTACAAAGATATGTTTTACATTGGTGCACTTTCGCGCGATGAAATACGCCAACTTGAGGACCGTAATAAAATTGCCGGTGGCGAAAAATATTACTTACAAAGTAACATGGCCGAGGCCGACAAGCTCCAGGATATACACAACAAAAATAATACTCCGAAAAATGAAAACAGTTAAAACCACAAAGCCCGATAATAAAGTACTGGCCCGTTTTGCCACTGGTAATATAGGTATTGAAAAACGCGACGATGGCGAAACCTCGCGCAAAATAACCGGTTATGCCGCTGTATTTAATCGCTGGAGTAACCCGCTCGGGTTTGATGGTTGGTTTAGAGAAAAAATAGATCCGGCCGCATTTAACAACGTACTACAAAACGACGTGGTGGCGGTATTTAACCATGATAATAATTTGATCCTGGCGCGCAACAAAAAAACGCTTACGCTTTCGGTTGACACCACCGGCTTGCGTTTTGAGTTTGAGGCCCCCAACTCGCCAAACGGCGATAACGTACTCGAGGCTATCCAGCGCGGCGATGTAATTGGCTCGAGCTTTCGGTTTATACCAAAGGTAACACAATGGGCAAAGTCAACCGAGGAGGGTATCGAGGAGGACCGCACCATAATGGAAATTGATAATTTAATTGATGTTGGCCCCGTTACATTTCCGGCTTACCCCGATGCAACCGCCGAGGCCGATAAACGCGATTACGATAGTTACCTGGAGGCCAACCCACGCGAAACCCCACAACCCGCAAACGTGCCATGTGAGTGGCAACGCAATTTACGAGAAAAAGAACTTGAATTATATAAATAAATAAATCACAATAAAACACTTTACAATTAAATACTTTAAAAATGAAAACACGTAAAATTATTTTAGGACTAGTTACATTGTTATTTTTAACAATGTTTGCGGGTACGCTCGACGCGAACCCAGCCGAGGGAACACTCGCGGTAACAACTGCATTTGCCTTGGTGGTTGGTGGTATTAAATCATCAAAAGAATTAAAGGAAAGTAAGGCCGGCATTTGGGAACGCGCCCAGGCTATCCACGCCCTCGCTAAAGAGGAAAAACGCGATTTAACCGAAGATCAAAACACCGAGTACGATGGTTTAATTGCTGAAATGCGCGAGCTCGATAAAGAAATTAAACGAGCCGAGGAGCATGAAGCTCGCACGCTCGAAATGGCGAACACTCACATTAACAGTGTAACCAAAAAGCAAGAACAAAAAGAAGTACGTAGTTACTCGTTTGTTAAAGCCATCCGCTCAAAAGCCGAAGGTAAAGCACTCGAAGGGCTCGAGGCCGAAATGGACCAGGAAGCTAAACGCGAAGCCACAACAAACGGCGTTGCCATAACTGGTATTGGTATACCATCGATTGTATTAAGCGAAAAAAGAGATTTAACCGAGGGTACCGATAACCAGGGTGGTTATTTAAGCCCCACCGATACGGTTGGTTTTATTGAGGCACTACGCGCTAAAATGTTGGTTACTCAATATGGCGCCCAGGTAATGACCGGCTTAATGGGTAATATATCCATGCCAACACAAGCCACCGCCGCCAGCGCGGCATGGGAGGGCGAAGTCGACGCCGGTAGCGAACAATCACAAACATTTGGCGAGCTTTCACTAACACCGAACCGCCTTGGTTGTTATACTGAAATAAGCAAACAACTAATTATACAAAGCTCAATCGATGTTGAAAACTTTGTGCGTAACGATTTAATTATGGCCATACAATTGGCTATTGATTTGGCCGCGATTAACGGCTCGGGTTCCAGCGATCAACCAACCGGTATATTAAACACATCCGGCATTGGTAGCGTTGCGGGTGGTACAAACGGACTTGCCCCAACTTTCGGCAACCTGGTTAACCTCGAGCGTGAGGTATCCGTAGATAATGCCGATATTGGTAACCTTGCATTTATGACAAACCCAAAGGTACGTGCGAAACTAAAACAAACCGAACTCGACAGCGGCTCCGGTTTATTTGTATGGCCATCGGCAAGCGATGAATTACTCGGCTACAAAGCTGGAGTTACAACCCAGGTGCCTAGCACACTGGATAAAGGTACAAGTACCGGCGTTTGTAGCGCAATAATTTTCGGTAATTGGAACGACTTAATTGTAGCACAATGGGGCGGCCTGGATATTGTTGTAGATCCTTACAGCCTTGCAACTACTAATATGTTGCGCGTTGTTGCAAATAGCTGGTGGGATGTTGGCGTACGCCACGCCCAAAGCTTTGCCGCAATGGCCGACGCCTTAACTACTTAATAGTAGTATTTAAACTTTTACATTGGGTTGTAAATTTTGGGTTCCGCTAACCCGCTCACGCGGCGCGGCGGGGCCTTATTTTAAAACAAAAACCAACTCACTGGCGCGCGAATGTTTCGCGTGCTTTAACCAACAAACCGATGAAAACAAAAACCGCTTTATTTATTAAAAACGCCATGGGTATCGGTATGGCATATTTTGAAGGCGACACCGCCGAGCTACCTATAAATCGTTTTAACGATCTTAAAGAACTGGGTTACGTAACCGAGCCAACTACTCAACCCCCGGCCCACACAACCACAACCCCAATACCAAAAGATATACCAGGTTACAAGGCGATTGTAGCCGCTGGCTTTACATCGCTAGCCGACGTTAAAGCCGTGCCCGACTTAACCGAAATAAACGGCATTGGCAAAGTACTCGCCGCTCAAATTGTTGAGTATTTTAAAATATAGCATTTAAAATTTAACATTTAAAAAGTGGCATACAAATTACATACAGCTCCCACATCCGAACCGGTAACGGCAAGTGAGGCAAAAGCGCATTTACAAGTTAGCACAAGTGATGACGATACCCTCATAGCGGCACTAATAAAAGCGGCTCGCATGCATGTTGAAAGTTACACCAACCGCCAACTCATGCCAGCCACCTGGGAGCTTTATTTAGATGAATTTGCGAGCAATGTAATACGCTTGGAAAAATCGCCCAGCGTTGCCATTTCGCATATTAGGTATACCGATACCGACGGTAATGCCGCCACGGCCACCGCCGGTAATTACGCCATCGACATAGCCACCGAACCCGCCCGCCTGGCACCAACTTACGACGCCGCCTGGCCAAGTACTCGAGCAATTGAAAACGCCGTAATTGTAAAATTTACCGCGGGGTATGGTAGTGCCGCCCTGGTACCCGATGCCATTAAGTCGGCTATCCTTTTAATCGTCGGTTTTTTATATGAGAACCGCGGCGACGAAGGCCACCGTACAATGCCCAAATCGATAAATAATTTATTAGATCCTTACCAAGTAATACAATTTTGATTGATGAACAAAAAACCCAACATAGGGCAAATGTACTACTCGGTAACAATCCAAAATTTTACCGTGGCCAAAAACGACGATGGCGAACCCATAAAAACATGGGCCACTTTCGCAACTGTTAAGGCCGCCGTTAATACAACCAGTACCGGCGAGCGTGAGGAAAACGACCGCCAAACCGATGTAAGCGTATTAGAGTTTAGTATTAGAACCCTGGCAAACCTAACCACTAAAATGCGAATATTACATAACTCACTGTATTACGAAATAACCGGCATTACCCCAGTGGGCCGCCGGTATCAAATTTTAAAAACAATGCTTTCGTTAAAAAGCACTTATTAATAACATGGTACAAATAACCAGTAGTATACAAGGTTTTGACCAGGCCGTTAGGGCGCTGGATGCGTTACCGGATAAATTCCAAAAGCGCGCCATTATGCCAATGTTACGCCGTAGCACTCGCCCAATGATACGCTCGGCCCGGTCCAGGTTATTAGCTTATGGAAGTGCATATAAAAAGTTAGCAAAATCAATTGGTAATATTACAGCCAAAAGCCGTAACGCCATTATATACGTTGGCCCCAGGATAAAAGGAAAATGGGGCGCCATTGGATATATAGCCCATTGGGTTGAATATGGCACCAGCGGGTTAAAAGGTAAAAGCTCCGGCACACGCTCATGGGCTCGCACCGAAAAAAACGTACAATATGGCTCATGGGTTGGTGGCATAGCAAAAGGCGGGCGGTACCGTGCCGACCAACCACCAAAGCCATTTATGCGCCCGGCCATCGATGCCGAAAAAAATAACGTGGGTAAACTGGTAACCCAAAATTTTAGGGATCATTTACAAACCCAAATTAACAGACTACTCAAAAAGGTATGAACATAGGCAACGCAATATATAATATACTTTCTAACGATGCCACCGTAACCGGTATCGTAGGTACTAATATATTTCCATTGGCCGCACCCGATGGCACCGATTTACCTTACATAACATATTTTAAATTGTCGCACATACCCAATAAAAATAAAAGCCGGCAAAAAACTATCGAAACCCTACGCGTACAGATCGACAATTTTGCCATAAGTAATACAACCGTAAGCGCTTTGGCCGATGCCGTTAATAGTGCACTATCGTATTACACCGGCACCGTTGAAAGTATAAATATTGACATTATAACTTTTGAGGATGAAAACGATTTGCACGAAACCGATAGTAAAGTTTATAGAAAAGAACAAGATTATTTAATACGAGTTAAAAATTAGAGGCATGGATACAACGGGATGGAATAAAGGCGGCACTATTGCCGGATAAAAAACTAAAAACTAACAACCAAAGATATGGCACGCAAAAAAAAGATAACAACCAAAGACGGCGCAACCGGTGGCGTAAAAGTTACATTAACTAAAGATTACGTTTACCCCAATGGTATGATATTACGCGCGGGTAAATCGCCAATTGTAGCCGGTTATTTTGCCGACGAACTAAAGGCCGGCGGGTACCTCGATAAACAACAATCCAACCCAAAAGACTAGCGCGCGAATGTTTCGCGGGTTTAACATTAAACACATTAAACACTAATCAATAAAATAACAAGATCATGGCAACAACTGGAACAATAAACGCAACCCTCCTCGCTATTTGGGTGGGTGCCGTTAAAATGGATGTGCAACTAAATTGCGATTTGTCAATTTCACACGACCCCCGCGTATCAATAAATAAAGATTCAGCCGGATGGGAGGGCACACGCTCGGGTAAAAAGAGTTGGGAAATGAGCGGCGAAAGCGAAATGCAATACGATGCCACCCAAGGTATGGAGGAACTTTTTGATGCATTAATAGCCGGCACCGAGCTAACATTACAATTTAGTACCGAGGTAACTGGCGACGTACGCCTAAGTGGCGTGGCCCAGGTTACAAAACTCGATATAAGCGCCGGAGTTGAGGAGGATGTAAATTTTTCATACGCTTTTAAAGGTAATGGAGCAATTGCAAAAACAACTGTTTCGTAATAATTAGTTAAACAAATTGGTTGGAACCTGGCACCCCTATACATCGGGGCGCCTTACTCCAGCCTAACCCAAAAATTAAGTAAATGGATACAATTAAAATTGATGGTACAGCGTACCCCGTAAAATTTGGCCTTTCGGTAATACGAGCCTTTGCCCGTAATAAGGGTTTTATTTCGTTAGATGAATTTGAAGATTGGTATACAAAAGCCGCCGATAATAACCTCGAAATGCTCGACGATATTGCAACCCTTTTATTACTTGGTATTAAGCGTGGTTGTAAAAAGGATGGTATTGAGTGCGGTATTGATACCGATGATATACTCGATTTGATGCAAGGCGACCCCGCCGAGTTTGCAAAATTACAAACCATTTTGCAAAATTCAGTTGAAAGCGAGGCCGACGAAACACAACCAAACCCCAAAGCCGAAACCTCCAGCGATGAAAAAAAGTAATAAGCTGGGCGTGGATTGAGCGGCAAGCGCTTGGCGCGATGGGTATGGCGCTTAAAGATTACGAGGATATTACCCTCGCCGCGTTCTTAAATAAGCTGGCCGGCTTTTACGAGCTGGAGCAACAAAAGCAAAAAAATGATTGGCAAAGGTTTGATTACCTGGCGTGGATGATTGAAATTAACAACCCATATATTAAAGCCAATATGAAGGCAAAAACATTAACAGAATTTCAAAACCGAAAAAAGAAAAAAACAATAAAAAGAAAATTAACTAAAAAACAATTTGAGGACTTTATCGAATAATTTAATATTTAGAATTTAAAATTTAAAATTTCAATTGTGGGCAATTTAGCATCGTTAACATTTAGGCTTGGAGCAAACATAAAACAGTTTCAAACGAATATGCGTAAGGCTAGTAATACAATTCGTAAAACCGGTGCCGATATGAAACGCATGGGCAAAAGTATGAGTTTGTACATGACCGCTCCAATTGTAGCCCTGGGAGCGTTATCGTTAAAAGCCGCTGGCGATGCCGAGGAGGTAAGTAGTAAATTTGACCAGGTTTTTAGTAATATACAAAGCAAGGCCCGGGCCTCGGCTAACGAGCTCGATAAATCATTTGGGTTGTCCTCCATTGCCGCCAAAAAATTAATGGGCGATACTGGCGATTTATTAACCGGCTTTGGTTTTACCCAGGAGGCCGCTCTCGATCTTTCAACTAAAGTTAATAAACTGGCCGTCGATTTGGCGAGTTTTACAAATATTGAAGGGGGTACCGCAAAGGCAAGCGAGGCATTAACAAAAGCATTATTAGGCGAAAGCGAACAAGCCAAAGCCTTGGGTATTGTAATACGGCAAAACTCGCCCGAGTACAAAAATTTGGTTGCCGAAAAAATGAAAAGTTTGGGCGTATCTATGCTCCAGGCAAAAGCCCTAACGGCCTTAGAAATTGCCACCAAACAAAGCCGCAACGCGTGGGGCGATTATGCAAAAACACAAGGTAGTTTTGCAAACCAAAGCCGCGAGCTTACCGAAGATTTAAAAGATTTGGGTATTACATTTGGTAAGGTATTAATACCTATTGCAAAGTCGTTTATAGAAAAAGCGAGGAGTGTAATAAATGTATTCCAAGGCATGACCGATAGAGGCAAACGTACCATTGTAATAATGGCCGGTATTGCCGCCGCCATCGGTCCGGTTATTATAATATTTGGTACAATGCTTACAGTATTACCCGCCATTGGTGCCGCTTTTACGGCCATGCTTGGCCCCATTGGGTTAGTAATTGCCGCCATCGCCGCCATTGCCGGCGCGTTTGTTTATGTGGTTGGTAACTGGGATGCATTTAAAGAACGGTTAACAAATTGGGAGTGGCTTAAAAATGCCGCCATCGATGCATTTATAGGTATTATCAAAGTAAGCTCATTTTTTTTAAACGAGTTAACAAAATTATTTGGCGTCGACTTTGTTGCGCCCGTAGTTAAGGAGCTCGAAAAATTAAAGGGGCCAATACCCGAAATAGAAACCGAGTTTAAAAGCTTTGGCGATACCATTAAGGATATAACGCGCGATGCCATGCAAGCCATGGGGTTCATGGGTAAATCGGGTACTTGGGCATTTGGCGCCATGAGCTCGGGGGCTAAAGCCTCAACCGATAATATACGGGGTATCCTCCCACAAATAACAAAAATGAAAACTCGCGTTACTGATTTAAACACCGAGCTAGCAAAAAAACCCGATATATTTACTTTTTTCACAATGCAACTACGTAAGGCCGCTGGCGATGCCGCCAAGGAATTTAAAATATATAAGGAGTTTGTTATTAAAAGTTGGGAGCAAACCACGGATAGTATCCAGGCCTCCATGGTTCAGGGTATTGTTGCCCTGGGCACAACTTTGGGCGAGGCCCTTGGCGATATGATTAGCGGCGTAGATCCTAATTTTGGCGAAAAGGTTGTTGCCGTTATTGCCGGCTTTTTAAAACAAATTGGTACCGCACTTATTACTTACGGCGCTTTAATGTTAGCGTTTACGCTATTAAGCTCAAACCCCTGGACCGCCGCCGCGGCCATTGTTGTGGGTATTGCCGCCATTGCCGCCGCCACGGTATTAACAAACGCAACTAAAAAAGGCCCCACCGGCGCCAAACTTGCCGAGGGTGGTATAATACCCCCGGGGTTTAATAACGATACATACCCCGCTTTACTATCCAGCGGCGAGCGGGTAATACCCGCCGCCCTCCCACTTACAGCCGGCGGCTTGGGCGAGGATGGTATGCATTTTACCGGCACCAGCCGCATAAGCGGTAAAGATTTACTAATTGTATTTGATAAAGCAATGCGCGATCGCACCGCAATACGCGGCCACTAAAAACTAACGATTAACGATTAAAATAAATGGCAAGTAATATACGATATAGGGCAGACTGGACCAGCGAGGATGGTTATTTATATCGTATTGATTTAATTGATATTGATTATAACGATGTAACCAATAGCCTCGAAATTGGTATGGATACCTTTGACGGTTTTACACTCGATTACTCGGGCGAAAACCAAGGGCGGTATTCGCCAATATTAGCCAGCGAGTGCGTAATAAATTGCGTGGCCGAAGATGCCGCGTTTGAAACCTTAATCGACGATATAATTGGCGCCCAGGAACAAAGGTTTTTTGTAGTTATATATTTACATGATGGCGCGAGTTATGAATTATTTTGGTGCGGCCTGGTATTACAAGGGCTAATAAATATTGAAGATACCGCATTGCCGTACCCATTCCAATTACATGCCGCCGATGGCCTTGGCCGGTTAAAAGATATTGATTACCCAGCCACCGGGGCGCTGGCTCAAACTTTTATTACGTATTTAGTTACCATACTCGGCCAAACCGATTTACTCCAGTTTTGGGATACATACGATGTATTTTTAAAAACCGCCGTCGACTGGTACGAAGATTCACATTTCGCGGTATCGCCACCAGCTTATACCCTCGACCCGTTAATAGTTAGCCGTATTTTAAACGATGCATTTATGGAGCTCGACGAGTACGACGATGCCGTGGCAATTTCGTGCTACGATGTACTTGTACAAGTTTGCACCCGTTGGCAT
>Ga0233429_1001347_pt1 | contig 30210 bp, 18 predicted proteins | sample SI_118_April2016_3_FD_179879 | JGI IMG/M metagenome (GOLD analysis project Ga0233429, IMG submission 179879) | Seawater microbial communities from Saanich Inlet, British Columbia, Canada - SI_118_April2016_135_MG | ecosystem: Environmental > Aquatic > Marine > Inlet | place: Canada: British...
AGATGAGGAAGCGTATTAACATGAAATCGCAGCACCATGAGGTGTTTGCTTAATATGTTGGAGGCCCGGAAAGTGTCTCTTATTTTTTAAGCGATCTTGTCCGAATTACTTTGACGACTTACAGTCATGAAATGGTTCCTTGTTTTGGAATAAGTATTTATGATCGTGTTGTGGTTAACATTCTCCACTTGAACTATTTCTTGAATCAGGTTCGCATCTGGAGTTATAGTTTTTCAGAGAGGCTCTTAATAAATTAGTTTCCTCGTCAATTGTATTGTGCTTGCACATAAAGCATACTCGATAATCCATGCTACGTGCCTATGCATTCAATATAGTTTCAGCATCTTCTGGTTGAGTGCTAATTGATTCATTTTGGTTTAAAGAGGAATGAATATGTTTAAGAGTTCTCAAAATCGCAAACAGAAGAAGGATTAGCCCAAATAATGCAATGACAGAAATTGCTCCACCGATTACCATCAACGAAGTAAACTTAAACGAGTTTTTTTCTACTTGGGATTCTACCCTTTCCTCTTCTGCTAATTGTGAAGCAATTTCAAACTCATGTCGATCTGCCTCAATTCTTTCCTGCCTTGCCTTTTCCTTTTCGAGAAACATTAAATATGTATATCTAAGAGGCTCTGTTGCCGAGGATGAATCAATATCCTTTTGAATCTTTTTGTATTCGTTTGAGGCGTAGGTTAGGCGGGCAAGATTTTCATCAAAATCATTAAAAAATGCCCCGAGAACAACTTTAAGAACAGCATTCTGGCTGTCAGGGTCAAAGAGCGGAATAAAATCTGTGGTGAAAAGAATGAAATCTGGACTCCCATTATCTTCAACTAACCAGTTCAGCCAACCTTTTGTCATACTTACAGGGTCATCATATTGAATAGCCTTTATATTGTCTTTCATTAATCTAAGTGTTGAAGTAAAATCCTTAATCCCGAGTGATGGAACATCGAGATACGAGTTGAGCAATTCACCACGATGTGGTTGTTCGTAGACTTCAAGCGTTTGTATGAGAGATTCGATCAATGCTTTCTGCGAAACAATATTATTTTCTATACCAAGAGAGTTAAAAAGGTAGCCTAATCTGGCAGGGATGGCACTTGAAGAACTTTTCGCAGTTAGGGTTTCAACGACATCAGATTTGCTATTGTAATTGCCAGTACCGCCCGGATCACGATAGGTTACTGACCCGACTTTCCGGGTGCCTCTACGCATATTGTAAGATGGTTCAGGTGTCGTGTTATTGCTGACTGTTCTTGCTATTGCTTCCCAGCCAGAGTATTCGTTGGATGCATCAGAATGAAAGCTGAATGTTAGAGACCCATAGGAATTTGTGGATCTATATGTTAATGGTAATGTTAAACTTCCTCCTGTGAGATTGGCTATTTCTTTAAACCCTGTGGAAGGACCATCATAGATTTTTAATTGGTCATAATTATTTTCGGTGTAGAAGCGATAAAAGGTAATTTCAAGATCACTGCGTATTAATTCATCCCAGGCACTCTGCCCAATGCTTTTCTCAAATTGACTGAGTAAACTAATATATTGCGAGTCCAATCGAGTTTCCTCTCGAAGAATAGAGGATTGTTGATCTGGAACAGATTCCTCATTCAATTCGGTTTCAGGCTCTGGTTCTGGTTCTGGTTCTGAAGCAGTAGAACCAAAGTTTTGTGGGATCAAGGAGTTAATTTCATCCGCTGAGATACTTATCTGGGGTGGAGTTGAGGGGGTTTTAACTTTTTCGGCTGTCGCTGGGACATAAGCCCATATTGCGGTGAATATCGCAACCAACAATGCTACAATCGCAATTCCAGAAAGAACAACCCAATACCCTCTAGATATTGAAAATGTGAACTTCTCAAACTTACTAGTTTGTTTATTGTAATACATCTGTTCCCCTTCAGAGTAAATTATTTCATTATATCAGTTTGTGTTTGCTTGATAAACTATAGTCACATATGAGTGAAAGTCAAACTAATAAGTGGAGCGGTGATACCTTAATGTGTGAATTAACACTAGACACAATAATTACATGTTCTATAGATAGGCTATTTCGAGAACCTAATTAATGTATCTATTGGATTGTAGACTTTGTAGAGCCAAGAATTATTTGCTGAAGATGCTGGAGTGCGGCGAGCCTCTTCGAGCTCACAGGAACAAGGTTAAGATTGTGATTGGGTATAACCGGGCTCTTTCTGTGATTAAGGATAATAATTATCATTAATAACATATTGATATTACTAGAAATAATAAGTATTGGATGTTGATATGGTAATCTTACATTTTTTAAGCTAACAAATTCAACGGTGTGGTCGCGGGTATTATCGACCTTTATTGGGAGTTATTTTTTAATAGTTCACTCCTGCTAAAGAATAGCGTAGAAATTCGCTGCATAGTTCCATAAAAAGATTTGTAAAGAGAAATCAAACGAAAGGGAAAATGATGAAAAGGAAAGTTGCACTGGTAACAGTATTGATGATCGCATTTGTGTTTTTGGGGTGCTCGGGCGGTATGAAAATTGTAAAATCTCCTCATTCAGACTTACAATTAAAAGCAAATGAGCTTGTTAAAAATGGCGGCCTTGCTGTTGTAGGAACTGGCATCTCGTCTCGTGAGGACTTGGCTAGGAAACAGGCGCAGAATGATGGACGTACCTTACTGTCTAATGCCCTTGAAACAAAAGTTAAGGGATATGAAAAGCAATTTCAGGAAGAAATTGGTACGGCTGGAGATGCTGAAATTAATGAAGCATTTCAAACAGTGAGCGAACAACTCACCAAATCTGTATTGGTCGGTGTTTTGCCCACTGAAGAAGTGATTACTCTTAAAGATGACAAATATACAATATATACTATTATGGCGATAGACCCGAAGATCTTCATTCAATCTTTTCAGGATCAAATGAAAGAACAGAAGGCTGTATATACAAGATATCGTCAATCTCAAATGCACAAAGAAATGGAACAAAAATTAGAGGACTATGATAACTTCTAAATTAGTCCTATGATCAGCATGAAGCATTCGATATGCAGCTTCATGCTGATCTTGATGTGCCCCTTTTTGATAGGGGACCTGTATTGTCAAAATTCATATCCTGATTGGTTTCTCCATCCGGTAAAATATCCTCGATACATTACCGGATATTCAACTGCAGAAGTAATTGAAGCAATAGATGATGCTATATGGAGATATTCGTTGTCCAAAGAAGGATATTTGGTGGGGGATGCGAGTTATTTTAACAATGAAGATAAATGGGAAAGAGACTATCTTATTGAAGCTCAAGCACCCCTAGTTCAGAAAAAGCAGCTCCTACAAATATCTTGTTTCCAAACGTCACCTTATGGTGGGGGAGAACAAATCTGCATTTTTAAGCAGACTAACATTAATTATGATAAGGTTACCACCTTTGCTGATGAGAATGTCTCTGACATTATACCAAGATGGGTAAAAAAAGGACCCTTCTATATAGAAAAAGACTACTACTATGCTGTAGGCAAATATGTATTAAAAGGCAACGAGAACGATGCCTGGCGGACTGCCGAAGAAGATGCGTTGATTGAACTAGCTAGTGCAGTCGGTATTGGTCTTTATCAATCAGGATCTAAACGTGAATTAAAACATAGCGTTTCGAATACTACTGAGGTCGAAGAGTCAGTAAATATATTAACATATTCTTTTAATCACGAATTCAGAGATTTGCACGTTCTTGAAAGGTGGCTTGATTACAAGGATACTGACCCAGATAAAAATGTTCGGGCATACATATATGTTTTGGTTCGTATTAAGGCCACAAATATCAAACAGCATTTGACGAGGAACTAATGAAGTATTATTTTCTTTTATTCTCCATGACGATTACTCTTTCACAAGCTCAAACAACTTGTGTTAACTATTCACCTATCATCAACGAAACTAGGTTTGTGCTAGTCGTAGATGTTTCTGGAAGCATGAGCGGACAGCCACTGAAAGATGCAAAAGTTGGATTAAAAGCGTTTGTAAATAGGATGAAGAGCACTGATGCAGCTGCGTTGATCACTTTTAACACTTCAGTGACCATTTCGCATCCTATGACAAAAAACACCGGAGATCTTGCTAAAGTAATAGATGCGCTGGAGGCCAGGGGGGGTACGCATATTTATGATGCTGTAGCAAGAGCACTTGAGTTGTGCAAAGGGTACGAGGAGAGCAGTGCGATTGTACTTTTTACTGATGGGAATGATGGTGGTTCTAAATTTACTCCAGTGCAAATTGAAAGTATGATAGGATTTCAGGGAAGCGCTTTTTATGCCATTGGGCTTGGCCAAATTGATAAGCAAGCTTTGACGACCCTAGCACAAAAAGCTTCAGGAGAATTTGAAGCTACCGCTACAAGTGCTGCATTGAAGGAGCTATATGAGAAAACTATGGACATTTATAAGAGTAAACATATCAAAAATAGAAACCAGATGAGCGAGATTCAAATTCATTCTATACCAGCCCAAAAGAAGATACTGATAGATGGAAAGCATCAGGGGAAGACACCGCTAAAAATTTCAAATATCTCGCCAGGTGAACATGAGATAAGTGTTATTTTTGACATAGGTGAATGGACTTGTAATACTTCTATGAAAGCTGGTATGTTGGGTGAAGTATTTGCAGTTGAATCTGAGGTGACTAAAAATATTGCTGTTCTAAGCATTCCCCACGGCTCTGCAGTATTCCTCGATGATGATTTCCAGGGCTATACCTCAGATGTTGGACTAAGAGCCACTGGTGAAAAGCCGGGGGGAATCTTCAAGCGAATAAAAAGTGTTCCCGATTATTCTCAAGAATTAATACTTCAACATGTGCCAGTTGGTCAACATGTTCTAACAGTAATCCCCTTTGGAAACTCAGATATTGGATCTGTATTTAATAGCGTTAACTATCCATTTACAATGGGCAAGAATAATTTGATTATTTCAGTTGATGCTCTCAGGGGTAAGACAGATTTACAGGAGACTTTTGAAGAGCTTGTTCCAAGTACTCGACGATTTAAACTAGATCAATCAACGATATTTGATGATTTTTAGCTCGTCAAACACTAGTAGAAGCCAGGCAATATTGACAATGAAGCAATGGATTTCAGACATGCACAATAAACCTATCGGGTGGGTATTTATTCGAAGAGCAGTTATGTTGCTCATTCTTCAAGTCCTCTTTTATTCGTGTTCATCTCAGAGTGAAAATTTAAAAAAATCAAACAGAGGCGGAAAACAAACAACCTCTAGCATCGAGCGGGTTAGGAAAGCCTTAGATCAGGGACAAAATGAAGTTTATGTAAAAGAACCAGCGAAATGGGATTTAACTGATGAGAATTACATTTATGGCGAAAAGTGCCAAGTTAAGACTACTGATTTAAATTCTGATGAAATTATTAGAGAACTTAAGGCTCAGGTTTTAACGGATCTAGCTGAAGGGCTAGAAATTACCATCAAATCCGTCTTTTTTAGCCAGATTAAGGAAGATAATGAGGGCATTTCTGATTACAAAAATTCTATTATTACGACGTATTCAAATGCAAAATTTACTCGCGATGATTTTGAGCTGGTCATCTCTCCACAAATGGAAAATATTAATAATGGTGCAAATATTTGCGTCAGAGCTAGACTTAATAGAAAGCAATATGAAGATCGACTAAAGCGTGAGAAAAGAACTGCTGAGCTCACGGCTGGAGATGAACTTGAGTCAGCACGAATAGCGCTTGAACAGGGGAATATGTCCCAGTGTCTTACGAGTTTGACCAAGTGTAAGTACTATATCGATATAGGTGGTGGGGAGATAATGCGCCCTTATTATAAGGACTACACCACTAACAGATCTGTAAGTAATCAACATGCAGAGATGCTCGAGGATATTCGAAAGTTGATATCATTTGAAGTGGTAGGTCACACTGATATGACAAAAATCACGTTCACTGAGAAGGAAAATAGGACACTAGGTGTTCGATTATACTCCAAGAAAGGTGGGCATATTGATTTTCGCGGGATTGACCTCGAACTTGTTTCTGATAGGAATAACACTATCGTCAAGTGTATGTCTCCGATCGATGAAAATGGTCAAACCATTTTTGATTTTAGTGGGATTTCATTAAGCACAGAGAAAGAAATATTTACGTTGCGACCCTCATTTGTTCACACCTGGGTTAATGATGAACAGGATTGGGGACAAAGCGATTCATATAGAAACTATCTTGCTAAATTTAGAATAACTCAGATGGGATTATTGTATAATCCTTTCCCGAGAAACAATATTCTTCCTGCAATATCTTTTGGTAAAGGTATTCAACTAACTCAGATTGATGCCAAACGTGTTCATTCTGAACTACGTTCACTAGTTGCCCCGGACTCACGATTTTTCAATTTATTAGCGCCTGGCACTGGGTTGTCAGAATCTGAATTGCTTAGTGTTCTCTCTCCGGATAGAATGCTTACAAGAAGAGAGCTGAATCGTCTGGAAGTGTGCAACATGATTATGTTAGTTTCCATTGAGAAGCGAATAAAAGAGGCGTTTGAGGTCTCAAAATCAGATAGATACGAATTATCATTATCATTACAATCAGTAGTGGGCGAATCCATTGTGGTTCTAGGCTCTACCAAATTAGCTGGGGACTATTCTGAAGCAGAAATCCCCGTAGCTTTGCAAAAATTATACAAAAAATTTATGGGCGAGTATTTTTACAGAACTATAAAAATTCAATCTAATTTAAAAATCAAACATAAATATACGGTTAATGGGATTCAATTGAAAACAACTCCAAAAGAAAAGGAATCGGTTATAAAAGATCTCTCCCGGTATCATCCATTGAACGTTTTGCATGAGCACCCAGAATATAGACCTGTAGAAATATCATTTCCACCTACCTATTTTTCACACACATCTACAAATATGGGAAAAGCGCAATCAGAGGCTATTACTACTGCAAAAATATCCCTGGTTCCCAAATCGGGATCGTTAACAGTAAATACATTTGACAAAGATACAGGTGCTCGAATAAAACAACATTTTAGGCTTTCATCGTCAAAACTTTATCAGACCCGGTTCTTTATTATCCCATGGAACGGTGCACAAAAGGATTCAAACAATGTGACATACAGCGAATTAAGTCCAGGTTATTATACTGTAATAGCGACTGAAAATGGCTATACAACACCACTACCGAAAGTTCAATATGTATATGATGACCTGGAGCATCCCAAATCACAGCACGTAAATTTTTATTTATCGCGGAAATCAACTTTGTTGGCTGTTGCCTTGACTACTTTGGCACCAGGTGCAGGTCATTACTATATGGATAAACCTCCGTGGCAAATAATGGTCCCAGCAGTGGCCTATGCAGGTGCTATAGCGTTTACTTGGCAAAGTTACAATACATACAATTCATCAAGAGCTCTATTCTCTGATCTTCAATCATCTTATTCGGGCGAGAATGATCCCTTTCTTGCAGATCAATACCGAGCTGAAGGGGATCTGGTTTTCGACAAAATGCAAACTGCAAGGACGAATGTTTATCTGGGGATTGGCAGTATTATCACGACAAATGCACTTACTAATGTCATCTTAATTATTCAGAAAAAATTAGATAGATAGAGTAAGTCCATGAAGCGTTCCACAATTATTGTAATTTTGCTATCATCAATCTTATCTGAATGCACACTAAACGACCCAGAGTACAAGCTTGATTTTGATCGAGTAGACACGACCCCAAACGGAATTCAGGTTCAACCTATCAATTTGTTTGAGGTTGAGATAACGTGGACCGTCGTAAATAATGAAGAGGTGGATGGCTATTCCATTTATAGGGGTGTGCAAGGGAATAAATCTCCTGAGCCTACAGGAGATTCTTTTGAGAAAATAACATCAGTTACCGTTCTGAGTGGTGAGGTCCAATATACCGTAATTGACAGCTCAGCAGAGTTAAATAAATGGAATTATTATTATGTCGTTGCCAATCATAAAGATCAATCTTCGATAAAATCGACGGTAGCGGGTTGTCTATTTTCTATCAAGTCACCCTCGGTCTCCTTGGTAGTGGGGGGCGAAAATGATGACCAGATTATCCAATCCTACGTGCTAAGTAATACTGAACTGGATGGCATAGAAATTTATCGCATCAGCGAAAATGATACAATAAAATCTGTATATGCAAGAGTTGATGCGGACTCGGTGATCACAATTATTGGTACAATGCAATATGATCAAGATGCTATCCTATCCATGTATTATGGTCGTCCGCTATTCGCCTTGGTTGACGTCAAGCCAAATACTCTTTACGATTTTAAAGCTAGGGCATTTATGGATAGAGACACTATTCGAAGGTATACTAGTCTAAGCTTATCAAACACCATTGAGCTTCAGAGGGAATACCCAACTTCAATTACCACGCTACCTCTCTCCTCAAATATGTCTAGGTTGTACTTTCTCTCGTTTGATTTGAGTCCATATGATTCTATTCTTATTTATTCTGTTGAGGAAGCATCGATGAATATCATGAGTTCACTTCCTATTGATAAAGGCATGAGATTCATAGATAATACGGGAGAAAATTTTACAGTATTTGATATTGAATGTCACAGTAGTAATATTATCCCAATAAAAACAATATTTTGGGGTCAATCATCTCATACGGCACTTTGGGTAGATAATGATATCCAAGATTCGACAGGTACTCGATGTTTAGAGGTGCCAGGTTTTCAAATGATTGAGGAGGGCCTATTTTTCCCTGGGTGCAACTCTGGTCATAGTAACCTCGATTGTGAGGGCGAGGGATATGAGATAGATAGATTTTACATGGCAATATATGAGACTACCGATATGTTACCCTCGAACTGGCCACCCTTGCGAGGTGAAATCCCTGTTGAATATGTTACTTGGGATTCAGCTGTTGGTTTTTGTGAAATGTTAGATATTCAATTCCCTGGATATGAATTCAGTTTGCCAAATGAAGCACAATGGGAGTTCGCAGCAAAATATTCCTTTCAAGAAAATAGGAATTATTCATATCCCTGGGGTGGGCCGGTAGACATTTATCACGCCAACTATGCAAATTCAAACTCTGGAACAATCGCAGTTGGATCGTATAACCATCCAGGGTTTTCAGGGCAATATGATATGGCCGGAAATGTCATGGAATGGGTTTATTCAAATTATAATGAGACATTTGATCCCAACCTACCAAACATTTTGGAAGACAACTGGAAAGTTATTAGGGGCGGTTCGTTTTGGCAAAATCCAGAAGATATCATGACTACATCCCGAGGATATTTACCTCGTAGTACTGAATCGGAAGGATTGGGATTTCGTGTCATTATGCGTCCAAATGAATAGGAATTAATATGAAAATATTTATAGTCTCTACACTTCTTTTTTTCATTTCGCTCTTTGGAGGCTGTTCAGTATTTTCGCCTCCCTTAATGATCGAGACTATTAATGTAGATGGTCAAGACGGCCAAGGAGTTGCGGCAGTAGAGATTGAGGTTTTTGATCAGCAGACCGAGATGCAGTTTAAGCAAGTAACAGACGAAAAGGGGATGGTTAAATTCCCCAAAGTAAAGAACAAAAAGTTTCACCTCACGGTGCCTGGGGGGGGATTATATTTCCCAGTAGATACTTTTGTGGTTATGAAAAATATGAAAGAACCTTTTGCTCTTCAGCTTGAAGAGATAAAAACTATTCTTCTTGGGAATGTTCTTGAGGACAGTACATACCGTGGAATAGAGGGTTGCATAATAATGACTGATCCTGGAACTGTTGAATCTAAATCCAATTCAAGTGGCCAATTTGTGTTAAAATCAAAAAAATTCACAAATACTCCATATACAATAAAGGCTATGCATGATGACTATCTCAATGGAGATGCCAAATCAATTCGACTTGCACTCAATCAGAAAAATTCAATACCTGCTATCATATTGCAAAAAAAACCGGAACCTGATCTGCTAAAACCGACGGATCCGGTCCCGCCTCCAACACCACCAGGGTCGGGTCAAATATTTCGACGATAAAAGAAAATGGAAAGAATGAAAACAAATACTAGACATTTGCACAATGGATTCATACTAATTGCCATCAGTGTGTTGATTTTGAGCGGCTGTTGGCAAAAAACCTATAATGTACAAATTAATGTCGAAGAAATTAACCAAACCTCAGGTATTAGTATCTCATATAGGCTTAATAATGGCAATAATACGCCTTTAGGAACAACTGGTAGAGGCAAATTAAATTCTAATATTCCGGATCTGAAAGGCGATTACAGTATAACTATTCTAGCAACGAAACCAGGTTATAAGGTTGCCATAGTATCACCTAACTTTCCTATAGAGATAAACGATAAACGAAAGGTGATTGATGTAAAAATACGGGCCACTCCCAATGAGAAGAAAATACGAATTATTTCCACTCCAGGAATACCTGGCATTAAGACCACTTTGGACGATGGCCGTGGAGGATCTGCCTCGTCCATGACAGATAATTCTGGCGAAGACAAAATATCGCTAAAAAGTGTTGATTGGAGTTCAGTGAAATTTTCATTTTCTCATCCAGATTATTTTGTTTCATCTAAAAGCGAGGGTAGATTCATAGAGTTCAATTACATTCCGACAACAATTCAACTTTCAATATTTCCGAAGCGAGATTTAACCTATAATTTAAAAATCGTGAATCCGATTGATGGAAGACCAATAATTGGTGCAGCTGTGTCCGTGGAAGGGAAGGAGAATGAGTACCTTTCGAGGATTGATGGATCTGTACAAATCCCTGTAAATACAGCATTTCTAATGGAGAATGAATATATACTAGGAACTCAAATAGAAATAGCTGTTGAAAAGACTGGTTACGTTGGAAAGATAGTTAAGTATGAAATATCAAATGATTATTCTGATCCTGAAAGGGTCTCAGAAATCGTCAATCTCCAGCCAGCAAATGAATTAACTATAAAAGTTAACGATAAAGTGGGTAGGCCACTGGCAGGTATTCCAGTCTCAATAGATGGATTGGAAACAAAAGTCACTGATGTTTCCGGAAAAATCCTATATCAGTATGAAGCAAAACGCGCCAACGAAAAGATAATTGTTTCAATTGAAGAAGAAAATATGCTTCCCCTTCAACGGGAAATAACATTAAGTGTTATAAATAAAACCGAAACTCTCGTTGTCTCTCCGTTTAGCTATTATCTGGAGGTAAGAAATAAAGCGAATAGCGTTCCAATTAGTGGTGTCACAGTATCTGGGCCATCAAATGTATCAATAACCTATCTAGATGCTGGAAAAGTTCAGCTACTATTTAAAAAAATTGATGAGGTCTATCGCTTTCAGGTAGTAGATACTCAGGGAACCTATGAATCTACCAACATCAAGTTAGATATAAATGCACACAATCTAGGTGAAAGCACGGTCATCGAGCTATCACCTAAGACCTTTGTAATATTTGAACTTGTAGACCAAAACAATGAACCTCTCGCGGGTGTTAATATGTTTAGCTCAAGCGAAAATATTGGTGTAACCAATAATGATGGAATCCTCAGAAAGGAGATCACATACTCAAAGGACCCACTGTCCTTTGAAGCAAGGAAGGCTCAATTCAAATCGAAGAGTGTAACAAAATATGTTAGTCCCGGTATGAATTCATTCCGTATGCAATTGAGTAAACTAGAGCTAATTGTTACGGTTATTGATAATGAAACAAAACAGGTTATACCTGACGTCGATATAAAGATTAATAACGCCAAGTATATTACAAATTCAAAAGGGCAGATATTATTTAATCCAATATCAGATAATTCGAATATTGTTCTTCAAAACTCTGGCAAAAATGGGATTTATTTAAAGTCCCGATCTGAACACATTTTTGATAGTAACTCAAATAGCTCTGCAAAACTTTATCTTCAACCTAGACCTTCGATTATTGTCAAAACAATTTTCATGGATCCTTTTGGCATGAAGGGGGAAATCTCAGGTGTAGCACTTTCGATTGAAGGGGAAAACGTTGGGATCACGGATGCTAGCGGGTTCTTAACAATTCAGCTAGATGAAATTGGAAAAGACTTCTCAATAAGAGCGGAGAAAAAAGGTTTTATTTCAGACTCTATCCATGTGCCAGCGCAAAGATCTACAGTCTATAGAACAGAAATAATACTCCAAGGGATCACTGCATTTGTCAATGTAGTTGATGTGAGCTATAACAAGATAGAAGGGGTAAGTGTCTCTGTTGATGGTTCGTATCCTACTCAAACAAACAATTGGGGTCAGGCGGTGGTTAGGTTATCCGAGCTTAAAAAAGAGGTCAAAATAAATATTTCTGACTCTAATAACAGGTACGTCAGTAAAGAAATTAGACATGTATTCAAGGAAGCTAAGGAAGCAATACAAGTACAACTTGTACCTAAACCTGTTGATTTAACAATAAGGGTTGGATACTCTGACGGCTCACCAGCAATCGCCAATGTTGAGATTTTACCTCCACCTACAAATACAGGTGAGACACTTTTTAAACTTACAGAAGGTATGGTCACTATTCCGGTATATAAGGCAGGAACATATGAAGTGAAATACACAACTCAAGGTACTTTCATAACCGGTTCAGATTTAGTAAGGGTTGATCTTGGTCTTAACGAAATTAAAAAGGACTTCAATATTCCTAGTGCGAGTATGAAAGTTCGCATTGATAAAGACAAGGTGGTCAATGTATCTGTATTCGCCAAGGGGAAAAATCAGGATTTCACGAATCTTATAGGGACTATCCCTGGCGATGGTAAATCTGCCATTGATTTGAATGGACCTGGCTATACAGAATACAAGTTAAGTTTTACCCGTCCAGGCTGGAGCGCATTAACCGAGGTGGTAGTAAAATTAACATCCCCAGGGCAACTGTTTGACCTAAGCCTGGGCGATCAATATCAATTATGTAAAAACTTAGAGAGTAGGGGAGATTGGGATAAAGCATGTATAGAATGTGCTAAAGTGGACGAGAATGACCCATTTTATTGTGATGCTGCTTCAATATTAATATTCATTTACAGGGATCAGCTGGATGACAATTTAAGTGCAGCGTACCATGCGAATCAATATCTAGATTTGATGAATTCCACTTGTGGAAAAAGTTGGAGCTATTATTCGATATTTTTTGCTCTTGTTGCGAAATTAGATCCAATTCCAACAGAATTTATTGAAGGTAATCGTATAAACGAGATGTACAATGAGTTTAAAAATTTGGCTATTCTCACAATCTCTGAAACAAATCAAAAAAATGAAGCAATTGAACTAGTTGATATCTCGTGTGCTGAAATCACATGTAATAGAATCAAAGCTCTAAAAGTTGAACACACTAGAAGAATGGGACAAACTCTTAGGCAAGCTGAACTGAAACAAACCGCACAATTGCTCAACAATGAATTAAGAGATTACATCCAGAATCTTCCCCCTAATTTGTCATCATATTACTCAAATATTGCGGCTAGCACTCTAGCCCAAATGTAAGGTTTATTTATGAGACGGGTAATCATATTAATATCTTTGATTTTGGCTATTGGAGTGGCTCTATTTTATAAATACATGATTATGGTTACACCGCCCGTTTTTGTAACAGCAGATAGGGGATATGGGGATGTATTCCAGAATATACAATTTAATAATGGCTACACAGGTCAACCCAATCTCCAAGAACACTATTCAAATCTTCAAAAGTTGGAAATGTTCAACAAAAATATTACCAGAGAACGTTTAAATGAAATTGGCGTATCGGATTCTATTCAATTGGGAAAAGCTCAACTTTACTATTGGTTATGGGAGACCTATTCTGCCGCAGCCCTATTAGCAACTAAATTGTCGATTGACTTGTATTTAGGCCCACCTATCTCGGTAACGAATCCCAAATTACCACTTCATGATGTTGAGAATCTCAGTACCATTGCGTCTAAGATTGTGAACAAGGCACTAATAAAACTCTCTAATAAACTGGACATGGAAAATAATTCAGGAGAATTAATTAAATTTATGGCAAGCCAGTCTAATATTTCTGAGTGTGACTCTACTGTGTTTTCACCACCTGAAGCCACGATTCAAGACGATAGCAACGCCTTTGTAGTTGATCCTTATGTGTTTGGTGTCTACGCCAATTGTTTCCGCACCAAAGCAATGTTGGCCTACAAGGAAATACTGGAAGGTAATAATCGAACTGGATCTGAATATTATAAAGCATACCTGCAATATCTGATGCTCTTGGGGAGCGATTATGGTGGAACAAGTCTGCTTACCGATAATGTGAATGATAAGTTTATTTTGAGCCTTGCTGATTCGATGCAACTAGGGTTATACTCTGATCTTCTTTTTGATGTTACCTCACTATTGTTAGACAAAAAGATTTTATCCTTCGAAAAAGCACACAGCATCATTAAGCATTCAGAGTTCCCATATGCTGAACTTTTGTTGTCCCTCTTATCAGTAAATACATTTTCAGAATCTGTCATAGATGTAAAAGCTGCTCAATTTCCCAATTGGTCGGAGATAGTATCTCTGACTGACCCCATTCTGGCTCCAAAACTAGTTGAAAATTTAGCTAAATATTATGATGCACAAAAAGAATATTCGGAGAGCTCATTACTGATAAATAATTTTTGGTTTGCAGATGCAAGTAATTACCCACCTAAAGTTTGGTGGTTTGATAATTATCCAGAATTTTTGATATTTTCGTATGCCTTTGGTCGGCTAGATGGTGGCAGACTACCACTATGGATAGATAACCTCTATCGAATATCGCGGGGCGATAAACTGCTTGGGGAATTGCTGGAATTAGCCAAATACTACAACATGGTTGCATTTTATTAGTTATTACTAATAATTGAATTTGAAATAAAAGATTTTGGAGAACTCCAAATGAAGCTAACACAATCTATGTGTGGATTTATTGCTCAGACTTTATTGCTGCTGATCTCAACAACTAATGCTCAGGAACATGACTATTTTGGTTTGAAGTATGCTGAACCCGTCATTCATGCAGAAGCGCTCGACCCAATATATGGCAGGCGAGCTGAGGACCAGATACGTATGGGGGAGTTTATTTATAGTCGTTTGTGGCGATGGAACAGTCGACTCAATCTTGAACCTGATTTATGTGTCTCACTTCCAACAATCACACGTGATGGCAAAGATGGACTATCATGTAGTTTACGGCCAGATCTAAAATGGCCTGATGGAACTCCCCTTACCTCGGATGACATAAAATTTACGATCCAAGTATATAGGACAAGCGGAAAGGGCTACTTAAAGGAAGCATGTGATAATACAGAATTTAACAGAATTGATGATCAGAATTTTGAATTATTTCCAGTTGGAAAGGCTACTGAATTTGCATTTAAAACCAAACTAGCTTTCGCTAAAATTCAAATATTTCCCAAACACATCCTTGTCGATCCTTATATGACAGCTCAAGATTCCTATGTGAGGCGACCTCAAGGATCTGGACCCTTCCAACTAGAATCTATTTCTAAAAAAGGAGAAAAAGCTGAACTATTGTTTAAAAGGAATCCGTACAGTGTTGAAGGTTCACCAAAATTTAAAATCAACGAGGTTAAAGCAGTCACCGAACCGAGTTTTTCCAATCAAATGAGCGATATAAAGACAGTTAACGAGATGAGCTATAACGAGGGAGACCATAAAATCGATCTTTTAATAGAGGAAATCTCAAAACAACAGCTTATCTATCAACTTCGAAGTCAAGGTCACCTAAAGCACCAAAAATATGCAAGAAATTCATGGACTGCTATCGCTTTAAATACAAGAAAAAATCACCTAAAATCTACAGCTTTTCGAGTTCAACTGGATAACGCAATTGATGATAAGAAAATAATTAAAAACCTATTTCCTGACGCTGCTAAGGATATTACCGGACCTTTCATCCGCGACTATGGGATATATGTGGACTCTTTACGAGATCGTCATGCTCCTGCAGGTGAAATAATTGAGCACTTGAAAAAACAGGGATATATCCTAGACAAAAATAATCAACTTGTCTGGGTCGATCCTTCCACTGGTAAGAATGAAAAAGTCGAATTCCGCCTTATATATAACCTGGACTTTGTGCGATCAGGAAGTCGAGAGGAACAGGCTCTCAAGCATATTATTGAACAATATAAAACTCTAGGTATTCAGATCATCAAGGATGGATTAAAACAAAGCGCCTTCAATGAAAAGATGTCTGATTCAACTTATTGGGATATGGCATTCGTAAGATATACTTTTGGCTGGGACAATAATATTACACCTCTTTTTACATTCTTAAACGATACTGGATATCGAAATCCTCTTTTACTAAATGAGTTAAAAATTTATGAGAACAGTAGAGAGGCAGCTAAAAAAAGGTCGGGTGAGCGAATTCATCAGCATTGCTATGATAATGTGCCCTACTTGTTCTTGTGGCATGTTGATCCAGAAATGTATTACCGAAATATCATTGATAATATAACAATTACACCAATGACCTTTTTTACTAGCATAGGTCAATGGTCAGTCAGACCAAGATAAAAGGTCTGTCACAAGTCAGGTATTTAATGTGCTCTCGATAACAATTCGTTATATTGTCATACTTGCTGTAGCACTTTCACTACTCTATGGGTTGCTCAACACTATTCCTGATTCAAGAACTGAGGAGAGGATAAGTTTAATATCATGGTTAGGAAATGCTGTAGAAGGGGAACTCACCACTCGGAATTATCATTATCAGATTACTTTTTGGGGCAACGATGCTGATGAAAATTCAATTTCTTTAGGGTCCGCATTTATTTCGTCATTTGTGAATACATCATTAGCAGTGCTGCTTATTTGGATAGTATCTACACTCGTAAATTCCTCACTTGTTGGTTCATCTGAGATTATGAAACGAGCTGCTTCACCTGTGAGTAAAACTCTAGGCCTCTTGTCAAATATCCACGTAATGGTGATGGGTTTAATTTTATATATAACCCTCAATGGTGAAATTAATTCGTTGGGACTGATCATCATAATTGGACTCTCAAGCAATATTTATTATGATGTAGAAAGTGAACAAAGACTCTATTTTTCGGATATATTAAACAAAGATTATGTCCTAAATGCAAGAGCAATGGGTGATTCTGTCTTTAAGCATATTGTAAAGCCAGTGAGCACCTACTCTATTACACAAATTTTGGGAGTTTGGCCTTCTGTCCTCACAAATGCAATGTTTGTGGAGATTATTTTCCAAAAATCTGGTATTGGCAGCTTACTATTTCAGAATATTCTTGGACCGGCAATAAGCAGCAATCTTGCCCCTGAAATTGACGTGCTTATGTACGTAGCTAGTATTATTATACTCTCAATATTAGCTATAAGTTATATTAAAGAATGTATTTTGTTTAAGCTGGTAAAATGAACCTATTATGATAAGAATATTGAATTTAATTCAACTTGTACTTGTGATTATCATTTTAATATTAATCATTATACCAGCAATCACTACTACTCATATTTCTCCTGTTGTGGACTCGGAAGGGAATCTCGTAAAAAATTTATCCTTCAGTTTACAACATCCTCTTGGGACTGACTATTACGGCGAAGACATATTCCAAAAACTTTGTATTGCGACGTATAATAATATTAAATATGCATTTGTTGCGCTTATTTGCTTCCTAGGAGTCGGTATACCGCTTGGTGTTTCACTAGGATTCAAAGATCGTTCAACTCATCTTGTGTTTTTAAAATACTATATTTACAAAAAACGGTATTCTGTTTTATTCTTCAAAGTTATACAAAATGTCGCAGCGGTCGTCATACACGCATTGCAATCGATTCCAATAATCATTGCCATAACGATTGTGGTTATTATTAATCAACTCAATATTAGTCAGCCCGAACTTCGAATATATGCAGATATGCTATTTTTAGGTATATTTCTAAGTCCTAAAATAGCTGTTACGTTAGCAAATCACATTGAAGTTCTGCGTAACGAGGAATATATACAGGCAGCGAAAGGCCTGGGTATAAGCAGGTTCCGACTCCTTACCAGCCATATTCTTTGGATGGAGTCCAGAGGGTCAATCATATTGCAATCCATGAATTTATTGATACAGGCAGTAATGGTTGAAGTTTTGTTGTCATATTTTCGATTTGGTCCTGATGGAATCAGCATAGGAAATATGATATCAAATGATATTGAAAACCTGACCGGGATGTTCAGTGGCTCTGGAGCAGTAAATCAACTCGATCTTTATCAAGCAACCGCTCCCTTTTGTCTACTCATAATATTTAGCATTTCTATGCGGTGGTTGGGGTTGAAAGCAATCGAATTATCAGAGTAAAAAATGGATCCCATTCTCAAAATTAGAAATTTATACGTCGGCTACGAGTCAAAATATGATGATGATTCGCTTCTAAAAAAATTGATCAATCCAGGTAGAGTAACGAACATTCTCTTGAAAAATATTTGTCTTACCCTCCTTCGAAATGAGGTTCTTGGTATCGTTGGAGAATCCGGGAGTGGCAAAAGCTTAACTGTAAGATCAATAATGGGGTTGCTAAATTTTTATCCAGGGATAATTCAAGGTAAAATTCAATATTTTACTGATGAACGAATTAATCTTTTGGATAAGAATATTATCAATAATTATTCAAAACGGGCCCATTCTTTTTATCGACCTGCACGAAAAAAAATCAAATACAGCTGGCATGTTGAATTATCGAGTAGCTTTAAAATGCCCGATGTAAATTTTGAGATTCAGAGTCTTCAAGTTGCTCTCTACAGTAGGCATGGACATACTAAAATATTAAAATATCCTGATATCCAAGTCAATTCTGACGGACTCTTTGATTTAGGTTGTGATGGAGCGTATACCCACGCCTGTATTTCAGCATTAATAGAAATTCCCTGGACATATAATCTGAACTCTGATGTAGAGAAAGTTATCAGTTATTTTAAAAAGAAAAATACATTTATTCGTGGTCGAGAAATTTCAATGATCTTCCAGGATCCTAAAACATTCCTTAATCCACATTGGTCAATAGGGAAACAACTTCAAAATGTTTTAGAATTGTATAAAGCGGGTCCAGATGTTGATACCAAAGCAGAATTAAAATCTATGGGTCTTCCAAACAATATACTCAAGGCTTTGGTAAGAGATCTCAGCGGAGGTCAAATTCAGCGAGTAATGATACTGTTGTCGAAAATAACCAACCCAAAATTACTAATAGCCGATGAGCCTACCACTGGATTGGACGTAACAAGGAAGAGAGAAATCGTTAATCATGTGCTAAATCAGAAATTAAACTCAATGATATTTATTTCCCATGATTTGCATATGGTTAGACGCATATCTGATCGAGTTAACGTCATGTTAAAGGGAGAGATCATTGAGAATTGTAGCAGTACTGAGTTTAACTCAAATAAAGGTCTCCATCCATACACGCAAAAATTACTGAACATCCACGAGTCCAATTATTCTGAATTTCTGCAAGAGGAAAAATCCGATGGCAAATTTGAGGACTATAGTGGCTGTGCATTTTATAATTATTGTGACAAATTGCTAAGAGTAGACGATCTTTGCAATAAAATTTCACCACCACCCATTGATGTTGAATCTCAGAATATAATTTCTGAAAACAAAATTGAAAATCATTGGATTAAGTGTTGGAAAATAGGCCATAATTAAAATGATTCCGTACATTGATCTGAGCATTGGCCACCTACAATATCTGAAATCAAGTTATTCACTTTCAGATGTTAGAATTAAAATAATGGAGGGAAGTACAACAGGAATAGTTGGGGAAAGTGGTAGTGGGAAGTCAACGATTGGGAAGTGCTTATCAGCCGCCTTGAATGCTGATGAGGTTCAGTTTTATGGAATCTCCTCAAACGAAGTAAAACTGGAAATAAATGATCCAAAATTGTTTGGATTGAATATGATAGAAGCTTCACACTCCCACATAAATCAATATAGGAAGCGCGTCCAATATATTTATCAGAATCATCGTGCAGCTATTAACATGAATGATACTGTTTATGGAACGCTTATTGAGTCTATGCGGGCTGGAAATCGAAAACTTGATCCCAACAAGTTTCATGAAATATCCTTATCATTGCTTGACCTAGTAGGCATAATATCCCTTAATATTGGGGATGATTATGAAAATATGAAAAAATCAGATGTAGTTTCGAAATATCCCATTTTAAAACACAAGATCAAGCAGCTGAGTGGGGGACAGATGAAGAGGATACTAATTTTGAAAGTAATTCTCTTTTACCCTGAGGTTGTTATTGCAGATGAACCACTTACCGGACTAGATGCCTCAAAAAAGGGAATTATTTTACGTTTGCTTGCCAACGAACGACAAGAACGAGAGGATAAAGGTAGGCATTTAACTACTGTCATGATATCCCACGATGTGGGTATGATCAATAAAAACTGCGATAATATATACGTCATGTATGGTAACTCATCTCTCAAATGTGGACAAATTATTGAGGAAATCTATAATAAATCCTCATTATCTGACAATAGGCCATTCTCGGTTCACCCGTATACCAATGAATTAATCTCAGCCTCAAAATATTTTTTTGATGAATTACCGTCTAGTAATATATCAGCGCAATCTATCCACGTGAGTGATTGTGCACTGGGTTGTATTTATGATAGATGCCCACATAGAGATACATCTAAGGAGAGTAACTGTAACAAAGAGCAACACCTTAAACCCAACAAATATTATCCAGCAAACTTGGTTGCTTGCCATAAATGTTCAGATTAATTACTATACAGATTCTCCTACTTTTCTCCTTATTGTGCGCAATTGCACAGGGACAGGAAGAATCAATAATATTGTACAAAATAGATCCGTCTAAACACAGTACTATTGAGCAGTTACCACCGATATATATCAACTTCAGCTCTTTATCAGAGACTGGAAAAATTTCAAAGGACATGATATTTCGATTTCGTGCTGATGAATCAGAAGAATTTGCACAGAATTTAAGCTGGAATATCCAAGGTTCAAAGAAGGACAGAATCTGGTACTTTTCATCTGCAGAAGTAAAGATTAAAAAGCTTGGTAGATATGGTTCTTTGAAAATCCCATTTATTTGGACCAACAATATATACCCATTTATTCGTCAAAAAAGTATTCGGGAACATATAGATGAGATTAATCAAGTCAGAGGTATTTATAAACATATAGCAAATGATCAGCGCTACCAGGACTTACGAATTAAATTTAAATCCAATCTTTACAAAGCAACTCTGAGTACAAGCCACACAATTAATGCTGACGATTTACCAATCAAACTACATGGACCCTATTCTGGAAGATTGCTTTACAGTCTCGGACCCAAAGATTTTATTGAAAGTGAATACAAAATAATAGCAAGCTACATTACTTCAAGTTTTAACAAAGACTATGTCTTTACCCAGTCTGCTGACAGCCTTTACAATATAGACATAAAACTTTATGTTGCTTCTCCTTCAATTATCCAGAAGGATTGGTCCATCAAATTATCTCTCCCCAATACTGAAGAAATTATTTGGGATCGAGAAAGGATTCTATCTCAACAATTCTCAATTTCGAAAATAGCAGATTCTGTCAACTATCAGTGGTTAAGCTCAACTGAGCTCGTGTTACGCCCGAACAAAACATTTCAGGGGAATAGCATTTACATTCTGCAAGACTTACCTATTAGAACCAATCGCGTTTCGTCATCCATAAAAATTAATATCAGTTTAAGCCCCGATGGAAATAAATACCATAATTTTGGTCAGTCGCAAAATGGCATTAAAATTGTTCAACCTAAAATAGTACAGGACCCGAAGCTAAAAAAAAAGTTTATAACACTCTATTTAGAGAACAAGAATCTAACAATTCCCGATATTAGTGTTGATGTGGGTCCTGTAAGGATACCGCGCGAAATATTATCAAGTGTGAGACTGGTAATCCCAGATAGTGTAGATGCTAATTGGGCAACACCTCAATTAAATTTTGATGGTCATATTCCCCCATATCTGCAGGAATCAAAGCGGAAGCTACGTTATGATGTTTCAAGACTAAACTTTAGCGGTGGCCGTATCTTGTTGGAATCCGCTGAACTCATTAATCAGCAAAAATCACTAGATCAAATCTATTTTGATGTAGATGTTAATTTAAATACTACTTCTATAAGGCTGCCTTATCCCCAACCCATAACAATTGGCCAGCCAAAAGCTTCGGCAATTGATAATAACATTGTTTTAGGAAGTAGTAATGATCCTATCATCCAAAAGATATTTATATTCGAGGATAAGACTGTCCAAACACTCGGTTTAGGGGATACGATAAGCTACATCTTAGGGGATGATAGTGGAATTAGCTTTGATCAAGAAAAAGTATCGACTGGGCGTATAAAATATCCTAACGATAAACTAGAAATATATCAACGACCAAGGCAGTACGATAGGATCAATTTTATTGTTAAAGGTGAGGTACAGCCGGGAGATACCCTGAAGATATTCAATCTTCCACTAAAAATCTTTGACAAAAAATCTCGTATTATTCATTCCCATGTAGAATTTCGCTCGGTACACGGTAATAGACACGTATCAACTGATCCAGCGCATATCGAAATCGTCAATGTCAACATTAATTTTTCTAATACTACTGAGTTTTACCCGAAATCACAAAGCAAGGCTACTTTATTTGAGCTTCCGAGTCTGACAATACAAAATGATGGATCAGTTGATATTTTGCATGGTAAATCTATCAAGATCAAACTAGAATCTATTAATAATTATCAATTTGAAATAGTAACTAAACTCTTGATAGAAGCCTCGCAAACCATGAATAGTCGAGATATTCATGTTAGAGGAGATGAGATTGAAATATCATTCCCTTCTGGATTAGATGCACAGGCTTTCATAAAAATAGATGGAATCGGTTTGAAATTATCAGCCGATCATGAAAAATTTTACAAATCAAAGCTTATAGCCAATTTTGGAGCAGAAAAAAACAATGTGACTAGTACAAATTCAATCACATTTGGAAGTCCATCATTTGAATCTCCATTTATCCAAAAATTGGTGTCGGGGGGGGAAAATGGGAGACTGTATAGCATTGCATGTGATTTTGGTAACATGCCTCAAACCTTTGAAGGTTTGGAAGATATTATCTTCCGCTTGCCACCAGACCTTCACTTGAAATGGGACCCCAATATGGATCTCTCCCTAATTAATGATGATAGCCAAGTACGAACACTAAAAACTCATGTGCAAAATTTGGGGCAGGATGTTAGAATCCATTTTGACAAAGCCACCAAATCTATTCTGAAAAAGAATAGAAAATTTTACATTAACGGCCTTAGAATTGAGGCACCCATATCAAAGCAATTATCCTCATTCCAAATAAGTTTATCCATTGATCAGGGTCAAACTTATGCGATTCTAGTAGGCCCTGGCAAAAAGATCATCTCCCCTCTAAATAGAGCAGCAATAGATCAACAACGAGTCAGGGAAGATTACTACCCTTTTACAGTTGGTAAGGAGATAGTGGTTGCATTTAAACAACCGTCTTCCTTCAAATGGGATGTAAAGAATAGTATAGTAAAATACTCTGAAATGGATAAGAAGTTGGGCAAAAATGTCATGTTTTCTCCAAAATATTTGCTGGACAGCAGCCGATCAAGTTTAAAAGCTACTATTAAATATGACATCGATGATCAACCCCAAGGTACAAAAAAATATCGTATGATGGATTATGGTGTAGATGTTACACTGACTGACCTGATAATTGATGGGACACCCAACTTAACAGAAAATGCAGTTGTCCAGGTAACACTAAACACGTTGTATGGACCGATTACGTATGAAAGAAGTACCGGGAATTACCAAATAATTTCTCAGATTAGCAAGAAACTAGTAAATGTAACTATTGGTTTAATGAGTTACCCTAAAAATGATTTGCTAAGTAATGACTTTTTAATCAATTGGTATCGCTATCCGGAAAGATACAAATTTAACCTCCATTTAGATCCTACAGATACTTTGTCCCTTAACAGAGAAGGGATTGTTGAGGATCTAAACCAACTACGCAAAGAACTAAATTACTATTATGGGACCGTTGGTGAAGATTCGTACTTCGACTGGGTATATTGGTATTATGCTGCCTGGTTTAAAAAGCGTATGCAGGATATACGTGGCACTGGATTTAGTAACTATAATTTCTCAGACAACCAGCTGAATTCAAGCTCTATCTATGATGATGTTCAAATTGCTGCCAGGCATGGATACAATATTGACATTCTGAAAGTAACCTACCCCAGCCCATTGGATACAACCGATGCGAGCCGGAGACAAGAGATGGCATTTAAGCAAGCTAAGAGTTTTTATTTAAATGGGGATTATATTACAGCGGAAGATTTGCTCATTGAGAACCTCGATGAGTCAGGGATGGAAAACTATCTTCTTGTTTCCTATTATACCCTACTTGGTCAAATTGCCAAAGCGCTCAACGATCAAAGCGAGTTTTACAATAAGGCACTTGATCGAATGGAATCATTTGAATGCAGAATGTATGCACTTGCCAGGAATAAGCTGGACACTAAACACACGAGGAGCCGCCTGCTGGTTTGGGATAAAAACTTTTACTCCTATATCCAAAATGTTGATTGCATGGAATTAGAGGATGGATCCTCTCCCTCTAGGGGAAAATTATACAGCGAGGACTTTGAACCCTGGCAACCGGTCCGAACAGATCCCATGTCACTATCGATAGTGTGGTTGCCTAGTCAAACAGTCAAACGTTACAACCTAAAATATATCTCATCTCATTACCCAGTTATCCTTAAAGAAGGGGAACTCATTGTTTCTTATGAATCTATTCAAAGAGAGTTGATGCCGTTTAACCAAGTAGGAGAGTTCTATGGTGGTAATACCTACACGATAGAATTTAACGACAATTTTCATCCGTGGAAAAGAAGCTTGATAGTTTCTACCGTAACGGGCATACTTATATTTTGGAGCATAAAATGAAAATTTTGTTTGTTCTAATTTTCTTGTTTTGTGTTGCCTCCTTTCCAATGGACAATTGCCAAGCACTTCATTCAGAAGTAGATGCATATGTTAATCAAATGGATAAGCTAAAAGATGTCAATCCTGAGAAATCATTTTACAATTTGCATAGGCAAGAGTATTCTTCACTATCCAAGAAGATATTATTAGCAGATTGCGGAGAGTCAACTGATTCACTTAGAATGATGTTGATGATGTATTATGCTGAATTCATTGTAAAACCACAAGGAGATTTAGAAAGTTATCAAGTACTCATCACCCAGTGTAGAAATTTAATGATTCAATACAGAGATAAACTCAGGGAAAGATTAATAGCCCAAAATCAATCTCTTGATATAATTCAACAAGACTGGCAACCGAATATAGACTTTTTATCATCGAATATTGATGATCTTGAACTCAACTATAAGCCAATGACTATTTTTATTCAGCGCAAGAGTAATGAACTCTTTAATGAAATGACAACCGTTTTATCAGTAACAAATGAACAAGCAAATCCTGTTAAGGTTCACTTCCGCCCCCCATTAGATGTACTGGAAAATAATGTTAAGAAGAGAAGGCTGACTTTTCTTTCATCACAATACGAGTTAGTATTGAAAAGCTATGATCAGGAAAAGGGATTTTACTTTGATATTCCTCTGGTCCCCTTGTCGAGCAAGGTTAGAGTAAAACCTGAAGAAACCTATGCTATAACATTCGATCAAGAAGTCCGTTACAGGTTATTGAATTTCAACTCTCTGAAACAGGATTCACTCACAATTACCGCATTAGATAATTGGGTCTTCCGGTCAATTGTTCCAGACAATTTCTGCAAAATTCAAATTCCTGCGAAACTTAATTTTTATATCTATGATCGTCAGCAGCAAGCAAAGATCGAAAATGATGTTTTTACGATTGTTAAAGATGACCAATTTACCAATATCTATTTGCCAGTCAATCCGGACCAACGTTATGAAATACGTTTGCAGTCGAAAAAACCGCGCAACATGCTTTTCATACTGACAACTATATCAATGCTTTTGACTCTTTGGGGGGCTAACTATGTGTCATCATAAAAATGTATGCTTAATAGGAGTGAAGTGTTTAGCTACAGTCCTATTGGGAATAATATTGAATGATAATCTCGCGATTGGACAGGTTCCCAAATTTACATTATTATATCAAGGGGAATTGAATGAATATCAATCAGCCATTTGGTTTCCTAACTCAACAAGTTTTTCGGTCCAAGCCCTTGAGAATAAATCACAGCAGCAAGATAAATTAACGAATTTATATGTATATAATATCAAACCTGATGAAGGAATTGAAGAGATCAAAGTATTCGATATTGGGCCAATAAAAAAGAGAGGACCTGTAAAAAATTCGGCATACCTGGGTAAATATGAAGAGCGGGTTGCTGGTTCCATTTTATGGAATAATGGTGGCGTAGACTTTTTCTGCTATCGAGCCAATTGGGATAGGACTAATAGTCTCGAGGAAAACTTCTACACTTTTGGTATTTCAGAGGCAGGGACTATCAATATACCTAAGCCTATTGGGATTGGTGAGAAGTATCAACAGTACAGCGGGTTAGCACAAGTTTATTGCCCCCCCAGTGCCCAGTTCGTTTTATTAACTTTTCGCAATAAGCCAGGTAGAAATATTCTAGTAAAGGGTACAAGTGATTATTATCTAGATCTTTCAGCCATTCATGAATTTAATCTGCCAATACAGACGATAAGTGTGAGCAATGATAATTCTGTGACGATCATTATCACTGGGAAGGAAACTGAATATCAATTTTGGGAGAGTGACGACAATCAAACATTCACCCACCTCGATATGCCTACTGATGAGTTCACTATTTATACAGAAGCTCAAATATGCCCATCCAATAGTTCGATATTTTCATATTTAGCATCAAATTATGATCTTAGAACGAAGGAACGTGGTGTGCTTTGCATCCTTAATCTGGACAACAAAGAATACGTGAAAAAACTAGTTGTTTTTCGTCACTATCAAATTGATAAACTTGAGCAATCCTATCATCAGTGGGACCCACACACGAATATTCTTTACTATTTATTTCAGGACCAAGATGAAAATATTGAACTTTGGTACTGGAGCATGGATACCAATGTTTCAGGACATACTGGTTTAATTGAAGACGATATCGCGGGATTTTCATTTTCACCTGATGGCAAATATTTGCTGGTTACTACTAATGATCACTCACACAATCTTAGGGTTTACACAATAAATTAATGTGCCCTAGTATAACAAAAACGGGTCTCTACTTCTTGGTTAATGCGCTTATTGTAAGTGCTGCGCTGTCACAATCTGCGCCAGTACTACAAACTATCGGAGATCATAATATATTTGAGGATACATCTGATACTTTGCTCTTGAGCGCTTCTGATGCTGAATCCGATTCATTGATCTTCTCAGTTAATATCGATCAGTCTGAAATTGCATATCAGTTAAACTACATTACCGATTCTTCATCGGAATTAATTTTAGTTCCTGAAGATGATTGGTGGGGTAATGCTAATATAACAGTAACGGTTACCGATACGACAGGTCTTACGGATCAAGAGATATTTGCACTCAACGTAAGCTCTGTTAACGATAAGCCAGTGATCGTAGACATATCTAATAGTACAGTATCAGAAGAAGGTGATTTCAATCTCGCTTTATCAGCCAGTGATGTAGATATCCTGACGAATAGCCAGACGCTTAGTTATAGTGCTAGTAGTGATAACCTGAGTTTGGTTGCTGTAAGTATTAGCGGTGATGATGGTAATGGTTCAGGTCAGCTCAACTTTGACCTCCAGGATGATCAGCATGGTAGCTCAGAGATCACAGTGATCGTAAGTGATAGTGAGGTACCATCTTTAAGTGATACGACAGTATTTACGCTTACAGTTGATCCTGTGAATGATATCCCGGTTGCAGACGATCAGTCATTCAGCACATCAGAAGATATAGCATATAATGGGACACTGACAGGTGATGATGGTGATCCTATGGATAACGCTGCTGATAATCAGACACTGACTTATCAGATAGATACAGATGCATTGCATGGTGACATCACTCTGACCGTATCAACAGGTTCTTTTACCTATACTCCTGATCCTGAGTTTAATGGTACTGATTTGTTCAGCTTTACCATCACTGATAATGGTAATGATGGAGATAGCCCACACTATTTAACAAGCACTCCAGGTTTTGTAAACATTGAGACATTTGCTGTTAATGACAAGCCTGTTCTCGTAGGATTATCCGATACAACGGTGAACGAAGATGAAGACTTTGGTCGGATTCTTTCTGCCAGTGATGTAGATATTCTGACAAATAGCCAGACGCTTAGCTATAGTACCAGTAGTTCTAACCCCAGTGTGGTCCTGGTGAGCATCCTATCGGATGACGGCTCGGGTAGTGGAGAGCTTCATATAGATCTCCAGGATGATCAGCATGGTAGCTCAGAGATCACAGTGATCGTAAGTGATAGTGAGGTACCATCTTTAAGTGATACGACAGTATTTACGCTCACAGTTGATCCTGTGAATGATATCCCGGTTGCAGGCGATCAGTTATTTAGTACATCTGAAGATACTGACTCTTTGTGGGTCTTATCTGCAGATGATGGTGATCCTATGGATAATGCTACAGATAATCAGATTTTGATTTATGAAATTATCACCTCAACTTTATTTGGCTCTCTGACCCTTCAGGATGATACACTTGGGACAATTCTTTACTCTCCAATGCCAGATTTCTCGGGATACGATATTTTTACTTATGCTGTCCATGATAGTGGCCTCGGTGTAACAGATGATGTTTTATATAGCGATACAGTTCAGGTTGACATTACAATTAATCCTGTGAATGATCCACCAATCATAGAATTTATTTCACCTTCGGGTGATTCGCTAGTCTATACAAACATTGAGGGCTATGGTGAATTTCAGATCTTTGCCAGAATTTATGATCACGATAGTGACTCTTTAAGCATCCTGTGGATTGATAGTCTAAACGGATCACGCGACACGTTATCATCTGATGACTATACATTTGTGGATAGCATTGCTCGTATTCGACTTGACACCACCCTGTACGCCGGTAGACACAATATTATATTGTTTGCTGAAGACAATGGTGAACAAAATCCAGATTATATAGAGCTAAACGATCAACAATTCCATTCTGCCGACACTTCAACCCAGATTAAAATTGGTTATCCAAAGCTTGCGCATGAGGATAATCAGGCATTCCTGAAAAGTGCTGGATCGAATCCCATTAGAACTTTACTTCCACTTACAATCATCAACGGTGAGATAGAAAATACTATAAATGCCCAAAATGGTTTGGCCCTAGTGCTTCCCAGCTCGCAGAATGTAGTGAAGTGGGCTTCGGCTACTGAATTTGAAGTCTCTCAAGACGGAAAGTTAACAAACCCAAGATTGAGTGTTGATTCGACGAAGTTTCTTTTCGATGTTGTTGGCTCTTGGGCTTCTGATGACACCATCACTATCGAAAACCTACAATTGAAGGGGTTCTCTGATGTTTTAATCCCCTCATGGATTCGCTTAAGCGCTGATGCCAGTGATAATTATGATATAGCGAATGCTCAATCCATGCACCATTTAAGAGTTGGAGACACTCAACTAAATGTTTCTCGACATCATGCTTATACAATCGGGGACGATTCAAATCGTATTCTCGATAGCATAAAAATTTGGGAAAACACCGTCCCCGTAATTAGCAAAAATGTTGGTATCCACCTTAAGATTCCTGAAGCTCTTCATATGAAATGGAATTCTGATGCTGAGTTTGTTTGGATTGATTCAATGGGTGTTCAACGGTTAGATATGTTTGGAAGAGATACAATACTGCAGGATGGTGCAGTGCTCTCAGTAGAAATTCTAGCTGATTTGACCAAAGCAGACACTTTATATTTGAAGGGACCTCTTTTTGAGGACTTTGCTGCTATTTCTGACAGTTCCATCCTAGACCTTTCAGTGGTTTATCCACATCCAGACTCTAGCTATTCATGGCAAAGATCAACTGCAAACACTATCCGAATTGGTGATCCAAGGATCTTCTCTGTAGAGCCTCATGTCTTTATTAGGGATCTAGATACAATGTACTCAGATACCCTAGCACCTATAATA
>Ga0233429_1001354_pt1 | contig 30087 bp, 24 predicted proteins | sample SI_118_April2016_3_FD_179879 | JGI IMG/M metagenome (GOLD analysis project Ga0233429, IMG submission 179879) | Seawater microbial communities from Saanich Inlet, British Columbia, Canada - SI_118_April2016_135_MG | ecosystem: Environmental > Aquatic > Marine > Inlet | place: Canada: British...
TATACGCCGTCGCTGAATATATAGAGTTCGTTTGATGCCCGGATGTCCACGGAATCGTTTTTGAACTTCATATCCGGCATGCCGCCGATAAGCACCCCCGGGGTTTTCAGCTCCTTTACTTCCGGGTTGTCGCTGCCGATATCGGAAATCAGTATTGCCGGTGGGTGCCCGCCGCTTGCAAAGGTCATCCGGCCCTCGGACTTGGCATAGACCCCGTACCACATGGTAAAGTACATATTGTTGTGCTCTTCCATGTCAAAGATGTTGTTGAGATGCCCCAGAACATCTGCGGGGTCATAGAAATCGGTGTCCGGCAGGTTCCGGGAACGGAGCACGTCCATGGCCGAAATGGAAAGGAGGGCCGCCCCCACACCGTGTCCGCAGACATCGAGCAGGTATACTGCGAAATGGTCATCATCGAGCCAGTGGTAGCCAAAAGAATCGCCTCCCAATGAAGTGGAGGTGATAAACTCCCATTCGGTTTTTACGTCCCCGTCCAGCGGTTCCGGCAAAAGCGACCGGACATAATCAGCCGCTTCAGCAAGTTCGGTGGCCAGCAGCTCCTGGCTCTCCACCAGCGCCTTGTAAGCTTCGTTACGCTCCAGCATATTGATATAACCCTGGGAGTGGTGGCGGATCCGGGCGATAAGTTCGATCTTGTCCGGAAGCTTTACCAGGTAGTCGTTTGCACCCAGTCCGAACGCTTCGGCCTTGACCTTTGGCTCTTCCTTGCTGGAGAGGACAATCAGGGGGATGTCCCGGGTGGCCGGGTTGGCGCGAAAGAACTTGACCAGGGTCAGGCCGTCGACTTCCGGCATCACCAGGTCCTGTAGGATAACGGTGGGGGAGACCGTTGCAGCCGTTTGCATGGCCTTTGACGGGTCGATGCAGAAATGGAAATCGATGTCATCGGCGGCTTCCAGCATACGGCGAACCGCTTCGCCGATCATGGCCTGATCGTCGATGAGAAGAACGGTGATTTTATGCTCTTTTATGGCGGATGCGGTCTGTTTGGAATCGATAATGTCTGAGGTCATGTATTTAATCCTTTTCAGTGGTTGTTTCTAATCATCTTCCCGATATCTGCCGGCGGCATAAATCTGTCCACCGCCTCCAGTGCGGCGGCCGCCTTGGGCATCCCGTAGACAACACAACTCTTTTCATCCTGGGCGATGGTGTACCACCCTGCGTTTCGGAGCGCCAGCATGCCTTCTGCGCCGTCATGCCCCATGCCTGTCAGCAAAACGGCGGTCCCTTTTTTCGGCCAGTATCGGGCAACGCTTTTAAAAAGAACATCGACCGACGGTCGATATGGGTAGTCACGGGGTTCGACGCTGTATTTCAGTTTCAAATCCGGGGTTATCAGCAGGTGGTCATTGGTGGCCGCCAACAGGACACGTCCCGGTTCCGGACGACTTGCCTCCATTGCCAAACTCACAGGGACAGGGGTCTGGGTTGTCAGCCAGGATGCCATTCCCGGTGCAAACTGTTTATCCACGTGCTGAACGATGAGGATGGCAGCGTTAAAATCCGACGGCAGAACGGCAAGGATTTCAGCCAGTGCCTTGGGTCCGCCTGTTGAGGCGCCCACCACCAACAGATCGGGAACCGGTTTTTGCAGACTCAAAAATCGGTCCGGCGCTGTTTTTATTTTTTTCCCGGCATTCGACTGTCTGAGCAGCCTGCTCAATCGTGCAATCTTGACCAGAAGGTCCGAAGCCCCTTCCAAACCGCCGCCGGTACCCAGGGCCGGCGTGTTGACGGCATCAAGGGCGCCGTGGCCCATGGCATCAAAAACCTTTGATGCGTTTCCTGAAACCGTGGCGGTGACCACCAGGATGATGCAGGGAGACTGCTTCATGATCTGGCGGGTCGATTCCACGCCGTCCATCACCGGCATGATCAGATCCATGAGAATCAGATCGGGTATGTCCCGGCGGCATTTTTCAACGGCTTCGGCACCATCGTATGCAACCCAGGCGATTTCATATTCGGGGATGCTGGCGATTACCCGGCGTAGAATTTCCACTGCCATTCTTAGATCATTGACGATCGCAATCCTCACGAATCCGCCTTTCCAATCAGGTTTGCCACGGCATCCAGAAGTGTATTGTCGTGAAAACTGCTCTTTGTAAGATAATAATCCGCCCCGGCTTCAAGCCCCCTCGCCCGGTCCTCTTCCCGGTCTTTATATGAGACGATCATCACCGGCAGATTTTTCAATTTTGCATTCTGTTTGATATTGGTCACCAGCTCGATGCCGTTCATCCTCGGCATGTCCACATCGGATATAACCATATCGTAACGGTCGGTTCGTACGGCATTCCAACCGTCTGCACCGTCGACTGCGATTTCAACTTCATAACCGTTTGTTTCCAGCAGTTTACGCTCCACTTCCCGGACGGTGAGGGAGTCATCCACAACAAGGATGCGTTTTTTTTGCTGTTCCGCGGTTTTCTTTGCGCCAAGCCCCACCCGTTGCAGCCATCCGCCGTTGAGCAGGTTGTCTATGGACCGGACCATATCCTCAACATCGATAAGAAGCACCGGGGAGCCGTCCTCCAACAAGGCGGTTGCGTTGATATCGGCCACCTTCCCTAGACGTGGATCCATGGGATTGATGACCAGTTCCTTTTCACCGACAAAACGGTCAACGACAATGCCGAATTGATTTAGCCGGTCACCGATCACCACGATGGACAGGGTATCCGTTTCCAGTTCGATATCCCCCAGGCCCAGCACCTGCCGGGCCGATACCAGGCCGATATTGCTGTTTTCAAAGGTAATATACTGGCGATTTTCAATGACTTGAATCTTTTCCCGGGGCACCGAGAGGATCCGGTCGATGCGAACCATGGGCAGGGCATACGGTTCATCCCTGATTTCCACCAAAAGGGCCCGGATGACCGAAAGGGTTATGGGGAGTTGAAGATTAAAGCGGGTACCGTTGCCGAATTTGGTTTCGGAACGGACCACCCCCTGTACCTCCTGGACCATGTTCTGCACCACATCCAGCCCGACCCCGCGCCCTGAAATTTCCGTAACCGCTGAAGCCGTGGAAAATCCGGGTAGAAACATAAATTCGATGAGCTCCACATCGCTTAAGGTTTTCGCCATGGTCTCGTTGACAAGATTCCGTTTTACCACCTTTTTCCGAAGATTTTCGATGTCGATCCCTTTTCCATCATCAGATACCGTAATATACAACATACCGGCCCAATGCCGGGCGATGAGATGAATGGTTCCGGTCTCGGGTTTTCCGGCAGCCGACCGCTCCTCCGGATACTCGATGCCGTGATCCATTGCGTTTCGGAGCAGATGGGTCAACGGCGCTTCCAGCTTATCCAGCATATCTCTGTCGACATCCGTGTCCTTGCCGGTGATTTTCAGCTTAACCTTTTTCCCCAGCTTTTTTGAAACATCCCGGACCATCCGGGGAAAGCCCCGGGTACCGTCTCCAAAGGGCCGCATGCGGCATGAAACGACTTCGTGGTGGAGACGATTGGAAAAATTGTCCATCCTTCTGAAGTGAAGGTCAAAATCTGTCATACGGTCGGACAGGGTGGTGGAACATTCGCTGTATTTTCGCTGGATCTCGTTTAAAAGATCCTTTACCGGGTGGGTTCTTTCAAGGGTTTCGGTCGAGTCACGAATCGCGTCCAGTACACCTGAGACACCGGATATGGTTTTTTTCAGACCGAGCAGGGCATCACCAAAAGACTGGAGTCTTCCGACCTCAACCAGGGCCTCGCCGGCAAGACCCATGAGCCGGTTCAGTTTTTCTGCAGTCACCCGAACCGAAACGTCTCGATCTTTGACCGGTTTTTTCGGCGGCGGCGCCGATTTCGCAACCGGCTCTATTTTTTTTGCCGTGGCTGTCGGTGCCGCGGCAGGGGGTTCGGGTTTGGCGGTTTCAGCCAGAGTATTGCCGGGTTGAACATTTGAAAGGGACTGAACGGCTTTTTCGATTTCAGGCTCGTTTTCGGTGAGCCATTCCTGGATTTTGTTTTCCTCGAGGTCTGAAATTTTTGCAAGAAAGTCGACACATGTCAGCAGCACATCGATGTGAGCTCCGGTCAGGGTGATTTTCCCGTCCTGCGCCGCCACAAAGCAGTCTTCCATGGCATGCGCCAGGGTTACGGCGGCATCCAGCTGCACAATGCGTGCAGCCCCCTTTATGGAGTGGGATGCGCGCATCAGCGACTCCAGGTTTTCCGTGGCTTCGGGGTTTTCCTCCAGCGCCAGGAGCCCCTCGTTTAAGATGGCGGCCTGGCTTTCGGCCTCGATCCTAAAAAGGCCGACCATTGAAAAGTCGCTCAAGTCTTTCTGTGAGTCCTTATCCGTCACGAGACTCTCCTGCTTAAGGCGTTGAACAGTAATCTATCGTCAAGGCAGCCCACCCTTTTGTCTTCCAGTGTGATGATACCCCGGGTATAGGTCGCCCCAGCTCTTGAGACGGTTGACGGCACAGGCTGCAGCCGGTTCGGATCATAGCGATAAATACCGTAGACTTCGTCTGCAGGGAATACCCAGGATGAAAGATCCATTTCCGCAACAAGGAGCCGAGGGGTTACTTTATGACCCTCTTTCGCTTTTGACGGGTCGTTTTTCTCGATTTCAAAAAGTGCATGAAGCGAGATGCAGAGCTGCAGCTCTCCCCGAATGTTGACCAGGCCCGATACCACCGGATCATCACTGTGTGGGATTTTGTGAATGCTCTGCACTTCGGACACCTCTCTGAAAAGACCGGTATTCATGGCCAGCCATTCCCGGCCCAAACGAAAGATCAGAACCGATACGGTTTCGCTTGACTTCGACGCCTTTTCCGCTGCCAGGGCATCGGTCCATGCTTGAAGGTATCCTTCCGGCGGGTTGCGGTCGAACAGCTTCCGTCCGGCTTGGATAAACTCCTGACAATTGCGGCAATGCGCCAGAGGTTCAAGATCCCGGCAACGGGGTGTTTCAGACCCCCATACGCCGATGGTATTCCAGCACTGGTTTTCTCCCGGTGTGGGATCCTTTTTGCCGTCCATGGTTACCGTCCTATTTCCTTATTGTTTCCATATCTCCCGACCCGTTCGGCCCGCTGCTGTAGTTCGGAAGCGCTTTCTTTATCTCCCCGATGCTCACGCATCAACGCGAGGTGAACAAGGGCTTCATAGTGGTTCGGATCCAGGTAAACGGCTTTGCTAAAATACTGCTCGGCTCCGGTGTCATCATCGAGTGCCAGCCGGATCAGGCCCAGGAGACAATATGCTTCCGTATCCTTGTTGTCGTCTTCTATGCGCGTTTCACACAATTCTGCAGCTTCGAACAGCCTTCCCGCATCGGCCAGAGTCCGCGCTTTTCTGACAATCGGATCTGTAACAGGCGGTTTGTGTGTGGCAGGGATCCGCTTTGGCGGCGGCTTTGAATCCGTTGGGGAAACGTATACCGGCCGGGGCGGATGCGGCAGCTTAATTTTTTTCGGGATGGTAAACGTCCCGGGTCTGTTTTTTGAGCGCTCTATTTTCCCCGTCGATACTTTGACCCGGGAAGGGTCTTTAACAAAGGCGAACACCCCTGTGCGCCGAACCGGTGAAAGATGTTTGCCGGTAAACAGGCCGGTTTCCGCATGGCCCACAAAGAGCAGCCCTCTTTTTTTCAAGAGTCGGTTCAGTACCCGGACGGCCTGTTTTTGCGCCTCCGGTTCAAAGTATATAAGAAGGTTTCGACAGAAGATCACGTCATACGGTGGGCTGCCGGAAAGAAAAAGCGGCGCCAGTATATTGTCCCAGGTAAAGTCGACGCACTGTTTAACTTCCGGAAGCAGTCGATACCCCTTATCGGTCTCGGTAAAATACTGCGAGCGGAATGCCAGGTGTTTTCCGCGGAATGAATTTTTTCCGTACACCGCATCTTTGGCACCCGCCAGAACCTTTTTACTGATGTCTGTGGCCTGGATGTGGAATTGCCCGGACACGATACCGGCATTGAGCAGTGTCATGGCAATGGAGTAGGCCTCTTCTCCGGTGGCGCAGGGGGCGCTCAGTATCCGCAGCGGGTTGTTTCTGCCTTTACCTGCCCATTCTTTCCGGGCATGGGATTCCAGATAATCGAAAGCAGACCTGTTTCGGAAAAACCATGTTTCCGGCACGGTGATTCTTTCAATCAGTTTTTCCAGTTCGGCGCTGGAGGTCTGTAAAAGCGCCAGATACTCTTTTTCTTCGGTCATCCCGATTGCGGCCATACAGCGCCGAACATCCGAATCGATCTTCTTTTTACCGAGTGAATCCGGATTGAGTCCGATTTTTTTCTTCAGCAGCGTTTCAATATTCACGACCCGGGGGTCTCCTGTTCCGTAAATAGGGTTTCGCGCAGCGCCTCCGGAAGAAGCGCTTCGATCCGAACCATCTGGGTCGTCTCTTTTTCATCCATGGATATGTTTCCAAGATAGGGCGCGTCCGCCACCGTGATCCCGGGATCCACAAACCTTTTTTTCTCCGGATCGTCGATTGCAGCAATCTGTTCAGTCAGGATGCCGAGGGTATGTTCTTTATCATTTTTTCCCGGGTACGAGACCAGAACGATACGGGTGCTGAGAATCCGTTTTGAAGGTGTCCCCGTCATGAGTCGGGTCAGATCGATTACCGGAACGACGATACCTCGGTAATTCAACATGCCTGCAACATATTCCGGCGCATGTGGAAGTTCCCGCAGTGTCACCCACGGCACGATCTCGATCACATTCTGAGTGTCGATGGCATATCGATTTTTTCCGACAAAAAAAGAGAGCGTATTCATTATGCACTTACCTTAAATATCGAAATCTCCTGTTGAAGCTCCTGAGCGGAGGCATTCAATTGTTCGGTGGCTTCGTTAAACTCCTGCAATGATTCGGAGGCCTGCTGTGCGGCTGTATTGAGCTGGACCATGGACTCGCTGATCTGATGGGCGCCTTGGGCCTGGCCTGCCATCCCGCCGGAAACTTCATCAAAGAGCGGCGGCATGGACTGAACCTGTTGAATGATATTTTCAAGGTGCTCTCTAATATTATTTGCGTTTCCAACACCCTGACGGACTTCTTCGGTAAATTTATCCATCTCCATGACCCCTGATGAGACCGCACTCTGCATTTCTTTTACCATATTTTCGATATCATATGATGAAACCGCCGTCTGGTCGGCAAGCCTTCGAATCTCTCTGGCAACCACTGAAAAGCCGAGGCCGTATTCCCCTGCCTTTTCCGCTTCGATTCCTGCATTGAGGGAGAGCAGATTGGTCTGATCGGCAATTTTCGTGATGGTAACCACAACCTTGTTGATGTTGTTTGCCTTTTCGTTGATGATGGTCAGCTTGGAAGATATGGACCGTGTTGCCTCTTCGAGACGCTGCATGGTGCTTCCCATGTCCACCAGGCCGCTCTGGCCGGAACCGGCCAGCTGTGCCGTGTTTTCAGACATGCCCGATACCTGCTCCATTGTTTCGACCAGTTGCCGGGAAGTGGCTGATATTTGTTTGCTGGAAGATACGATTTCATTGGTCGATGCGCCGAATTCGTTTACGGTCGCCTCCTGGGCCCGGGAAGAGGCGGCGATTTCGGTGGCCGTGGAGACGAACTGTATGCAGGATTTCTGTACCTGACCCACAAGAGCGTTCAGATTCTGTGTCATACCCCGGACCGCCGAGAGCAGTTTTCCGGTCTCATCCCTTGCGGTGGATACGGCCTCATTTTCGTCGATTGGCTGACCTGCCCCTGCCAACGTCTCTACGTCGTTTGCCGCCGAGAGAAGATCGCCTTTTGCTATTTTCTGGGCAATTTCCGTGATTCTGGTAATGGGGTTTGCCATTTTTCCTGCCGACAGTACCGCAAGGCTTCCCACCATGACCAGAATGATCAGCCCGCCGATCCAGACACTTGAAAGCAATGCGGTTAACCCCGCTTCCACCTTCCGCTTGGCTTCAAGATAGTCATCGTCATACATCCCGGCGGCGATGATCCAGTCCCAGGGCTCAAAATAGGTAAGGGCCGTGGTTTTCGGCCGTGATATGAGCTCTCCCACATTTTTCCAGGCATAGGATTGGTAGGCGGTCTGTCCTTTTTTTAAGCCCAACGCCTTTTTTACGATCTCCTGTATAAAAAAGGTGCCGTTTTCAGGATCCTTGGCATTCCATATATCTTCACCGTCTCTTTTGCCGCCTTTCGATACGATGTAATGTCCTTTGAGGCGGCCGCTTGCACCGATAATCCCGACGTATCCGGTTTTCCCGATTTTTATATCCATGATCGATTTTCTGAGAGATTCAACCGATTCCTGCCGAACCCCCACATAGAGCAAACCGATGATCTCACCCGCATCGGTTTGAATCGGTTCATAAGCCGTAAGATACCAGCCGTTTACAACGTATGCCCTGCCCCGGTAAGTGTTTCCACCCATGACGGTGGAGACAACAGGATTCGGGGTTCCATCCGGGTTTACAGCCGGAATGAAAGTGCCGATGGCACGGGTTGAATCCAGCTTTTTTACATTTGTGGCGACCCGGAGCATATCTCCCTTGTCGTTTATCTTCTGGAATATGGTACAGGTTCCGCCGACCAGGTTCTTAACCGTGTCGACAACCGGTGTCTTTTGTGAAAAATCGGTATTCTGCCCGAGCCAGACACCACCGACCATCATTTCCGGAAGGTCGACGGATGTCTCTTCACTGGTAAACTGGTTGATCGCTTTCCAGGCAGCCTTTTTTTCCGAAAGTTCCACACGCCCTTTTTCATTGAGTATCTTTCTCGCAACATTCAGGTCGTAGCCGACTTTCTGCTGGATAAGCTCATTTGCCGTTTCGCACATATGATAGACGTCTAAGGCGGCTTGAGCGATGGTCTCCCGTTTCATATGACCCATTTCTTCTTCGATCATGTCTCTGACCTGCGCTTTTTTGGTATAAATCAGAATGGACATGACCAGCACCGGGAGGAGTGCGGCCGCCAAAGCCAAACCGACAATTCTTTCTTTTAATTTAAACTTCATATAACCGGTCCTAACCAAACCCAGATAAACCAAAATCTAATAGGAACACTCTATGATTTCTTTGTTGCAACGCTTCGGGCCGTTCTTAATTAGTTTGAAGTGAGCTAAAGTGTAAAGTGAACTAAAATTGTGGAATTCTGTCTATTATAAAATGATTACCATCCTTAATTTTAGGCATTTTAGGCACTTATAACTTTAGGCACTTCTTCAGGGTGCCTGCTTCAATTGCCATATAGATTGGCTACCTCCGACTGCAGCCCCTGAACGGCTTCGGACAGCTGGCCGGAAGCCGTGGCAAACTCATGCAGCGATGATTTGGTATGGACAACCGACTCGCTGAGCTGATTCATGGCTTCGCTGATCTCCTCTGCCCCTTCGCTTTGCATCTTTACCGATTCGGTTACTTTTACAAAGAGCGGAATCAATCCCTGAACCTGGTCGATGATGGCGCCCAAACCGCCGCCGATGCGACCGACGTCATCGGCCCCTTTCTTTACCCGCTGGATAAACTTATCCATCTCCATGATGCCGGAAGAGACCGCCGAGTGCATCTCTTTAACCATCTGTTCGATATCCAGCGTGGCCACCGCGGTCTGGTCGGCGAGCCGGCGAATTTCTCGTGCCACCACCGCAAAACCCAATCCGTACTCTCCTGCTTTTTCCGCTTCGATCCCTGCATTCAGAGACAAAAGGTTGGTCTGGTCGGCAACTTTTGTGATGGTGACGACGATGCCGCCGATATTACCCGCCTTTTCATTGATGCTGCCGAGCCGAGATGAAATGATGCCGGTGTCATCCACCAGTAGATGCATGGCCGTCTCCATTTCGCTTAAGCCGCTCCGGCCTTCGCTGGCCACCTCTCCGGTATGGGTAACGGTACCGGTCACCTCGCTCATGGCGCCCACCAGATCCTTTGATCGTCGGGAAATTTCTTTAGAGGTGGCCGCTACCTGGTTGGTTGAAGCTGCCTGTTCGGTCACCGTCGATTCGAGCTGTTTTGCCGAGGCTGCAATTTCAGTGGCTGAGCTTTGAACCTGAATACCGGACTGATGGACCTGGCCGATCAGGGAACTCAGGGAGTGGATCATCCGGGCGAAAGCGGTTGCCAGCTGGGAGGTTTCATCGTTGAATTTTGCATTTTCTTCGACATTTCCGAGGGTGTTTAGCTGTCTGTTGGCGCCCTCCAGATCGCCCTCAGCCACATGGCCGGCCAACGTTACCATTTTTTGAATGGGTCTTGCGATGAAGGTGCCCACAAAAAATGCCAGGATTACAACCAGGGCGAGAATGGCGATGCCCCCGAGCGCAACCTTGACCAGAAGCCCTTTCATCACTTCGTTGACCCGGGTGGAGGCATCCAGATAGTCTTCCTCGTAGGAGCCGGCGCCGATCACCCAATCCCAGGGTTCAAAATAGGTATAGGCGGCCAATTTCCAGCGCCCTTGCTTTTCACCGGTATTTTTCCAGGAGTACCGGTAGAAGTCTATTTTACCCGAAGCCTTGGCCATGGCGGTGTTTACCATGTGTTTTATGACAAAGTTGCCGTTGGCATCCTTTGCCTCCCAGATGTCCTCACCGGAACGGGTTCCGGCTTTTGATACAATGTATTTACCTTTCTGGTTGCCTTTTCCGCCGATGACCCAGACATAGCCCGTCTTGCCGACCTTGGTTTCGGTAATGGTTTTTATGAGATAGCCCAGGGTCGAAAGGCTTTTGCCCAGACCGATCATCCCGATGATCTTACCCTCTTCATCGGTAACGGGAGAATAGACCATCTGGTAGGCGGCGTCCAAAATGATCCTGCCGTCACATTTTTGTCCTTCACTCAGGCACGCCCACAGCGGGCTCGGTTGGTCCTCGCCAAGGGTGCCCGGTAGAATTATCGAAGGGATCCGTTTGCCCTCACCTGTGCGGATGCTGGACCCGACCAGGAGCATGTCACCCTTTTCATTGATCCGTTGAAAAACGGAGCACTCTATTTTATACCCCTGCCGCACCCGGTCCACCATGGGGACGCGGCTCAGCATGCCGGTCACCGGTTTAAACGGCCGACTCTTATATTTCAACGGGGGCAGCGACACACGAACGGTTTCGCCCGTATCCGTGTTGACGGCTTCCCAGGAGATCTCCTCGGTACCCAGCTTGAATCCGCCGGCCATCCGAACATCGCGGTCTACCTCGGACATGGTCTGACGGATCTGCACCGCCAGCGCATTTCTTGTGCTCTCACAGAGACCGAAAACATCGCTGGCGATCTGGGCAATGTTCTGCCGCGCCATCTGATCGATCTCGTGGCCGACCTTTCCCACCGCTTCGCGTCCGCCCATGATGGTTAAAAACGTCATGACCACGACCGGTAAAATGGCGGCAAAAGCGGCCAGTCCGATGATTTTGGTTTTCAACCGAGCCCGCAAAAGCTGTTTCAACCACATTTTTTCATCCTTATTCTAATAAGAGGTCTATGAATGTTTAGCGCGGCAAGATTCGCCTTGTTCAGCAAATATAAAAAGAATCGACTGTTTCGTCTAAATCTTGAATGAAATATCACACATGAAATCAAAATGATACCGTGCTTAAATACCGAAAAAGAGAACCATTGGTCAAGTAAAGATTTCATATTGGCAGCGGTGCTCTCGATGCTATTTTAAATGTTGTCAGCTCCATAACCGTAAAAAATTTGTATTCTTGTCTGGACAAATATTTTAAAAACCCATAAGAACTTAACAGTCGCCACTATCGGGGTTAAAATGTGTTATGTAAAACATTTATAGACGTTTGATACCTCGGAGTCTAAAAATTCAGACGCGTTCCACCGCTCCATTATTGTGTACAAAGATAGGCTTTCACAGCATCGGGACGAACATTGCGACCGGGAGGGAAACCTTTTTCAATAGCTCAAAAGAGGTTGTTGGAATCGATGGATTTTATCGAAATCGCCATTGTTACCTATTGGCCAGCGGTGAGCCTCTTTTTACCGAACCTGATCATGGGGAAATAGTTTTTTTTTTGAAACCAACCCCGCCGCGGCGGGTGCATGTGTAAGGAACTGTCATGCCCTATCCGGAATCTATGAGACCGTCTATTCAGAGACTCGAATCAACCCGCCAGGATCGGATGAAGCAGGAAATCCCTCTCCTGAGCCTTGATGAAAAAAAAGAACTCCTTAACGGGTTCCACCCGGATTACCGGCCCGGCGCCCATCGTGACATCCGGATCGGGGTCAACCGGGATGAACGTGCTGTCAGTGAGCTTGTCGATCTGCTCGAATCGGACAGCCATCTGGATCCTGCCGCTATCAATCTTGAGGATGTGTCGCTGTCTGTAGACGTGCTTGTTCTGGGCGGGGGGGGAGCGGGCCTGACTGCCGCACTCTTCTGCCGAGATGCGGGTGCTTCGGTGGCGTTGGCCACAAAGCTTCGGCTTGGCGATTCCAATACCGTCATGGCCGAAGGCGGGATCAATGCAGCGGTATCCCCGGGGGACTCTCCGACTATCCATTATCTCGATACCATGGGCGGGGGAAACTTTACCAACATCCCGGAGCTGGTGCGTGCCCTGGCTGTGGACTCGCCGTCCATCGTCAAGTGGTTTGAAGATTTAGGGGTGCCGTTTGACAAGGACCCGGATTCCGATCTGCCGCTTCCCATCCTTGCCGGCGGTCACACCCGGCCCCGGGTCTGCGCTGTCGGGGATCACACGGGCATGAGCATCATTCATGTCCTTCGGGCGGAGGTGGAAAGACGCGATGTACGGATTCTAGAGTTTTTGCCGGCAGTGGACCTGATTATGGATGATTCCGGCCAGTGTGCCGGGGCCGTATTAAAGGATCTTGAATCCGGCCGGCTTCAGGTTGTCCGGGCAAAGATCGTCATCCTCGCCACCGGCGGCATCGGCCGTCTTCACATCCAGGGCTTTCCCACCACCAACCATTACGGGGCGACTGCCGATGGGCTGGTGATCGCCTACCGTGCCGGTGCAAAACTGGGATTTATGGACAGCATCCAGTTTCACCCCACAGCCACGGCTTACCCGGAACTGTTGCTCGGAGCGCTGGTCACGGAGGTCGCACGCTCCCGCGGGGCCCAGCTGGTTAATGCCGAAGGCCAGCGCTATATAAACGAGCTTGAAACCCGGGATGTGGTGGCCTCGGCCAATATTCGCCAGGTTATTTCAGAAAAAAAGGGGGTACAAACGCCCCAGGGTATGCAGGGTGTCTGGCTGGACACCCCGATGATCGACATGATAAAGGGCAAGGGGACGGTGCAGCGATACTACCGACACCTTTACAACCGGTTCAAGAAATATGGCATCGATTTTGCCGAAGAACCGGTTCTGATCTACCCGGCGGAGCATTACCAGAACGGCGGTGTGATTACAGACGACATGGGAAAGAGCAACATCGCGAATCTCTATGTTGTCGGCGAGGCTGCCGGCGGTGTCCACGGCCGGAACCGGCTGGGTGGAAATTCCTTAAGTGATCTTTTTGTCTTCGGCCGCCGTGCAGGCATCCAGGCAGGAAAGGAATTCAGCGATATCCGGGCCGGGAAACTCACCCTGGATCATCTGGTTGACTACCGCAAGGCACTGATAGCGGCAGATATCGACACCGACCGGAAAAGCCCGTTGATTCTTCCGGAGTACCGCTATGAAAAAGCATTGCCCGTGTTTCAACAGTAAAAGAGGAGTGTTTTTTATCGATGACTGCCAAAAATGACAAAACAGACAAAGAAAGACAGATTCCGGTATTTTTTTATGGCAAGGAATACCAGGTCCCGGAATCCTGCACGATCATTCAGGCCTATGAGTATTCCGGCCACCAATATACCCGGGGCTGCGGGTGCAGGGCGGGCGCCTGCGGCGCCTGCGGGGCTCTTTTCCTTCTACCGGGTAGCGGATCCATAAAGACCGGGCTGGCCTGCCAGACCCAGGTCGTCGCCGGTATGCTGGTCATCCAAATTCCCTATTACCCGACCATGAAAGCAGACTATGATCTTACCGCACTTTCTGCCGATGCATCCCATATCGCTCCGGTTTACCCCAAGCTATTATCCTGCATGGGCTGTAATACCTGCACGAAAACGTGCCCCCAGGAGATCGATGTCATGGGCTGCATGTCTGCAATTTACAGAAAGGATGTCGAAACCGCTGCCGAACAATCCATGTCCTGTGTCATGTGCGGGCTCTGTGCGGCACGATGCCCGGCCGACATTTCCCCCTATCATATCATGCTGCTGGCAAGAAGAATCTACGGCAAGTTTGTTCTAAAATCCTACCGCTACCTGTCTAAACGGCTGGCTCAGATTCAAGCGGGTGATTTTGATAAAGACCTGGATGCCCTGATGACATCGGATATTGCCGAGTTGAGAGAACTCTACAAGAAGCAGCAGGCGGACAAGCAGATAATCTAATTGAGGAGCACCGGATGGAAAAGATTTCCGCAAGCGTCATCGAAGAAGCAGCCTATCGGCTGTTGGCCAATACGGGCACGAAATATCCAAAAAATTACCTTGAAAAACTGGTTGCCCATTTTAAAAAAGAGACAAACAGCGGCGCGAAAAGTGTGCTGGCCTCTATTCTCCAGAATATTATCTATGCCGTGGAAGAGCCGGCATCACTCTGCCAGGACTCAGGCGTTCCAGCCTTTCATGTCTATCTGAACCCGGCGGTATCCATCGAGGGAGACATTGAAAAAGCCCTGACCGAGGCCACCGTCCGGGCCACCGAAGATGTTCCCATCCGGAAAAATGTCATTGAGCCGTTTACCTTTGAAAATCTTGGAAACAACACCGGGTGGGGAGTGCCGTTTATCTACTATCATTACGAGAGCCGGCCCGGACCCATGCGGCTCAGAGCCGAATTGAAAGGATTCGGGGGTGAGATCAAAAATACGGCCGACTGGGTCTTTACGAGCACCGAAAGCATGGAAGACGCAGTCCTTTCCTATGTGCTGCACAACGTCATCCTGTCAAAAGGAGAGGGGTGCATCCCGGGCCTTCTCGGTGTGGGGGTCGGCGGTTATACATCCGAAGCGGCTGCAAACGCAAAAAATGCCGTTTTCAGGGAACTGACTGAAAAGCAAACCTCGGAAGACAATGATGAATTTATTTCCAGACTCGAGCAGCGGATATACCGGTGTGTAAACAAGCTAGGCTTGGGCCCCATGGGAAGCGGCGGTGATACCACCACACTCGGTGTCTATCTGGAAAAACGCGGCACCCAGACAGCCGCAGCCCCGATATCGGTCTGCCAGCAATGCTGGGCTTCGAGAGCCTCTGAGGCGCTTCTTACAGAAGATAAAACAGACTATATCACCCCGCATCTTGAAAAAGAAGACCTTCCGGAAATTGAAGCGCTGCTGTCTTCGGAGTTATCCTCAGAGGCAGGCGGAAAGGTCTATCGATTTGAAACACCGGTTTCCACCGAAGACATCCTGAAGCTTAAAGTGGGAGATGTCGTGTATGTCTCCGGCACGATTACCACTGCCCGGGACGGCGCCCACCGCCGTATGGTGGATCTTGTCCGATCCGGGGAGCATAAAAAGATTCCAAAGGAAATTTTAGACAGCGGCGCCATCTACCACGCGGGTCCTGTTATCTCAAAAACTCCCGAAGGATGGTGCATCAATTCAGCAGGGCCCACCACAAGCTCAAGGTTTACCGACGAGGCCGCCATTTTGATCGAAAACAATATTATCAATTTTATCGTGGGCAAGGGGACCCTGGGGCCGCCCGCCATAAAATCCATTAAGGGCAAGGGCGTTTTCCTGAAAGCGGTGGGCGGATGTGCGGTCACCTATAAGCGCTGTATCCTTGGAAACAAGGTGGAATGGCTGGACCTGGGGTTTCCCGAAGCCGCATGGATCCTGAAGGTTAAGGATTTCGGCCCCCTCGTTGTCGGCATCGATGCCGAGGGAAACTCCCTGGTGGACAATGTGCTGGAAACGGTTCACGAAAAGGCAAGAGAGATCTACCGGGAAGAGGGGCTCGATCCGAACAAACGGTATATCCAGTATCCCCAAACCTTTGCCGGCCTTTCTCTGGAAGAGGTGATTGAGAAGCAGAAGAAGGGATAATCTTAACCCGGATAAGTTTGAAGTGTGAAGTGAGCTAAAAATCCCGAACACAGTCAAGGAATGAAGATGCTTAATAAACTCATTTCGTTTTTAATGGAAACATCCTATCAAGACCTGACACCCGAGATCATAAAACAGGCCAAACGGTGCATTATCGACTGGACAGGGGTTGCCCTTGCCGGCGCTGCTCACCAGACGGTTTCGATCATGCGTGGGACCGTGGAAACCTTGGGGGGTAACCCACAGGCTTCCATTTTCGGCACCCCCATCAAAACATCCGTTGTAAATGCAGCACTGGTCAACGGGACCATGTCGCATGTACTCGACTTCGACGACACCCACCTCGAGGCGTTGATGCACCCGAGCGCTCCGCTGGTGCCCGCACTTTTAGCCTATGGAGAATGGAAAGGGATAAACGGGAAGGACTTTTTACTATCCTATCTGCTCGGTTTTGAGGTTGAAACACGGATCAGCATGGCCATGGGGGAAAGCCATTATGCCGCGGGCTGGCACGCAACAGCCACCATGGGCCGATTCGGTGCGGCTGCCGGTGTGGGAAAGCAGGCAAGGCTTGGCCGGAACGAGATGGTACACGCGCTGGGGCTGGCTGGAACCCAGGCCTCGGGCATACGGAATGTATTCGGAACCATGACAAAATCCTTTCATCCCGGAATCGCTGCGGCAAACGGACTGCTGTCTGTACTGCTCGCCCAGGAGGGATACACTAGCGCACCGGATATCCTGGAGACGGGGAAGGGGTTGGGAAACATCCTTTCGGATGACTATAATCCCCAGCGCGGTCTTAAGGGTCTGGGACAAACCCACACCATTTTGGGGACAAGTTTTAAACCCTTTGCATCCTGTCTGTACACCCACCCGACCATCGACGCGGTTATTGCGTTGAGAAACCAGAACACAATTGCACCCGATGCCGTCGATACGATCCGATGCGGCGTATCAAAATTCTGTATGGATGCCGCCAATCAGAAAAACCCCCAAACCGGTCTTTCAGCCAAATTCAGTGTCTCCTACTGTGCCGCCCTGGCAATGCTCAACGGCCGCGCCGGTGATGATCTTTTCCAGGACACAGAGATCCAGAACCCGGCGACCCTGGATTTAATGGGACGTGTCGGGGTTGAAGCGGTACCCGAGCTAAAAGACAGCGAAGCGGAAGTGACGGTTATCCTGAAAAATGGACAGAAACTGAAACACCACACCGTCCATGCGCTGGGCAGCCCGGAAAATCCGCTCTCGGACCGGCAACTGGAAGAGAAAGCAAAAACACTTCTGGAGCCTGTATTCGACGGTAAAAAGGCCGACACCATTATCGATAGGCTCTGGGGGCTTGAGGAGGTAGAGAATATTTCCGAAATTACCAACCTATTATCTAATCAGTGGAGTGCCTAAAATTTGAAGTGCCTAAAATGCCTAAAGTTAAGGATGGTAATCATTTAAAAATTGATAGAATACCTTAATTTTAGGCACTTCAAACTTATTTTAAAAGGAGGCCCTGATGGGTGATACGTTTCCAAAATCGAAAGTGGCGGCAGTCCAGGCAGCTCCCGTATTTCTTGACCGCGAGGCAACACTTGACAAGACGCTCTCGCTTGTTTCCGAGGCATCCGGAAACGGCGCCGATCTCATCGCATTTCCGGAAGTCTTTATTGCCGGGTATCCGTACTGGAATCGGTTGGAAAACGTCTTTAAAACGACACCGTTTTTTGCCGAGCTGCTTAAAAATGCGGTGACCGTACCCGGCCCCACAACCGACCGTCTCTGCAAGGCTGCCAAGGATAAAAAAATATATCTGATAATCGGAATCAACGAGCGGCCCACAAACACCCTGGGGACCCTGTACAACACAAACCTTGTGATCGACCCCGAAGGAAAAATTATTCTGAAGCACCGGAAGCTGATGCCCACCTATGCAGAAAAACTTGTGTGGGGATTCGGCGACGGCAGTACCCTTCGGGTTTTGGACACCCCTCTGGGAAAGATCGGCACCCTGATTTGCGGGGAAAACGCAAACCCCCTGGCACGGTTTGCGCTGATTGGACAGGGGGAAGAGATCCATATCGCCAACTTCCCCTCGATGCCTGTAGAAGACTACGGAGGCTATGCCATCGGGGAAGATATCCGGCTCAGAGGTGCAAATCACGCCTTTGAGGGCAAGGTGTTTAACATTGTGGTCTCTTCTGTCATCGACCAGACGGTTGTCGATAAGATCGGCGACACGGAAGAAAAACGGAAAATTCTTTCAGGCCCTCAATCCAGCTTTACCGGTGTGTTTGCTCCCGGCGGCAAGCTATTCAGCGAGACGGTTCCACCGGGAGAAGAGGGGATCATCTACGCCGACTGCGACATTGCCTCTATCATCGGCCCGAAACTCCGCCACGATGTGGCCGGTCAGTACAACCGGTTTGATGTGTTGTCGTTAAATATCAACCGGACGCCCTGCCAGCCGATCTTCGAATACGGCGAAGGGAAAACCCCCGATAACCGCCTGAATATCGAGGAGACGCCTGGAATCGGTCCGAATAGGAAGCCAGGAGCCAGGAGCCAGAATGCAGAATAAGGTATTCGCCTTCGGCTCAATCAAAGATTATTAATTATTGAATTTGCCGAAAGGGCACGCGGCGTGAGCGGCATTGGAGTTCTTCTGACTCCTCTGGTTCATCCATTGTCTGGTAATAAAGCCCCCATTCAGGGGCAATCCAAAGTCATCCCCTCTGGAACCGGATCCTTATCAGTAAAGTCTCGTGTATTCAAAATCTTCCCCTATGCCGAGGCGGCGGTATGCTTTTTTTCGGTTTTCGTTGAGGTCACTATCCAATTCATCAAAATAGTTTCTCCCCTTTGTGTCGATATCAACCAGAAAGGGCCCCAGATCGTCTACCCGGAGTATCCAGGCAGCCTCGATGCTGCCGAGTTCCTCAAACAGGTGCACATCTTCAATTTCGATTTTATCCAGGTATAGGTTCGGAATCACCCCCATGGGGGTTGCATGAATACAGAGGTGTTCTTTCATGGCCCGCATGGTCTGCTCCCGCATGGTGGTTTTCCCGATAATGGCTTTTAAATGCCATTCCGTAATCGACTGGGCACCCCATTTTTCAAAGCGGATGCTCGAAGTCGGCGTAAAGGAGTTCAACTTCCAGAGCCCCTTTTCCTTTATAACAATGGGCCCCACATGGATCATGAGGTTCCTGTTTTCCGTTTCAAACGGAAGCCGGTTTTCTTCATCGAAAATATGCCGATGAAGTCGTGACCGGCCCGTAAATGCCGCGCCTGAAAAATAGACCACATCGCCGATATTCAACTTTATGATATCTTCATCCTTTAGCGGCATGTTCAGGTGGTATTCCATTAGTTCACCTTCCTTTCAAACCAGTCCGGATCATCGAGTTCTTTCAGGCTGCCGTCCGGAAATATTTTTGTGGTGGCACGTCTGGTAATAAAGCAGTTTGTATTGATGGCCACACCGATGCCGGCAATGTGGGTGTAGGCATATTCAACATTTACGGCAAAAACAGATACGTCCCCGCCGGAACCCATGGCCCCGATTTTCAGCTCACAAAGGGCTGAGAACAGATCCTTTTCGATCTTTGCGATGTCGGGATCCGGATGCCGGCTGCCGGCAGGTCTTAAGACGGCGGCCTCCTTGGCCAGCTTGGTACAGATATCCCCGGTTCCGCCGATACCGATACCGAGTATCGACGGTGGGCAGATGGCGCCTGCGCGGCTGGCTGCGGCATAGGAATCCACGACAAATTTTTGGATTCCGGCCACACCGTCTGAAAAGGCGACCACACGATACCGAGTGCCGCCGAAGAGTTCGGATCCCCCGCCTTTGGGCGCAAAGGTTATCTGAACGGTGTTGCCGGGGACAAATCTGTATGTAAACCCGGGCACGTTGGGACCGATGTTGTTGCCCGGATCGTATCCGGTAAGGGGGTGTTTCATGGTCTTTCTCAATATCCCCGCATGGGTGGCTTTTTCCACCATCTGCCGGGCGGTTTCTTCAAGTTTTATGATCCCGCCTTCGATATCTGCCTCGTTTCCGATTTTGCAAAAGAAAAGCGGCCATCCCGTATCGGCACACGCCGGATTTTCTTTCTCTATGGAGCACTCAAGGCTTTTGAGGGTATTTTCCAATGCCGCCTTAGAGATGGGTTTTTTCTCTATTTTTATGGCATTTTCAAAAGCCGCATGGACATCCGGCGGGATATGACAGGAGCTTTTTGTAATGGTGGCGAAAATGGCTTCCCCTAATACATTCTGTGTGATCATTATGGTGACTCCCTGTTAAATTTAGGCACTTCACATTTCAATCTTACCCGGGCCAGGGTAATATGGATAATCCATCTGACTGGCTATTTTTTTTCTGGCCGCAATACCTGCGACCCGTTCGACCACATAGAGCCCCACATCGATCCCGGCGGTGACCCCGCCCCCGGTGATAACACGCCCTTGGTCCACGATACGCGACCGGACGGTCTCCGAACAGAACGCTTCGAGTTCTTCAAGGGCTCCCGGATGCGTGGTGGCACGCTTGTTTTTTAAAAAACCGGCAGCGCCCAGCAACAACGCCCCGGTGCAGACAGAGACTTTAAGTTCGGCCTGCCGGGCGGTTTTTATCCAGTCGACAAATTCAGGGGTTTGATACAGAGCGCGGGTTCCGTAGCCGCCCGGAACGATCAGCACATCATAGGGGGAAAGCGATTGCCCCACACAATCCGGCTGAATAACCAGATTCCGGTCATCGGTTACCTTTTCCGTTACGGAACAGATGCTCCAGGAAAAATCCGGCATGATGTTCATTGTCTTCAGCCGGGTCACAGGATCGTATATGCCGATAAAATCAAGAGACGTCATCTGGTCAAAAATTACAAATGCCGCTTTCATGGCAGCCCTTTTATCTGAATTGTAAACGGCTCGGTTATCTGATAAATCGTAAATTATGATTCGGTCTCAAAAAAACTCCCATTCAGTATCACAAAACATACGATTAGACGACACCTCTGAACTGATTCGGCACGTTTGCGCGGCCCTTTTTAAATCCAGCATAAAATCAAGGATTTTTTCAGACAGCATCCCAAATACCCTCAAAGCCTCATCCGTAATGTTTGTTCTGGGCACATACCGTAACACAACCTGCCTGATACTCAACAAGCGGTCCGAAAGCGTCAGACAGCCGGGAGATCTATGCTGCCCCGGTGGAGGCATCTCTTCACGGACGGACCGGTTTTTTTCAAACATGCTCCGGTTACCCGGCTCGCCCTTAACCCGCTGGCCCCATTGGCGACACTGGCGTGATAAAAAGAAATCCGAGTCAAAACCCCTGACGATCCTGCTTGCCGGCGCATTACGGGAGAGTTTCGAGGAGATGCGGATGAATCCGGCGGGGGTCTCTTTCTTGGGCCCCCTGCCCCCCCAGCAGCTTGCCATGTTTAAACGGAACATCTATCCCATGGTCTGCTGGGTTCCCCGTCAGAAGCGGTTTTTTCCCAATCGGGAGGTCGAAAAACTGATATATATCCCCTTGAGAAAGCTGCTGGATCCCTGCAACTACGCCCTGTGCCGGATGCGAAGCCGTGTACCGCGCAAAGCGTGGAACGGTTCGACCGAAAAGGATTTCCCCTGCTATATCCACGACGACACCGACCTTCTCTGGGGGGCGACCTTTCGTATTACCATGGCCTTTCTCGATATCACATTCGGCTTCGGGCATCCGGACCCGGAAAATCTTCCCGTTGTCCACGCTGCCCTTGGAAAAAACTACCTTACGGGGAACAGGTCTTAGCCCGAACATTTCACCCGCAGGATCCCTCCGGAATGGAAAATATTCGGACGATCAGGTTTTGCACGGCGGTGGTTTGAATCCTCCGGAACCGGTGGGGATACCCTGGGCGCGTACACTGCCGGCGGACATGAGCCGCTCGGTTTTCTGGCTGCTGCATTCAGGACACCCAGGGTTTTTATCTCCGGAAAGATGCAGTTTTTCAAAGCAGTGGTCGCAGCCGCTGCATTTATATTCGTAAATGGGCATTTTTACCTCCATATGAGAAATAGGCCCATAAAATAACCGATCTGACGCTCAAGTCAAGATGCCTGTTTGCTCGAAATTAAACGCCCGCTCAGAAAAATCGTTTGGAGCGGTTTGAAACAGCCAGCGTTTTTGCAGGGCGACATCGGGAAAACTCACAAATGGGACGTCCTCGGCATGTTTTACAAAACGGTCCTGCCAGTCGGTCAGTTGTCCTTTGCCCGCCGGCGCGTCGATGAGAACGCCGTCAAGACCGGTCAGGTCATTAAGATCGGAAAGTTCCGGCAATGCCTTCCCTTTCCACCAGTAGATCTGGCGTTCCATTTCTTTTGCAAACCGGGGATCTTTATCCTGGGAAACCAGGGTAAAAAGGACGGCTCGATTCCCCTGACGGGGAAAAAGATACCGCAGGTCCCCGTCAAGATAGTGCGGCCTTTTTAACCGGACGGCTGAAAGCAGGGCTTTTCGGTCGGGAGATCTCTCCGGTTCGAGAAACACCATTTCAAAGGGTGTAAACGGATTCATGGATGTGATGGTCTTTAAAAACCGCTGAAGATATGCGGGATCCTTTATCCTTCTATGGACAAAGACCTGATAGGGGCTTGTGAGTTTTTTTGCCAGCGCCTTGACTTCAGATTCCGGTCGTTCGGAAGATAGATAAATTTTTGAAACATATGACCGGCCCGAAAAATAGACATAGATATCTGCTCCCTCTTTTCTATGGGCGTTTATATCGGACCGGAAGGAAAGATCCTGAAACGGCATGGGGTAAAGAACAAGATCGAATCTGGATTCTGCATAGTCAAAGGCAAGCAGCATATCCTCTGCTGAAAAACCTGTGGTCCGGTCAATCCGGTAAGGCGGGCTTTTATCAAAGAAAAGACCCAATTGGCTGTTATTGCGTCTGAAATCGGTTCCGGGCAGAACCGACAGGGGAAACACCTGGGCATCGTCTGCAAGATCGTGATCTGCAACATAATCGACGGTTTTTTTAAAACCTTCCAGGTCGTCTCCGGGGAGCCCCACAATCAGATCGATTCTGGGCAGAATCTCTCTTTCCTTTAAGTGATTGGCGCCTTCTAAAAATCGGTTCAGATTTGTCGGCCGATTCATCAGGGCAAGCGCCTTTGGGTTTGTGCTCTGTAAACCGATTTCAAACCAGGTGAACCCGGCCTCGGCAAACAGATCCGCAAGCGGGGCATCGATGGCTTCCGCACGAATTTCACTGATGATCCCTAAAGATCGATCCCTGTTGACAGATCGGATCTTTGAGAGCAGGCCCTTTAAATCGGGTCTTGCATTCAGACACGGGTCGAGAAGATAGAGCTCGGGGATTCGATGATCCACAGCCCACTGAACCGTTTCGATCAGAACATCCGCTTCAGCAAGTGCAACCCGGTTCCGCGCCTTGTTGTAATAGCAATACCCGCAACGATACGGACACCCCCGCTGGGTTTCCAAAAGAACCATATTTTCGATTTCAGGTTCCAGAAAACCCTGCAGATAGGGGCTTCGGTTCGATCTGAAAAAGTCTTCGGCCGGCTCGGCGGTAGACTTTTTCCGCCAGAAATGCGGATCTCGGATCAGCCTGGGAAAGACCGATTCCCCTTCTCCGTAAACAGAAAAATCGACATCCGATGATGAGGCGAGGGTGTTTCCCGGTGTGATCTCCGGGCCCCCAAAGATTATCTTTATCGGTCTTGTGCGTTTCAGGATTCGGGCTGCATAGAGGGATCGTTCCACATTCCAGCTGTAGACCGTAAAACCGACCACATCCGGGTTTTCCGAAAGGATATAATCGATCAGCGCGGTGTCGCAAATATAGGAGGAGATACTTTCCGGTACGATTTCCACATGCACATCCCCTGTTTTTGTGGCGGCCTGTTTAAGATATGCCGCTCCCAGGGGAACATTGCCGGTCTGTCTGCCGAAATTTAGCTGGGGGATGGGAAGTTGGACAAGAAGGAATTTTTTCATAAATACGCTTATATACGAGGTTTATCCGCCTCACCGCCACGGGCGGCATCTTCGACCGGCGGGTTCATACGTCCACGAAGCGGGTTATCTTCAAAGCCGTTAGGCCTTTACTGGAGCTTTATAGATAACCGCGTTATTCATTTCCCGACAATATGGACCCCGAAAGTTGAGGTGATAAGCATAGCACAGTCTGTCGATCCAACATAGCCGATACGGAGCCTTTTTTCCCCAAACGGTTGCCACCTGTTCATTTTTATATAATAATCGCAGATAAAAACGTGTCTTAGAAAACAGACCGGCGGAGTCAAAAAATGATGAACGAATTTAGAGCGTTGCCCAACGCCGATACGCACTACTGTTTCGGATGCAGCCCCATAAATGCGCATGGGCTCCAGATGAAATTCTATACGGATGAGGAATCGGTTTTTACCTGGCTTTCGGTTCCAAAGCATCTATGCGGATGGAACAACCTGGTTCACGGGGGCGTGTTGTCCACCATTCTTGATGAAATCATGAGTTGGACGGCCATGTATCAATTAAAGCTGATTACCGTCACACGGAACATGACGGTGGAGTTTGTAAAGCCGGCATATGTCGGAAATCGACTCAGGGCCCAGGGCCGTATTTGTGAAGTCGAGCGTCAAAGAAATGCTGAAATGGAAGGGGCCGTTTATAACGAAGACGGCGAACTCTGTGCAAAATCAACCGGCACATTTGCGCTGATCAAGCCGAATGTGGCCAGAAGGATGGAAATCATGGACAACGCCTCTTTGGCGTGGTTTGAAAAGGTCATCAACCCATAGACATAAGACAGGGGATCGGGCATGGGTTCTCGCAAAAAAAAGAAACGCAAGACCGTTCGAAAAACGGTACCGGCATCTTCAAAACCGCGGTTTCCGGTGATCTGGATAATACTGGGTGTGCTGGGACTGGCCGTTGCCGCAGGCATTATCCTGTACAATCTGGGTCAAACCGATACCCGGCAGACGGAATCGCCTGCTTCAGAAGATCCCAAGACCGGTGTTTCCGGTGATTTCGGCAAGCTCCTCGGCCGCTGGCGGCGGGCAGACGGCGGGTATATTATTGAAATACGCAGGATCGACGCAAACGGAAGGATGGATGCCGCCTATTACAACCCGAATCCCATACATGTTTCCCGGGCCGGAGCCTCTTTGAAAGAGGGCCTGCCTCAAATGTTTGTGGAGTTGCAGGATGCGGGGTATCCGGGATCCATTTATACCCTAGCCTACCGACCCCGGGAGGACATGCTCTACGGTATTTATTTCCAGGCAAAAATAAAACAGACTTTTGAGGTGGTATTTGTCCGGGCAGAGTGATTACCGTAAAAGATTTCTGTGCTTAAAAAATCACATACTGATAAGGTATCTCCCGTGCAGTCCATAAACAATAATAAACCACCTTCCGGAGAGGGACCTGGATATCAAGGTGCGGATAATCCGATAGAAAAGGACTTCCGGACATCTCACAGATTTCTTGAAATTGCCAACCGGCATACGGAAATGACGCCTCTGCTGGAAGAATTCATTGCCGAAATCCGGAAAATAACAGGCTGCGAGGCAGTGGGGATGCGCATCCTGGATGGAAACGGCCATATCCCGTACCAGGCCTATGCCGGGTTCAGTAAACAGTTCTACGAACAGGAAAATGCGCTTTCAATCGAATGTGACCAATGCATGTGCACCAGCGTCATCAAGGGCATGACAGACCCGGACTTGCCTTTCTACACCAGCAGGGGATCTTTCCATATAAACGGCACCACACGTTTTCTATCCACAGTCAGCAAGAAGGTAAAGGGACAAACCCGCAATGCCTGCAACCGGTTCGGATATGAGTCGGTGGCATTGATCCCCATACGCCTGGACGACCGTATCCTGGGGCTGATTCATCTGGCCGATTCCCGGGAAAACATGATATCTTTACAGACGGTGGAGCGGTTCGAATGGACCGCCCAGCAATTGGCCATGACCGTTCAGCGGATAAAAGCCGAAGAATCGCTCAAAGAAAGTGAAGACCGATTGCGCCAGCTTGGTGACAATCTGCCGGGGGGGATGATATACCGGCTTGTACATAGACCGGATGGGAGCCGCTCCTGCACGTACGCGAGCAAAGGCTGCGAGCGCATGTTCCAGATCAAGGCGGGCGACATCATTAAAAATGTCGATATTATTTACGACATGTTTCCGCCCGAACAGATGGAGCGTGTTGTAATGGCGGAAAAGGAATCGATTGAAAGCCTGGACTTATTCAATTTTGAAAGCCCTATGATCCTGCCGAACGGCGAGACCCGCTGGTTCCGATGGCATTCCAAGCCGAGGCGGCTGGCTGACGGCACCTACCTCTGGGATGGCGTGTGCCTGGACATCAATCGGCGTAAACAGGCCGAGGAAGCCCTTCGGAATGCACGGGACACGCTGGAAGTTCAAGTTCAGGAACGAACCGGAGATCTCGCCAAAACGAACAAAGACTTAAGGCACGAGATAAAAAACCGAAAACAGGTGGAACGCGATCTGAGGAATGCCTATTCAGAGATAGAGGCACTGAAGGTGCAGCTTGAAGCGGATCACACCTATCTTCGCGAGGAAATCAAGCTGGCGCATAATTATGAGAATATTATCGGCAGCAGCGATATGTTGAAATACGTTCTTTTCCGGGCGGAGCAGATTGCACCGACAGATACCACCGTGCTTATCCTGGGGGAAACCGGAACCGGAAAAGAGCTCATCGCCCGGGCCATCCACCATGCCAGCTCAAGGAGAGATCGACCCCTTATCAAGGTGGATTGTGCTTCTCTGCCTGCAAACCTTATCGAATCAGAGCTGTTCGGCCATGAGAAAGGCGCCTTTACCGGTGCCGTTCAGAGACGAGTGGGGCGTTTTGAACTGGCGGACGGGGCCACACTGTTTTTGGATGAAATCGGAGAGCTGCCGCTGGACCTGCAATCCAAATTGCTCCGGGTTCTCCAAGACGGTGAGTTTGAACGACTGGGCAGCTCCCAAACGCTTCGAACCGACATTCGCGTCATTGCCGCTACCAACCGAAATCTCGAAGCGGATGTTCGGGAAAAACTTTTTCGTATGGACCTCTGGTATCGGTTAAGCGTTTTTACGATTTCTATTCCACCCCTCAGGGAAAGAAGTGAAGACATCGGTCTGCTCGTTAATCATATGATCAAAAGGCTTGAAAGAAAACTTGGAAAACGGATCAAATCGGTTCCCTCCCATGTTTTAACCAGGCTGCAGAATTACTCCTGGCCCGGCAATGTCAGGGAGTTGGAAAATGTGATCGAGCGCGCGGTAATAAATACCCAAGGGGATACACTGCAACTCGAAGAAACCCTGGATGTTTACCGGTCCGGGGATACCGTATCTCCAGACCTCCCCATAAAAAGCCTTGATGAGATGGAGCGGGAACATATTTTGCTGGCGCTCATGAAGGCAAACTGGATCATTCATGGAGAAGCGGGTGCAGCCGCCCTGCTGGATATAAATCCCAGTACACTTCGCGGGCGCATGCGCAAGCAGGGGATCCATCGCCCTCCTTACAAAACCTGATATTTGTTATATATAATTGCCACAAATGGTATTGCATTCCTATTGAATAATTAATTTGGCGGTGATATGATACTATAAAAACATTTGTTTGATAGGAATATAATCCTAAAAATGGCAAATCATGATTGATAATCTATTTGAGCTCAGCAGACAATTCTTAAGAAATTATAACAGACCATACAAGCGCTATTTTCTTCATCAGTATCCGCTTGAAAACAGATTTTCAATTATTATCGGCCCGCGCGGCACAGGCAAGACAACAGCAATTATCCAGCACCTGATATCAAAATATGACGACGATTTTTTCACGCGAAAGGCACTCTATGTTCCGGTTGACCACTTTATGGTTGCTGGAAATAATCTATACGAAATTGCCGAAGAATTCCACAATTTGGGTGGTGAGTGTATCTGCTTTGATGAGATTCATAAATGGGTCAACTGGTCGAGAGAAATTAAAAGCATTTATGACAGTTTTCCAAAACTCCGGATCATTGCTTCCGGCAGCTCCGCCATTGCCATTCAAAGGGGCAGTCACGATTTAAGCAGAAGGGCTGTTGTCTACCGGATGACCGGCCTTTCTTTTAGAGAATATATCGATTTAGTGCTGGATATAACCTCAGAACCCCTCTCGCTTGAATCCATTTTGGGAAATCATGAAAAGTTTGTAGCTAATATTATCGAATCCGTGGAGTCCGCCGGTGCCAAGATTCTTTCCCTGTTTAAGGATTATCTTAGATTTGGATACTTCCCTTATTTCCAGGAGTTTAAAGATGAATCACTATATCACATAACCCTGGAGCAGAGTATTCATACAACCATAGAAAGTGATTTGTTAGCCGTATATTCTGAATTAAGTGGACGCAGCATTCAAAAACTGAAAAAGCTGCTTGCCGTCATCTCTGAATCCGTTCCATTTACTCCGGATTTGAAGCACCTTAAAAAATTAGTAGAAATCGGTGACGAACGAACGCTCAAGAATTATCTGAAATACCTTGAAGACGGGGGGGCCATTATTGCACTCCCAAAAAGCGGCAGTGGACTGAGGGGTATGGGAAAGCCGGCAAAAATTTATCTTAACAATACAAATCAGATCTATGCAATAAGTGGTAGAGGCAAAGAGAATATAGGAAATATGAGAGAAACTTTCTTTGCCGGCATGCTTTGCGGGATACACAAAATATCGGTGCCCAAACGCGGGGATTTTTTTGTTGATGGCAGCTATACTTTCGAAATTGGGGGCAGAAATAAAGGTTTCGAACAGATAAAAGGCATCCCGGACTCTTACCTTGCAATAGATGATATCGAGATGGGAATCGGAAAGAAAATTCCCTTGTGGCTATTTGGTTTTCTTTATTAGCCGGTGTTTTTTCGGATGGATCTCTGGTTTGAGAAATTCGTGGAGAAGACGTCACTGCATCGCTGCTTAAGTCGCCTCTTGATGGTGCTCAACAAAACCAATTGGAAGATACATGGAAAAGATGGTGCAGCCGCCCTGCTGGATATAAATCCCAGTACACTTCGCGGGCGCATGCGCAAGCAGGGGATCCATCGCCCTCCTTACAAAACCTGACACCAGTCATATTTAACCACCGTATATGACAATGTTGTCGTATATGACAACACTTGAGCGCCTCTACTTTCTCTTCTTTCGATCGCGCCTTAACTCATTTTTGTTTTAAATACAGTATCTTATATTACATTTTGCCTCACTTCCGCATTTTGGCACTGAACTTGCCAGTTATAAATATCATTTCTACTAAATGTGCGAACGTTTTCCTTTCCCAACGATGATTTCAACCGCAAAAAGGCCTGGCCAATGGTTATTCTGACAATAACGGTAAATGCCCAGTCGAGTAAGCGCACCGAGCTTTTGTCTACATGCCGGTTGATAACCGATCTGACCCGTCAGGAAAAAGGCTGCCTGGGCTGTCGTGTTTCCCAGGATGTCGACAAAGAAAACCTCATCTACCTGGAAGAGACCTGGGAGAGGCGTTCATATCTGGAGGAGCATTTTCGTTCCGACACCTTTAGCGCGCTGATCGGAGCGGTAAAGCTGCTCGGTGAAACCCATGAGATTCGTATCAATGACGGTTCTCGAACCGAAGGGTTCGAGGCCGTTCAAGCGGCACGGTCCCGGGAGGACGTGGCTGATTCGTGAACCGGCATCGGTACAATCCGACCCGAAGCGTTGTGAAATCAGGTCGATGAAACCAATTTCAGAAAACATCCGTCTTCAAGCGCAGCATTTGGTATTCTTGAACAAAATTTAAAAAGGAGAAACATATTATGAAGGCAAAAGGGTCTAAAGTGGGGTGATGAAAATCACATAGTTAAAACACAATTTCTGAGTTCTGTTTTTGTTCCTGTTTCTTGATTAAAATATTGACCTGTACCCTTTTTGCCTGGACCGATGTG